>Ga0137403_10004084_pt1 | contig 17271 bp, 13 predicted proteins | sample CZOMad2_1_16fung_FD_122057 | JGI IMG/M metagenome (GOLD analysis project Ga0137403, IMG submission 122057) | Vadose zone soil fungal communities from Angelo Coast Range Reserve, California, USA - CZOMad2_1_16fungal (Hybrid Assembly) | ecosystem: Environmental > Terrestrial > Soil > Vadose zone...
GAACATCTGCTCGAGCGTATCCGGATCGTGCTTGACCCCCGGGATGACCTGGCCGCCGTTGCTGCCGGAGGCACCCGCGCCGATGTCGGCGGCCTCCAGCACCACCACGTCCCGGCCGGCCTGCGCCAGGTGCAGCGCGGCCGACAGGCCGGTGTAGCCGGCGCCGATGACGGCGGCCTCGGCGCGCCAGGGGCTGGCGAGTACTTCGCAGGCCGGGCCGGCAGGCGCCGTCACGGACCACAGCGATTGCAGCGGCACGGCGGGCATCGCGAGCTATCGATTATCGATTATTGACTATCGGGCGAAGGGCGGCCGACTCTACGGCAGGCGCCGCGGACGGTCAAACCAGCGCGCTTCCGCGCGCGCCCCCACAGGGTGCGCCTTTTCCGGCCCGTGCCGATGTGCGAGACTGCAGCGCAAAGCCAGCGCCGCAAAGGCGCCGCACGGCTGCGCTACACGGCGCGCCACGGCGCCAAGCCCAACGACGCGTATTCGGCTTTGCGTGGGGTGCCCGATGCGATCTCCCCCTCTCAGGTCCGCAGCTACGCTGTGCCTGATGTTGAGCGTGCTGGTGCACGCGGCACCGCCACCGCTGCCCGCCGAGCATCTGAGCGTGCAACAGCTGCCGCCGAAGAGCCCGCACTGGGTGTACGTCTACGATGAAGCGTTCGATAACGAAATCGATGCCCGCGTGCATCTGTTCGACGGCGACAGCTATCGTCGACTGGGGCAGATCGACGCGGGCTTCCTCCCGAGCGTCAGCCTCTCGCCCGACGGCACGACCACCGCCGTGGCCACGACCTATTTCGCGCGCGGCAGCCGCGGTGCGCGCACCGACGTGGTCGAGTTCACCGACAACGCGACCCTCGCCACGACCGGTGAGATCGTGCTGCCGTCCAAGCGCGCCCAGACCGCTCCCACTATCTTCAACATGGGCTACAGCACCGACGGCCACTTCCTGTACGCGGCCTACCTGACACCCGCAGCCTCGTTCGGCGTGCTGGATCCGGCGCGGCGCGCGGTGCTCGGGGAGATCGACACCGCCGGCTGTGTGCTGGTGATCCCCTGGGGAGCGAACCGCGTCTCGTCCCTGTGCGAAAGCGGCCGGCTGCTCACCGTCACCCTTGACGCGCAGGGTCACGAAACCGCGCGCGCGCTGTCGGAGCCGTTCTTCGATCCCGACCGCGACCCGGTGTTCGTGCAGGGCGTGCCAACCGCCCGCGGCTACGCGTTCCTGTCCTTCCTGGGCGAGGTGCACGAGCTCGACCTGTCCGGCGCGCAACCCGCCTTTGCGCAGCCCTGGTCATTGGTGAGCCCGGCCGAGCAGGGCCGGTGGCGCCCGGGTGCGGGCCAGGTCGGCGCCGTACACCGCGGGCTCGGCCGGCTGTACGTGCCCATGCATCAGGGCGGCGAAGGCACCCACAAGGACGGCGGCACCGAAATCTGGATGTTCGACATGGCCACGCACCGGCGCCTGGCGCGTTGGCCGATGCAGGCGGCCGGCCTGTCACGGGTGCTCGCCGTGCAGGTGTCGCAGGATCCCGCGCCGATCCTGTTCGCGGCCACTGACGCCGCGGACGTGGCCGTGTTCGATGCCCTCACCGGCAAGCTGCGGCACGTGGAGAAGCACCTCGGCCAGACGCCCTGGATGATGCTCAATCCCTGACATTACGGGGCACACGATGCGCTCGCTCGATCACCTGTTCGAACACTCCTCGCGCTCGCTGGCGCGGCGCACCTCACGCCGCAGCCTGCTGGCTTCCCTGGGTCAGCTGCTGACCGGCGCCGCGCTCCTGCCGCTGTTGCCGGTGGATCGTGGCGGCCGTGCCTGGGGGAGCGAGGCCAAACCGGACAGTCCGGAGAGCTGCGAGTACTGGAAGTACTGCGCGATCGACGGCTTCCTGTGCTCGTGCTGCGGCGGAACCTCCAGCTCCTGTCCACCGGGGACCGCCACCTCGCCCATCACCTGGATCGGCACGTGCCACAACCCCGGCGACGGCCGCGATTACATCGTCTCCTACAACGACTGTTGCGGGAAGACCAGCTGCGGCAACTGCGAGTGCAACCGTAACGAGCGCGAGAAGCCGATGTACCGGCCGTCGCGCAACAACGACCTCAACTGGTGCATGGCGAACGCCGACTCGAACTATCACTGCTCGGTGTCCGTCATCCTGGGAGTCGCGGAAAAATGAGGCGTCGGCGCCCGTGGGTCTGCGCCGGCACGCGCGGCGCGCTCGCGTGGGCCGTGCCGGCGGTGGTGAGCCTCGCGGCCGTGCCCGCCGTACGCGCTGCCGATGCTGCCCCCCCGGCCTACCCGGCGGGTTTCAGCAGCTTCCAGGCAAACTGCGCCGTGTGCCACGGACCCGCCGGCGCAGGAGTTCCGGCGCTGGCGCCGCCCTTGGTGTCTTACCCGGCGCGCTACGCCGCCAGCCCCGAGGGACGCCGGCAGCTCGCACTCACCGTGCTGTACGGCATGGTCGGCGACATAACCGTCGAGGAAAAGCATTACAACTTTCAGATGCCCGATTTCGCACGCCTGGATGACGCGACCCTGACGGCCACGCTCAACTTCGTCGTGTTCGATCTCGGGCACGCGCCGCCGGAGGTCAAACCCCTCGCCGCCGAGGAAATCGCCGCCGAGCGCGCCCAAGCGCTGGATGGCACCGCGGTGCGCGCACACCGCAAGAGCGTCGCACCGGGCGGACCCTGAAGACCATGCGGCGCGTGCTGGTGCTCGCCGCAACCGGGCTCACGAGCGTCCTCGCCGGCGCGGCGAGCGCGAGCCCGGGCCAGGACTACATGCTCTATTGCATGGGCTGCCACGGCGCCGAAGCCCAGGGCGTGGCGGGCAAGATCCCACCGCTCGCCGGGACGCTCGCGCGTTTCATGCGCAGCAGCGAGGGACGCAACTACGTGCTGCGGGTGCCCGGCGCGGCCAACTCGGCGCTCTCGGATGCGCGCCTTGCGGCGGTGCTCAACTGGCTCACCGAGCGTTACGGCGCCGCGGACGAGCCACACCCCGCGCCGTTCACCGAGGAGGAAGTGACGCGCGCGCGCCGCGTACCGCTTGCCGACGTGCAGGCGGTGCGGCGCGAAGTGGTGCGCGAGCTCGCCGCGAGCGGTGTTGCGCCGTCAGCCGACTATTAGTGCGCGGGAACAATGTTGCCGAACAATCCGTCGCTCTCATCGTTCGGACCGGCCGTGAAGTACAGCGTGTCTGAGCTCGAGCCGCGGCCGCCGCCCAAGGTCAGGCTCCACAGGCCATCGATGACCAGCGGTTTGCCGTGAGCATCGTCAAGCTCATCGATAAACCGGCCATTGTCGTCGAATGCGTTGATCCGGCCGTTGCCAAAATTGCCGATCAGGATCCTGCCGCTCAACCGGCCAAACGCGAACGAGGCGCGGGTGATAGCCCAGGGTGAATTGAGCGACCCGCGGCTGGCAAACCGGCGAAGCAGATGGCCGTCGGTATCGAAAACATCCACAAAGCCGTGCCCTGGCCCCGCCACGTCGTCGTGTTTCGCGGCGTTCTGTTGCGCGTAGGTCACGAACAGGTCGCCATCGACGTTCGCGATGCCAAACGGCGCGTAGCCGGCCGGGATATCAGGATCGGCGAAGCCGCCGTCCGTGGTCGCGGGCGTGAACAGGCCGTCCGAGCCCGTCGGCCCGAATACATCGATCGTCCCAGCGCGGAAGTTGGTCGCGTACAGGAACCCTCCCTTGGCGCTCAACCCGAACACGAGACCCTTGTAGACGGCGCCGTTCCCGGCGGCGGGAGAGGACGAGTTGTCGACCGCGATGACCGCATTGGCGGCTGGGCTCAAACCTCCGGCCCACGCGGAAACGGTGCCATCCTCGGTGGCGAAGATGAACACCGCCGGCAGCGTCGTGCCCGGCACGAGGAACGCCGTTGAAGGATTCCACACCATTCCGGTGGGCGCCGCTGGAGCAGGATTTGGGGGATTATTCGGGTCGACCGGCTGGCAGGAGGCGGCAGGCACGACGTTCCCCGGCAGCGGGATCGACACCTGGAGTGGCACCTTCGTGCCATTGCCGCTGTAGAGGGTCGCGCATCCTGTGCCATTGTCGTTGACCCAGAAAGGACTGCCCGCCGGGCTAAAGGCTACGCCCCAGGCGTTGCGCAGCACCGGGTCGTGCACCGTGGCGCTACCGGCCACGTTGGATACCAGGGGCGCGACCACGTAGGCGTTGCGCGGGACGCCCGAATCATCCTCAGCGGCGCGCGTGAGCGTGGAGGCTGCGGCGAGGACGATCAGCGCCGTGTATCTCAGGGGTCGAGTGAGCTGGCACATGACGACACTCCTTGTTTGGTTATTGGACGTGCCGTGAGTGCTGCAAATCCGGGCGCTGGTTCAATGAGGAACGCGAGGCGTGGCTCGGCGCGTGGCGCGTGGCGCGCCGCCCGAGCGTTGGCACTACCCCTGCAGCAATTCGTTTACGGCCCGGCTATTGGCGGAATATCGCCGTGATGCCAAAGGTCCGCGGCCGGAACGTGAAATCACGTCGCAGCCGGCTGTCGCCGAGTCCGTCGTTGATCGTAAAGTTGTAGTCGGTGAGCTTGTGAGTGTCGGTGAGATTGTCGACAAACGCCGCCACCGACCATGAGCCGAACGACATGCCGCCGCGCAGGCTGACGAAAGTCGTGGCGTCGACCACGAAGTTCGCCGCATCGAACTGCAGCGTGTTGGGATCCTGGCCGGCGGTCGCCCACTTCGCCCGGCCCTGATACTCGCCGTCGGCCCGCACGAACGCCTCGTGCGAAAAAGCGCTGAAGCGGTACTGGAGTCCTGCCGACACCGTGTACGGCGCAGTCGGCTGGCCTCCCCCGGTCTCGCTGCTGGCCCCGACAATGGCGTCGCCATCCGCCACGACGGGAATTTGCTCCAGAGCATTGAACTTCGAGTCCCTGGAGTAGCGTGCCTCGGTGTAGCCCGCGGCCAGTTCGAGCGAGAGCTTCTCGGTTACCGCAACATCGGCCTGAAAGTCGACACCTTTCGCCGCCGCCTGGCCGAGATTGGCGATGAACGAGATCTGGCACACCGGCGGCACGACGGTCTGCTGGATGTTGTTCCACTTGATGTAGTAGATGCTGCTCGCGAGCTTCACGCGGTTGTTGAAGTTGTTCTTGGCGCCAACCTCGTAGCTGTTCACCGTGTCGGAGCTGTAGGTCTCCGGCGCGCCTGGAATATTGAAGGCCATGAAATCCCCGGAGCAGGCCGCGAACGGGACCGGATTGTTGGCGCCACCCGGACGGAAGCCCTTGGCGTAAGTGGCGTAGAACATATCGCCCGGATCCGCCTGGAACTGGAAGCTCACCTTCGGGGTGAATGAATTCTCCTTGTTGTTGCCGCTGCCGGTGCGCGGCACATCGAACAGCTGCGGACCGCCGGTCAGCGTGTCGAACGAGAACTTGGTGCGCGAGAAGCGCGCCCCTACGGTCGCCTTGACTCGCTCGGTCAGCCCGTAGGTCAACTCGCCAAATGCGGCGTATTGCTCGTCTTTCGCGTTGGTCTTGAGAAAGTAGGAATCGTCCGGAAAGCGCGGATCGAAGGTGACCGGATTGCCGTTCGCATCCACGAAGAAATCGGTGTACGGCGCACCCGTCAGCGCGAGCGACAGCTCATTGAGGAGCGGGTCGTGGATCTGCTCGAGATAGCTTTGCCGGTTCTCGCTGAAGAATACCCCGGTGGTCCATAGCAGCCTGGCATTCGGATCGGTGGACTGCAGGCGGATCTCCTGCGTGATGTTCTGCTGCCCGTTGTCGATGCTCGAGGGTGAGCGGTAGTTGGTCGCGCCGGGCGGCAGGTGCACACCGTTGCCGTCAATCAGTGGCGTGGGCGGGAAGAATACGAACGCCTGGTAGAAACCGAGGTTGTACAGCGTGCCTTCGTAACCGGTCTGATTCTGCCGGTGGAAGTAGGAGGTGTTCGAGATCAGGCGCGCCGAGCCGATGTCTCCCTCGATCTTCAGCGACGGCAGGTAGAACTTGTCGGGCGATGAGCGCCGCGAGGGATCCGCACTGACGAAGCGGTGCGCGCCCGGATCCGAGTACAGCGGCCAATACGTGGAGATGTCGTTTCGCGCCCGGTCCTGGTAGTAGATGCTCGGCGTGATCGACCAGTGCTCCGAGGGCGCCCACAGGCCCGCGAGCCGCACCAGTACGGTCTCGTCATGGTTGGCCTTCTCGTCGACGGTCGCGAGCGTCACAGGGTCGATGCGGTCGATCCAGCCGCCGTCCTTGCGGTACCAGACCGAGAGCCGCGCGCCGAACTTGTCCTGGACCAGCGGGCCGCCCACAGCAACGCCCGCTTCGTAACTCGGATCCCCGCCCTGGGTGGAGGAAAACTCGGCGCGGCTGTAAATGCTGGTCTTGGTGAGGCTGGGCTGCGTGGTGATGTAACGCACCGTGCCGCCCTCGGAGCCGGCGCCGAACAGGGTGCCCTGCGGTCCGCGCAGCACCTCCACACGATCGATGTCGAAGGACTTGGGCAGTGCCTCGTCGGGGTTGAATGCCAGCGCGCGCATCTGGATCGGCGTGTCGTCGAGATAGATGCCGGTCGTGCCGGCGCCGCCGGTTCCGGAGATACCGCGGATGGAAATGTTATTGGTGCCGGAGTTGTCGAAGTTCACTCCCGGCGTGAAGCGCGCCACCTCGGAAAAATCCTTCACGCCGCGATCATCGAGGCCCTCCTGCGTCAGCGCCGTTACGCTGATGGGTACCCTGCTGAGACTCTCCGCGCGGCGCGTGGCGGTCACGATGACTTCCTGCAAAGGCCCGCCGGTCGCCTCGCTCCCCTGCGTCTGCTCCTGCGCCCGGCTCACGCCGGGGACGCAGGCGAGCAGCAGCAGCGCAGCGTATGGCGCCCCGAGCAGTGCGCGCGTGCCCCCGGACCTGCTGTCTTGCATGAGCCGCATATGGTCTCCCCACATCGTTTTCGTTTGTTCCGCCCACACCGCCAGTGTGGCACTGTAATCACAAGCTCGCACCAAGCTCAAGCGTGCAGGCCGCGGCTCACCGGCAGCGTGCGCACGCGCTTGCCGCTGGCGGCGTAGATCGCATTGCACAGCGCCGCGGCGACGCAGGAGGTGCCGGTCTCGCCGACTCCACCCGGGCTCTCGCCGCTGGCCACCAGATGCACTTCGACCCGCGGAGCTTCGGAGATCCGCAGCGACGGAAAATCATTGAAGTTGTTTTGCTGCACGCGCCCGTTGGCGATCGTGATCTCGTTGCCCAGCGCGGCGCTCAGGCCGAAAGTGACGCCGCCCTCGAGTTGCGCCCGCACCCCGTCGGGGTTCACGACCTGCCCGCAATCCATGGCGCACACCACCCGTTCGACGCGCGGCAGACCCCGGGCGCTGGCACTCACCTCGGCGACCTGCGCGAGGTAGCTGCCGAAGGCAAACTGGATGGACACGCCGCGCCCGCTGCCGGCGGCCAGCGCCGTGCCCCACCCGGCGCGATCGGCCGCGAGATCGAGCACCGCGCGCATGCGCGGTTCCTTGAGCAGCGCGCGGCGGTAGCGCACCGGATCCTGCTGTGCCGCCGCCGCCAGCTCATCCATGAAGCTCTCTACCGCGAATACGCTGCGGGTCGGACCGACGCCGCGCCACCAGCCCGTCGGTACGCCCGCAGGGTCGCGCCGCGCGAAGCGTACCTCCATGTTCTCCAGTGGATAGGCCAGATCGGCTGCCGAGGTGACCGCATCGAGGTCGACACCGTTCTTGATCGTGTCCTCACCGTAGTACAGTGCCCACAGTCCGGCGCCCGCGATGGTATGACGCCAGGTGAGCGGTCTGCCGCGGGCATCCAGCGACGCGGACAGCCGATCCACATAGTAGGGTCGGTAGCGGTCGTGCTGGATGTCCTGCTCGCGAGTCCATAGCACTCTCACCGGGCCCTGCACATGCCGCGCGATGCGCGCCGCGAGCACGATGCCGTCCACCTCCAGGCGCCGCCCGAAGCCGCCGCCGATGAGGTGGCTGTGAATGCGGATCTGTTCGGGCTTGAGACCCAGGGCTGCCAGCTTCGCCACCGCGCGATCGCATGCCTGGGTGCCGACCCAGATCTCGCACTCGCCCTCGCGCCAATCGACCGTGCAATTCATCGGCTCGAGGGTCGCGTGGGCGAGAAATGGCTGGTGATAGACCGCATCCACGCGCGTCGTCGCGCGCGCCGCGGCCTGCTCGAGTTTGCCCTTGCTGGCGGCCACCGCACCGGCCTCTTGAGCGGCGGCTTCCAGCTGCGCCACGATGTCCGCCTGTTGTACGGCGGCGTTCGCGCCGTCGTTCCAGCGCGGCGCCAGCGCCTTCATGCCCTGCATGGCCGCCCAGGTGTCGTCCGCCACCACCGCAATCACATCATTCTCATTCACCACCTGACTCACACCGCGGACGGCGAGCGCCGCATCGAGCGCGAGCCCGGCGATCGTTCCGCCCTCCACGGGCGAGAGAGCGATGAGCGCCACCCTCGAGTTCGGCGGGCGTGCGTCGATGCCGAACACCGCGCTGCCGTCAACCTTCTGCGGCGTGTCACGCCTTCGGGTGGCGCGACCGATGAGCCGGAAGTCCTTCGCGGCCTTCAACGGTGGCGCCGCCGGCACCGGCAGCGCCGCGGCGGCGGCGGCGAGTGCGCCGTAGCCCAAGCGTCGGCCGGAAGGAGCGTGGATCACTTCCCCGCGCTGCGCCTGGCAGGTGTCGATGGGCACACGCCAGCGCTTCGCCGCCGCCTGAATCAGCATCAGGCGCGCGCTCGCGCCTGCCTGCCGCAACGGCGTCCAGCATTGGATGATGGACAGGGAGGTGCCGGTCGACTGGTCCTGTTCGATGCCCTCGGGGGCAGCCGGATCGACTGCGAAACCATACACGGCGGGATCAGGCGGGGCGGCCTCCACGCTGACCGCGCCAAGATCGACTTCCAGCTCCTCGGCGATCAGCATCGGCAGTGACGTGAAGGTGCCCTGCCCCATCTCGACCTTGGGCATCACGAGGGTAATGCGCTCGTTCGGCTCGATGCGCACGTAGGCGTTCAGCGCCCCGCGGGCGGGTGCGCCGCCGCCCGCCATGAGCCGCCGCCGGCGGCGCTGCAGCGCGACGCCGAGCACCAGCGCCCCACCCACCGCGGCCGCGGTGAGCACGACCTGCCGCCGCGTGAACGCCGCTCGCGTACTCATGAGCGATCCGCACCCGGCCCGGCGGGCACCGGGGTCACGACGCGCGCCTTGCGCCAGGTGTCCACGATCAGGAAGGCGCCGGCCGCCACCGCCAGCGACACCACGCTCCAGAACAGCTGTCGCGCCATCTCGCCGGGGGTGAGAGCCATGCCAATCAGCACCGCCGCCATGCCGGCGAGCGCGGCATAACTCAGCCACGGGAACAACCACATCGAGAGCGCGGGCGCGGGTGCGCCGCTTGCCTCGCGCGCGCGGCGCAGGCGGATATGTGCCAGGGCGATGATCATGTAGATGAATACCACCAGCGCGCCGGAGGCGTTCACCAGGAACGCGAACACCGTCTGCGAGGAGGTGATCGCAGCCAGTATGCCGAGCACGCCGGCGATGCTGCCCATCCACACCGAGCGTGTCGGCACGCGCCGCGCGTTCACTTGCACCAGCCATTGCGGTGCGTCGCCGTGCTCGGCCAGCACGAACAGCACCCGCGAGCACACGTAGAACGCGGAGTTCAGGCAGGAGAGCACCGCGGTGAGGATGATGGCGCTCATGGCGACGCTCGCCCACTTGAACTGCATGGTGGCGAGCGCCAGCGTGAATGGCGATTCCCCCGGGCGGATCCGTATCCACGGCACCACCGTGACGATCAGCAGCACGGAGCCCACGTAGAAGGTCAGGATACGCACGATCACCGAGCTGCTCATGCGCGCCACGGCGCGCGCCGGCTCCTTGGACTCGGCCGCGGCGATGGTGGTGATCTCCGCGCCGGTGAGCGAGAAGTACACGGTCACCGCGCCCGCCAGCACCGCCACCCAGCCCTTGGGCATGAAGCCGTCGTAGGCGCTCAGGTTGCGCAACGTCGGTCCCGTCGGAGAGGTGAAGCCGCAGGCATACGCCGCCGCGAGCGCGATGAACACCAGAATTGCGGCCACCTTTATGGAGGCGAACCAGAACTCGAACTCGCCATACGAGCGCGCCGACATGAGATTCACGGCAGTCATGATGCCCATGAGCAGCAGTCCCAGCAGCCAGGACGGCAAGCCCAGCCAGGCGTGCAGGATGTTGGCGCCGGCGATCGCCTCCACCGGCACCACGATCATCCAGAAGTACCAGTACAGCCAGCCGGCGACGAACCCCGCCCACGGCCCAAGTCCCGCGCGCGCGAACTCGGTGAACGAGCGCACCGCCGGCAGCGCCACCGCCATCTCGCCCAGCATGCGCATCACCAGCAGCACCAGCGTGCCGGTGATCAGATAGCTCAGCACGATGGCAGGCCCGGTCGCGGCGATCGCGGCGCTGCTGCTGACGAACAGCCCCGCGCCGATCATCCCGCCGATCGAGATCATGGTGATGTGGCGTGGCTGCAGTGAGCGGCTGAGCTCCGGCATGCGGTTCCCCTTCAGATGCTCATTGAGGTCGCGGCCGCGGCGCGTGCCCGCGCGAGGCGGCCCGTGCCGTCTGCAGCAACAGCGGCGACAGCTTCGCTCGTAACTCCGCCAGCGTCCAGCGGCTGGTGGGAGCGGAGATGTTCACGGCGGCGAGCGGCTGGCCGTCCTCCCCGAGCACCGCGGCAGCAATGGTAACGTCGCCGCGGTAACACTCCTGGTCCGACCAGGCGTAGCCCGCCTCGCGCGCCGCCTGGATGCGCTTCAGTATCTGCTTCGGATCGGTGAGCGTCAGCGCCGTCAAGGGCCGCAGCTCCGAGCGGCGCACCACGCGCAGCGCAGCCGCCGCCGGCAGGGCCGCCAGGTAGGCGCGTCCCGAGGCCGTGCAGTACATCGGCAGACGCCGCCCGACCGGCATGTGAATGTAGAAGCGCTTCAGGCTCGGGAAACGGGCGATGAACACCATGTCCGCGCCGTCCGGCTCCGACAGGCTAACCGATTCGCCACTCGCCTGGTTGAGGTCGATGAGATGCGTGGTCGCCTGCTCGAGCAGCGCGTGCCCCGAGAGGTAGGCATGCGCCAGCGACAGGGCACGCGGCGTCAGCACCCAGCGCCGTGCGCGCGCATCGCGCCCGAGGAACCCTAAGCGCACCAGCGTATGCGTGCCACGCTGCGCCGAGCTGGTCGTCATGCCGGCACCGGCGGCGAGCTCGGCCAGGGTGAGCGCGCGCCGCTCGCCGCCGAAGGTCTCGAGCATGGCGAGCGCCTTCTGCACCGAACTGTTGAACAGCGGGTCGCGCGCTCGCACCGGGCGTGGATTGCGCGCCGTACGCTTCATTTGAGCGCGGTGAGCCCGTCCATGTAGGGCTGCAGCGCCGCCGGCACGTCGACCGAACCGTCCGGGTTCTGGAAGTTCTCGAGCACCGCCACCAGCGTGCGTCCGACCGCGAGTCCCGAGCCATTCAGGGTGTGCACCGCCTCGGGCTTGCCGCCCTGCGGATTGCGCCAGCGCGCCTGCATGCGGCGCGCCTGGAAAGCCTCGCAGTTGCTGCACGAGGAGATCTCGCGGTAGCGCTGCTGCGAGGGCAGCCACGCCTCCAGATCGTAGGTCTTGGCGCTGCTGAAGCCGACGTCGCCCGCGCACAGCGCCACGATGCGGTACGGAATCTCCAGCCGCCGCAGCACCGCTTCCGCGTGGCCGGTCAGCTGCTCGAGCGCGGTGTACGAATCCTGCGGCTGCACGACCTGCACCAGCTCCACCTTGTCGAACTGGTGGTTGCGGATCATGCCGCGCGTGTCCTTGCCGGCCGCCCCGGCCTCGGAACGAAAACACGGCGTATGCGCCACCCACTTCAGCGGCAGCGCCTCCGCGGGCACGATCTGCTCGCGCACCAGGTTGGTGAGCGGCACCTCGGCGGTCGGGATGAGGTAGAACGGCGGCTCGCCGCGCACCGCGAACAGATCCTGCTCGAACTTCGGCAGTTGCCCGGTGCCGGTGAGCGCCTGGGCGTGCACCAGGTACGGCACCTGCACCTCGGTGTAGCCGTGCTCGCGCGTGTGCAGGTCCAGCATGAACTGCGCCAGCGCGCGGTGCAGGCGCGCCACCTGCGCACGCATCACCACGAAGCGGCTGCCGGCGATGCGCGTCGCGGCCTCGAAATCCAGCCCCGCCAGCCGCTCGCCGAGCTGCACGTGATCGCGCGGCGGGAACGCGAACTGCGGCGGCTCGCCCCAGCGGCGCACCTCGAGGTTGGCGCTCTCGTCGCGCCCGTCGGGGACCGAGGCGTGCAGCAGATTCGGCAGCCCGAGCTGCCATTGTTCGAGCTCGCTCTGCACCGCCGCCAGCGCCGCTTCCGCCGCCGCGAGGCTCGCGGTGAGCGTGTCGCCTGTGGCGATCAGCGCGCGCACGTCCTCGCCGCGCCCCTTGGCCGCGCCGACCGCCCTGGCGCTGGCGTTGCGCTCGGCGCGCAGCCGGTCCACCTCCACCTGCCAGGGCTTGCGCTTCTCTTCCAGGGCGCGAAGCGCCGTCACATCGAGCGCGTAGCCACGTCGCGCCAGATTGCGCGCCACGGCCTCGGGATCGGTGCGCAACAGCTTCGGATCGATCAAGCGTTCAACCTTTCGATGCGGGCCGCGCCCGCAGGCGCGCGAGCGCCTCGCTGATTTTTACTTCCAGGCCGCGTGGAACGGGGCGATAGTATCGCCGATCCGGCATCTCATCAGGCAGGTAGCGCTCCCCGGCGGCGAAGGCTTCGGGCTCATCGTGCGCGTAACGGTAATCGCGCCCGTAACCCAAGTTCTTCATCAGGCGCGTCGGCGCGTTTCGCAGCCGCAGCGGCACCTCCAGCGTGCCGAACTCGCTGACGTCCGCCATCGCCTCGCCCATGGCGACGTACAGCGCGTTGCTCTTGGGTGCGCAGGCGAGGTACACCACCGCCGTGGCGACGGCCAGCTCCCCTTCCGGGGTCCCGAGGCGCTCGTAAGTCTCCCAGCCATCCAGTGCCAGCGCGAGCGCGCGCGGATCGGCGAGTCCGACGTCCTCCACCGCCATGCGGGTAACGCGCCGCGCGATATAGCGCGGATCGCAGCCGCCGTCGAGCATGCGGCACAGCCAGTAGAGCGCCGCGTCGGGATCGGTGCCGCGCACCGCCTTGTGCAGCGCGGAGATCTGCTCGTAGAACTGATCACCGCCCTTGTCAAAGCGGCGCTGCCCGCCGGAGGCCACTTCCTGCGCCACGGCAACCGTGAGCAGGTGCGCGCCGCCGCCAGCCTCCACCAGGCCTGCGGCCAGCTCCAGCATGTTCAGCCCCCGGCGCGCATCACCGTCGGCGGCGCGCGCGATGAGATCCACTGCCGCACTTTCCGCCTGCAGCTGCTGCCTGCCCAGTCCGCGCTCCGCATCGCGCAGCGCCGCCTGCAGCAGCGTGGTGAGATCCTCCACCGACAGGGGCCGCAACACGTACACGCGCGCGCGCGACAGCAGCGCGCTGATTACCTCGAAGGACGGATTCTCGGTAGTCGCGCCCACGAAAGTCAGCGTGCCGTCCTCCAGATACGGCAGGAACGTATCCTGCTGCGCCTTGTTGAAACGGTGCACCTCGTCCAGGAACAGCAGCGTGGGTCGACCGTCCTGGGCGCGCACCGCGCGTGCCGCCTCCACCGCGGCGCGGATATCCTTCACTCCGGCCATGACGGCCGAGAGTGCGATGAACTGGGCGTTCGAGGCCCGGGCAATGAGCCGCGCGAGCGTGGTCTTGCCGGTGCCCGGCGGGCCCCACAGGATCAGCGAGTGCAGTTGTCCGCTGGCGATGCTGGCGGACAAGGGTTTGCCGGGACCCAGCAGGTGCTGCTGGCCGATGAACTCGCCGAGTGAGCGCGGGCGCATCCGGTCAGCGAGCGGTCGCAGCGGATCGTGCTCCCCTGGGTCGTGCGAGGCGCTCACTTGCGGGGTGTGCCGATCACATCGGTGCCCGCGGGCGGCGTGAAACTCACCTCGCCCGGGGCCACCGGACCATTGCGCTCGATTTTCTCGAAACTGATGGTCGCGGTCTGGCCGAGTCTGTCTTCGAGGATCAGGCGTTTCAGGTCCCCGTGCCCGAAGCCGAACAGCGCGCTGCGGAAATCCGCCTCGGCGCCGCGCGGTTCCACCAGCACCCACTCGAGCCCCTGGCGCTGTCCAGCGGGGGTGATGCTGAAGCTCTTGTGCAGGTCCGCGACGCCCGAGAGCAACATGGCGGGAGTGGCCGAGAGGGCGGCGTCCACCGGCTTCACGGTCACCTGCTCGAGGTCGCGGTCGAGAAACCACAGGTTGGTTCCGTCGCAAACCATGAGTTGTCCCGCGCCGCCGCCGGAGCCCGTGCGCTGCGGATGGATCTCCCAGCTGAACTTCCCCGGACGCGCCACGATGAGCGTGCCGGTGGCGCGGTCGATTTCGCGGCCGTGCGCGTCGACGAGGATCTGCAGGAAGCGCGCGCGCAGCGTCCTGAGACCATCGAGATACCCGTCGAGCAGCGTGGCGGATGCCTGCGCCGCCGCGACACTCACCAGTGCCAGAGCACAGGCGCGAGCGCAAAAAAGAGCTTTCGGGGGCGTGCGCGGCAGGGCGAGGCGCAGCGCGCCGAGCGGCTTTGCCAGGACGGCAAAGCCAGGGCTTTTCGCGCGAAGCAGGATTGCGAAGCGCGAAAAGCCGCGCCCGCAGCCTACATGGATGTACTTGCGGCGGCCCCGAAAGGTCTTTTTTGCGATCGCGGCTGCGCCAGGCAATCCTCACTCCTCCGGCGGCGCGGGCGCCAGCACGTCGCGCGCGCCATTGGCCTGCAGCGGGCCCACCAGCCCCGCCTGCTCCATCCCTTCCAGCAGCCGCGCGGCGCGGTTGTACCCGATCTTCAGCCGCCGCTGCACGTACGATATGGAGGGCTTGCGCTCGCTCGTTACGATCCGCACCGCCTCGTCGTACAGCGGATCCTGCTCGGCTTCCTCGCCGCCATCGCCGTTGCTCTCGCCCTCCTCGCCCGACAGTCCCGGGATCGGGAATCTGGGTCCGGACAGCACTTCCTCGAGGTAGTTCGGCGGGTGCGGCGTCTTCAGCGCCTCCACCACGCGATGCACTTCCTGATCGGATACGAACGCACCGTGCACGCGGGTGGGGAGCGAGGTGCCCGGGGGCAGATACAGCATGTCGCCGTGCCCGAGCAGCGTCTCCGCACCCATCTGGTCGAGAATGGTGCGCGAGTCGACCCGCGCCGAGACCTGGAAGGCGATGCGGCAGGGAATATTCGCCTTGATGAGTCCGGTAATCACATCGACCGAGGGTCGCTGGGTCGCGAGCACCAGGTGAATGCCCGAAGCGCGCGCCTTCTGCGCCAGGCGCGTGATGAGTTCCTCAACTTTCTTGCCGACGATCATCATCATGTCGGCGAACTCATCGACCACCACCACCACGTAGGGGAGCGGCGTCAGATCCAGGATCTGCCTCTGGTCGATGGTCGGATCGTTGGCGGCCCGGAGCATCATCACCGGATCGCGTATCGGCCTGCCGGCGTCGCTGGCATCCTTCACCCGCCGGTTGAAGCCGGCGATGTTGCGCACGCCGAGGGCCGCCATGAGCTGGTGGCGGCGATCCATCTCGGCCACGCACCAGCGCAGCGCGTTGGCGGCCTGTTTCATGTCGGTCACCACCGGCGCCAAGAGATGCGGGATGCCCTCGTACACCGAGAGCTCCAGCATCTTCGGGTCGATCATGATGAGGCGCACGTGCTCGGCGGTGGACTTGTAGAGCAGCGACAGCACCATCGCGTTGAGCGCGACCGACTTGCCCGAGCCGGTGGTGCCTGCGATCAGAAGATGCGGCATGCGCGTGAGGTCGGCGACCACCGGCTGGCCGCCGATGTCCTTGCCGAGCGCCAGCGCCAGCGGCGAGTGCATCTCGTCGTAGGCCCGCGAGCGGATGATTTCCCCGAGCGTGACCACCTCGCGCTTCTCGTTGGCGATCTCCAGTCCCATCACGCTCTTGCCCGGAATGACCTCCACCACGCGCACGCTCAGCACCGACAGCGCGCGCGCCAGGTCCTTGGCGAGCGCCGTGATCTGGCTCGCCTTCACGCCCGGCGCCGGGCGCAGCTCGAAGCGCGTGACCACCGGGCCCGGCTGCACCGCCACCACCTCCGCCTCGATGGTGAAGTCCTTGAGCTTCATCTCCACCAGTCGCGACAGCGCCTCGAGCGCCTCGGCGGAATACAGCGGCTCGTGTGCTGGAGGATCGTCCAAAAGCTTCAGGGGCGGAAGCTCGCTCGCCTTGGGCGGATCGAACAGCGGTACCTGGCGTTCGCGCTCGACGCGCGCGCTCTTCTCCATCATCGGCAGCGGCGGCTCGATGCGCGGTGGCGCGCGCGTGGCGGACTTCTTCTGCTCGCTCTCCATCGCCTCCTTGCGTGCCTGGCGCCGCTCGCGCCCCTCGGCGGCATCGCGCGCGGCGGCCGAACGCGTGCGCAAGCGGCCGATGGCCGCCCAGGTGAGCGCGCCCAGGCGGTCCATGATGGTGAGCCAGGAGACGCCGAAGGCGAGTGACAGACCCGCCATCCAGGCGGCGATCATCACCAGCGTGGCGCCGAGAAAATCCAGCCCCGCAACCAGGCCCCCGCCCACCACGCTCCCCACCACGCCGCCGGCGCTCTGCCGCAGTGCCCCGGGCTGCCAGTGCAGCGTCGTCAGTCCGCAGCTCGCCACCAGTACCAGCACGAAGCCCGCGGTGCGCACCAGGGTGTTGACGCGCGAGACGGCAGCGTCGGCCCTCATGCGGCGCTGCAGGCCCCAGCACGCCACCGCCAGCACCAGCGGGAACAGGAACGCCGGGCGCCCGAAGAGAAAGAACAGCAGGTCGGCGAGCCACGCGCCGATGATGCCGATACGGTTGTGCACCGGCGCGGAATTGCCGGTGAAGGAAAATCCGGGGTCATCGGGGCTGTAGGTGAGCAGCGCGAGCAGCAGCACCAGCGCCACGATACCGAGGGCGATGATGGCGCTCTCGCGCAGGCCGCGGCTCACGGCCGATGTGAAGCGCGCAGCCGCGCGTGCCGACGCGGAGGTTTCAGCCAATCCCATGATTCTCCGTCTTAAGATAGACGGCTGCCATTATAGGGCTTGGTACCATGCACGGACGCTGATTCAATCGGGAGCTCCATGACGACCACCCGGCACAG
>Ga0137403_10004085_pt1 | contig 17271 bp, 11 predicted proteins | sample CZOMad2_1_16fung_FD_122057 | JGI IMG/M metagenome (GOLD analysis project Ga0137403, IMG submission 122057) | Vadose zone soil fungal communities from Angelo Coast Range Reserve, California, USA - CZOMad2_1_16fungal (Hybrid Assembly) | ecosystem: Environmental > Terrestrial > Soil > Vadose zone...
TGCGCACCGCGGGTAGCGAGGTCGTGGTTCTCGAGGAGCGACTTACATCCATCGTTGAGAACGGTCCGCAGCGTACGCTAGCGATACTACAAAGCGACGGCCGCATGGTGCGCCCCTACGTGCCGCCGCCGGGATGGTCAGTAGTCGACTTTGCGCTACATCCGTCCGGCGACACTTCAGTGATTCTCACCACGGCTGCGGAGGTGCGCATCGTTCGGCTCGATCCAAATGGTTCAATTCGAAGTGATCAATTATTTCTCGACGCCTCCGCCCCAACGGATCCATTTTTTGATTATGCCGGAGGTATCAAGGATGACAACGCTCTTCAGCCAGCACTGATGCATGACGCCGCGCGCCTCGCCCCGCTCGGCGAAAGTTTGGCTGTCGTATTCCGCACCGGGCGTAACGCGATCGTTGGCTATCGCCTCGACCCTGACGTGAGCGGCGCATATCGGCGTGCCTGGCGGACGCTCGTAGAACCCGGTAGTTCGATCCTCGGGGAGGGCATCACGAGTGGTAGCTTCGACGTGTTCGGCCAGCTCCAGAATCATCTGAGGATTTTTGTCGATGTGGACGTAGACGTACCCGCTACGCTCGCGATCGGTGTCGTCAATGCCCCTATGGCCAACTTCACATTTCGTGCGCACTCAGAGTATTTCAGCGAACCAATTTCAGCATCGACAGGAGTCTTACTCACGCGTGTGGCGAGCGGCGACGGCCGTCGCTTGGGAAGCACTGTGATCGACACACACGATGTTGCCGAACTGCATGGCGTGCGCGCTACGCCTCGCGGCTTCGTATTGGTGGGCCGAGTTCTCTCCGAGTTGCGATCAGACGGAAGCGGTTGGAATGCGTTCACTGCGTTTGTCGGGCGCGATGGCACTCCGGGCCCGTACGGTGTGGTCGATGTCGATCGAGGCGACGTGTTGTTTGATGTCGCAGCGTTGCCCAGCGGGCGATATCTCGCGCTGGGTACCACCGGCTATGTACAGAACCCATCCGGGGCGAGTATATCCGAAGCTGCACAGCCATTGTTGGTGCTATTAAACAGTGACGGCTCGTTGGCTCAGAACCTCGGCTACATCGGGGGCGCCCGCCACAACCAGCTGACTACGATCGTGTCTCTAAACGGCCGCTGGCTTCTTGGGGGAATGATCAATGGCCCCGGAACGCATTCTGGCGACGCTGACCACGAGCTCATCGTCGCCGATGGATTCTTGCGAGAGGGATCCAATTTGCCGGCCGAGTGAGCTGCGTTTTTTGCCCCCAAAGCTTCCTTTACCGACCATAATTGCGGTGGTCTGTGCCAGGATGTTTATCATCGTCCTTGAGGGGCCGCTCGGTACAAGTTCGCTACGACTGAGCAAGAGAAGAACAGCTTTCTGGCTTCTGAGCGAACCCCAGGCGCCGTCGTACCACATTCGCACCCTTACTGTCCGAATGGTCGGCAACCCGGAAGCTGTCCTTCGACTGCCGTTCCGCGATTCGTTGACACTAATTTTGACCGAAGCGTATAGTCGAGCTACTGGCCGTTGTCGAGTGACCTCTCCTGGGTGTGCGCTTTCGCAAAGAAAGTAGGGAGATGCAACGAAGGGATGGATGCAGAACCCATTGCGATTCCCGCTTACTCGGCGCACGTATGCTCGTCTTTTAGGGGCGCTACTGGCCGTATTTTTCGCTGCTTGCCAGACCCAAGCGCAGGACGCTCCAGCCAAGTCTGAAACGCAAGCCCCCGCCGCTCAGACGCCCGCCGCACCTGCTCCCGCCCCGCCAACTCCCGCAAATGACACTACGGAAGTCTCTACCCGCGACACCCCACCGACATTCCGTGTTCGCGTAAATCTTGTCTTGGTCCGCGCGGTGGTCCGCGACGCCAACGGGCAGATAGTCACCAACCTTAAGAAAGAAGATTTCCAGCTTTCCGATAACCGCAAACCGCAAGTAATTTCCACTTTCAATACAGAAACACCGGAATCGCACAAAGTGGAGGCCACCACCAAGGCGCCCCAGCTGGACGCCGAAGGAAACGATTCGGGCGATTCGGCGGCCGCCATCGCGGCTTTGCCTCAACGCTTCGTGGCCGTGGTGTTCGATGACACCGATATGCTTATGGAAGACACTGTGTGGGTGCGCAGCGCGGCCACGCGGCTGCTCGCATCGCTCGCGCCCACGGACCGCGTGGGAATCTATTCGACATCCGGGCAAGTCACCCAGGAATTCACCCAGGAACGCGAGCGCCTACAGAGTTCCCTGCTCAACATAGTTCCCCGGCCATTGACCGGCCGTGGCACCGGAATCCATGAGTGCCCGGAAATCGGCTACTACCAGGCCGACCTGATCCAGAACCGGCATGACATGCAGGCATTGGCGGTGGCCGCTGAAGACGCCCTGCAGTGCGCTTTCCAAGGCAATCCGGCGATGCTGGCGCAAGCGCAAAACCTGGCGGAATCGACCAGCCAGCGCGCGCTGACCAGCGGCGACGCACAAACGGACTATGTCTACCGTCATATCGAGCAGATTATGAAGCGGCTGTCAGGCATGCCCGGCCAGCGCGTGATGGTTTTCGTATCCCCGGGCTTTCTCATCACCTCGATGCTGTCGCTGGAATCATCTTCGCTGATTGATCGGGCCAATCGCGCTAACGTGGTCATCAACACAATCGATGCGCGCGGTTTGTATACGCCGGACATGGGTGATATCAGCGATCCGCCGCGCGATTCGAAGAAAACCTTCGGCTACAAGAGTTCCTACCGCATCCAGGCGCAGATCGCGCAATCGGATATTTTGGCGCAATTGGCGGACGGCACCGGCGGAACCTTTTTCCATAATCGCAACGATATTGATACCGGATTGCGCGAGGCTGCCGCGGCCCCCGCGATGTCCTACTTGCTGGGATTTTCTCCGCAGAACCTGAAGCTCAACGGTTCGTATCACACGCTGAAGGTCGCGCTGGCCGGCAAACAGAAGTTCAGCGTCCAGGCGCGCCACGGCTATTATGCTCCGCGAACTATTGCCGATCCCGCGGAAGCTGCCAAAGAAGAGATTCAGGAAGCGTTGTTCTCGCAGGATGAAATTCACGATTTGCCGGTGGACCTGCAGACGCAATTTTTCAAAAAAGATCAGTCACAAGCGCGGCTCGCTGTCCTGACCCATGTCGATCTGAAAGGGATGCGCTTTCGCAAAGCGGAGGGGCGCAACCGCGACGGCCTTACCGTGGCCACGGCAATTTTCGACGAAAACGGCAATTTCGTTACCGGCGGAGAGAAACTAGTCGAGATGAGATTGCTCGATACCACTTTCGAACGGCTGAGCCATTCGGGATTCACCTTGAAATCGAGTTTCGACGTTAAACCGGGAACGTATCTGGTGCGCCTCGTTGTTCGTGATACGGAAGGCGCCCAGATGGCCGCACGCAACGGTGCAGTAAGCATTCCGTAGTTCATTAGTTGGGGGAATTCATGAATATTCGTATAGGAAAGTTCGCATCTTTCGGATTTGGCATAACGCTTCTGGCTCTTTCCGGCGGCGCAGCCCGTTTGGCGGCGCAAGGGTCGCCTCAGGAACAAGCCGCACCGGCACCAGCGCCGGCATCCCAAGAAGCCGCACCCACTCAGCCGCAAACGTCTCCGGCAACGATCAAAAGAGAATCGCGGCTCGTGCTTGTCGATGCGGTGGTCACCGACAAAAAAGGAAATTACATACGCGATCTCGCGACCAAGGATTTCAAGATTTACGAAGACAACAAAGAGCAGCCGGTCGCCAGTTTTTCCTCCGGCGCGGACATTTCCGTGCAAGCCAAAGGACAAAAACATTATTTGATTCTGTTTTTCGATAATTCGTCCATGGCCGCTCCCGACCAGATTCAGGCCCGCGGTGCGGCCGCAAAATTCGTGCAGGCCAATGCAGGGCCGGATCGCATGATGGCCGTGGTGGATTTCGGCGGAAAACTGCACATCGTGCAGAATTTTACGGCTAATCCCGACGCGCTGACCGCGGCCGTGAAGGGTGTCAAATATTCCTCGGTGGATTCGAACGCCGCGGACGCTTCCAGTTCGCTAGGCTCAGTAACGGTCGCCTCCACCGGACTCTCTTCGCTCAGCAACGCGGAGGCCGATTTTGGCGCGCGGACTATGTTGCTGTCGGTGCGCAGCCTGGCCAAGAATTTGCGCACTGTGCCCGGGCGCAAGATGCTGGTTCTCTTTTCCGCAGGTTTCGCTGTGACGGCAGAAAATGAATCGGAATTGACCGCCACCATTGACGCCTGCAACAAAGCGAACGTCGCCATCTATTCCCTGGATGTCCGCGGCCTGAAAGCCGCGCAAAACGGATTCGGTGCGCAGGAGCACAACACCGCGCAAAACAGATTCGGTGCGCAGGAGCGCAGCACAGCGCAGAACGTGAAGTCCCACGCTAGCGGACCAACGCGATTGGTGCTGACTTCCTATTCGCTTGGCGGCGAGCCGCAGCGTCCCGGAGGGGGCGGCGGCGCGGGTGGGGGTGCCGGTGGCGGAGCTGGAGGCGGCCGCGGAGCCGGAGGTGGGGGCGCGGGAGGTGGTGCCGGTGGCGGAGCTGGAGGCGGTCGAGGAGCCGGAGGTGGCGGTGCGGGCGGTGGTGCTGGTGGCGGAACTGGAGGCGGCCGCGGTGGAACTGGTGGAACCGGCGCTGGCGCTGGCGGGGCCGGTGGTAAGGGCGGAACGGGTGGCGCCGGAGGCAAAGGCGCGGGGGGAAATGCTGGAGGCACAACCGGAGGAACCCGCGGGACGGGCGGCGCAAACAACTACAACAATCCTTATGCGAATCCGCTGAACAATCCGTACAACCAGTCGCGGACAATCGTGCCGCAATTTCCCCCTTCCGCAGCGACCAACCAGCAGATTCTTGCGGCGCTAGCCGATGGCACCGGCGGATTTTCCATTTTCAACACCAACGATTTACTTGGCGGCCTTGAGAAAATTGGGCGCGAGCAAAGCGAGTTCTATATCTTGGGATATGTGCCGCCGGAAACTCCAGAAGGCAGTTGCCACACCCTGAAAGTGAAACTGAATCGCGGCGGATTGAATGTGCGCTCGCGTAGCGGATACTGCAACGCGCGTACGGTGAATCCACTGGACGGCAAACCGCTGGAAAAACAGATGGAGCTGCAGGCGGCGGGAGCGAACCTGGGCTCGATCCGTGGCGCGCTGCAAGCGCCCTATTTTTACACCGCGCCGAATGTCGCGCGGGTGAATCTGGCGATGGAGATTCCGCCGGAATCGCTGAAGTTTAATAAAGATAAAGGCAAGTATCATGCCAACGTAAACGTTCTGGGCATCGCGTACAAACCGGATGGCTCGGTGGGCGCGAAATTCAACGATACGGTGAATTTGGATTTGGAAAAAGACGAGTGGAAAGAGTTCACCAAAAATCCGTATCGTTACCAAAACCAATTCGATGCCGCGCCGGGCACTTACAAACTAACCGTGGTACTGAGCGGAGGCGGCGACACTTTCGGAAAATTTGAATCGCCGCTGCAAATTGATTCCTACGATGGCCAACAATTCAGCCTGGGCGGCGTGGTATTGACCAATTCGATGACGCGAATCTCCGATATTCCCAGCGGGCTGGATTCGGCCCTGCTGGAAGATCGTACGCCGCTGGTAGTCAAGGGCATGCAGGTGATGCCCTCGGCGAGCAACCGCTTCAAGCGTTCGGACAACGTGGTTTTGTACACGGAAATTTACGAGCCGGCGCTGGTTTCGGAGACGCCGCCGCGCGTGGGGTTCGCGTATCACATTTATGAGCGCGCGAGTAATAAGGACGTGTTCTTTAGCGGATTGGCGCCGGCGGATGATTTCATTCGGAAAGGAAATCCGGTGATTCCGGGCGGGTTGATGGTGAAGGTGAAGGACCTTGCGCCGGGGAGTTATCGCCTGGTGGTACAGGCAGCGGACAGCGCGAATCATCAGGCACCGAATCGGTCGGTGGATTTCGACATTAGCGAGTAGCTGGACACAATTTGCAGTTTGGGGTTTTCGGCCCTTCACCTCGGCCTTACGGCCTCGCTGGGATGCGCTAAAGCGCACCCCTACAACATCGTGCAGGACGCGAATCATGCGGTGCGCTCACTTGGACGCTGGCCGGATTCGGCTAGTAGGCTGCGCAGGACGAACCAGACATTGGCTGGGCGTTCTGATAAGCGGCGCATGAAGTAGGGGCACCAGTCGGTGCCGAACGGGACGTAGACCTGCAGTGTGTGGCCGGCGGCGTGCACTTCTTGCTGCAAATCGCGGCGGATTCCGTAAATCATCTGAAACTCATAGCGGTCCTTCGGAAGCTTTAGGCGCGCGACTTCGGATTGCGCGTGCGCGACCATGAACGGGTCGTGGGAGGCGATGGCCGGGAGGAAAATTCCCTGCCCCGCGCCCTCCATCAGCTGCGTAGTCAGCCGTTTGTAATTGGCATCGACCGCGGGCTTGCCTTGCACGGCGATTTTTGCGGGCTCGCGATAAGCGCCTTTCACGAGGCGAATTTTTGGTTTTAACGGGGCGAGGCGCTGTAAATCTTTTTCTGTGCGATGCAAATAAGCTTGCACCGCGAGTCCGGTGTTGCCGTGTTCGCGTTGCACGGCTTCAAAGATGTCCAGCGTCACGTCGGTGTAGACGCTGCCTTCCATATCCATTTCGATGGTGCGGCCAAGATCGCGAGCGCGGCGGGCGATGGAGCCGGCGAGCGACGCGCAGAGATCTTTGCTGAGGTCGAGACCGAGTTGGGTGAGCTTGATAGAGATGTTGCCGGCGAGATTTTTGGCGTGCATTTCTTCGACCATCTGAATGTAGCTGGCGCAGACTTCGCGGGCAGCGGCTTCGGTGCTGACGTTTTCGCCGAGATGATTGAGGCTTACATTGCGGCCCTGGTGGCAGAGTTCGCGGCTGGCGGTGAGCGCTTCGGCGAGCGTTTCACCGGCGACGAAGCGGCGCGCGAAGCCATGCTTCATGCCGCGGCGGGCGATGGCGTTGGTAACGCCGCGCTTGGTAGAAAGCCAAAAAATAAAATTGCGAACCAGCATTGGTGCTCCTGGGATTCCGACGCAGCATACCCCACCCCCCGTGTTTTGCAAAAAGAGTCCGCAAGCCGCTGAAAACAAACGAGGGCGGAGCAAAAAAGAGAGGCAAGAGAGAACAAGAGTCCGCAAGCCATTTATGGCAAAGGACTTCAGGGAACGGCCTAACACAGAGGGCACCGAGGTCGGACACAGAGAGGGATCGGGGGAAAAAACTAGGGGGCAACGCAGATAGATGTGAAAACAAAGGAGTTGAGCAAAAAGGGATTCAGAAGTGGATGAAAACAAAGGAGTAAAAAATCGATGATTTGCGGGATGCAGCGCAGACAGCGGGGACGGGATTGTGGTGGAAGAGGTTTGAACGGAGGTCAAGCGAGGCATTAGCGAATGTCGGGGTTGAAGATAGCGAAAGGGGTACGCGGGGACAACTGGTCGGAGGGATGGTTAAGGAACAGGTGGTCTGATTTTAAAGCGCAGAAAACGTCCCGTTTGTCCCCGGTTCCCCTTGCCCACATGCAGAAACGGCGTATGGGGCACCCGCCAAATAGAAATCAAGAGCCCGCTTCAGAAAGCGGGCGCTACATACTCAAAAGGCGAAGACGCGCAAAGAAACAGCGCCGGCCAGGGTTTGGACCTGATTGGCGCTGTTTTTTTCTACGGCGTTTTCTTGGGGTTAGTCTCAATCGTTGTTATGGTCGCCGCCGTGCCCTTGGTCGAAATTGAACAGGTCGAAGAGGTCGCCGATGGCGGGCATGTTGGATGGGATGTAGGGATTGTCGTCCTTAAGCCGCGGATTGGGCAGATTGTCTCGGCTGCGGCCACTGAGCGTGGTGTTGAGCCTCCAGTTGCGCTCGACGAATTTTACGAACGAGGAGTGCTCGGCGTAGACGTGGCTGATGTGACCGCCCCTCGAAAAAGGCGAGACGGCGATGATGGGAATGCGCGGGCCGGTGCCGAAGAAATCGACAGGCTGGATGAAGCCGGAGTCGTAGTAGCCGCCGCCTTCGTCCACGGTGACGAAGATGGCGGTCTCGGCCCACTGCTTAGGATTGCTTTGCGCGAGTTCGATGATGTTTTTGGTGAACGCTTCGAAGAGTCCCCACTTGGAGGAAGCCGGGTGGCCGTCGAGCGCGCCGTCTGGCTTGACGTAGGAAACGGCAGGGAGTGTGCCGTTGACGAGGTCGGAGAAGAGGTCGGTTACGTCGCGCATGTGATCGGGAATCATGCTGGGATAGTTCGCCTGATACTCGAACGGGTTGCAGATGTTGCAGTAGAGACCGTCCAATGGGGCGCCGGTCCCAGTGTCGTTGAAGCCGTTGCCATAATATTTCCAGGAAATATTGCTGGCGGTGAGCACGTCGCCGATGCTCTTCTGCGTGGTCGGTGGAACGACGAGGCCGGACTGCAGCGTGCCCTTCGGAGTGAAGGCGGGGTTGACGTTGACAGCTTGAAAATACTGGCCTGGGCCGCAGTTGGTCGAGACCTTGTAGGGAAGCGCGTTCAGATAATTGGTGATGGCGGCGATGCCGGGTTGGGCCTGGTCGTTACAATTGAACCATTGGGCGCGGCGCGTGTAGAGGTTGAGCGTTCCCGGCGCGGGATCAGGATTGTAAATGCGGTTGGCCGGAGGCGTTGCGGGATTGCCGTTACCGTCGCTGAAAAAGATCTGATCGGCAAAGCCGAGCGGCTGGCTGTCTGGGCCCGTGCCGCCATGGACGGGCTGATGATAATTGTCACTCATGGTGTAGGTGTCAGCGAGAGACTTGAAAAGAGGGGCGTCGCCATTTTGAACGTTGAAGAAGGCCATGGTTTGACCGGTGTCATGCGGCGTGCCTCCCGGCGGCGTGCTGAAGGTTGTGGTGACCGCGGATTGGAGATCGTGGAGACAACCGGTCGGGTTGTCCTTCGATACGTGTTCGGCATCGATTGCGCAATCGACTTGCTGAACCATTTGGAAATATTGATGGATGGTGTCGCCGGTGTAGGCGTCGAAGGGCATGGTCGGGCCAGTCAACTGGAACGGTCCCGGGGGAAGGTTGTTGACGTTGGTGATGCGAGTATCCGGGCCGAGGGTAACGTCCAATCCCGAGCCGCCGGTTCCGAAAAGGAATTGATCCTGGGGCGCCAAGCCGGGGTCACCACCGGGAAGGCTGAGGATGCCGATTGCGGGGGAAACCTTGCCAACGCCGGCGAGATCCGGCGGCGGCAAGGTTGAGTAAAGTCGCTTGTTGGCCATATTGGCGCTGCTGAAGAATTTGCCGCCGTTAGGCGCGGACGTGATCTGGAATTGGTGCCCCTTCGCAAAGTTGGGACCTGGCGAACCATCGGCGTTGACGATGCCCTCGGAGAGAAGATTGAGCACGCGCTCTCCGCGATGCTTTGGCACGTAGGTGGCGAAAATATGATCGAAACTGCGATTTTCGCCAACGATGATGATGACGTGTTTTATGGGGCTGGCGGTTTTGACGCGGTCACCTGCCCTGTCGGGCTCATCGTTGCCATAGCCAACCGGAACGTAAGTCAGCATCGAAAATGCGAGTGCTGTTGCGCATAGCGATGTGCTCAGCCGCGGTTTCCTTTGCTTTGGATTACTGTAGGACATGTTTTCTCCTTGGAGTGGTGGTAGGCGGGCCGCTATGTAGATAAGCTTCTGGGATTACATGTTTATGTGCGCACTATTGAAGGCGCGTAAAAATTTGTAAACGGAAAAAAGACAAAACTTGCTACCGAACTCCATCCAGATGTGAAGGAAGATATTCGCGGAATGTTTGCTATGACGGAGGCGGAACGCGCGTATCGTTGTTCGGGCCGATTGATCTCAGTCGAGTGGTGAGGCTGCCTCGGTCCCTTTCGGCGTTATGGACCCAGCGTTCGGACGGAGACGATGAAGTACTCGGTTTCGCCGAAACAGGCGGTTGGTACGCCTTTGTGTTGCTCGTAGGATAGGGCGACACGCTGCCCGGCAGCATCTTGTATCTTCCGGGCGATGGCATCGTCGCGCACGCTGAAGGTGAAAAGCTGGGGAGCGGTTCCGGGAAAGGTGCTCATGGCCAACTCTCCTTCCCAGGTCTTGCATACCCAGCCTTTTTGGGAAATCTTTTGAACATAGCCGGCGCGCTCGCCTTTGGAGTAGGAAAAATGAAGGGTGATCCAGGCCCACGCGGCGAACACGCACACGGGCAAAACGACAACGAGTACCAGGAGGAATAACCAGAAGCGACTTCTTCGCGGCGGAGCCTGAGGAGGGGTTGCACTGTCCATGCGCAGGAGTCTACTTCGGTGCCTTCGGTTCTGTCGAGCGTGGCTGTTGACAGAGAAATGTCAAAAGCCCCACAGGCAGAAACGGCGTGTGGGCGCCGGGCCAATAATCTTGAAATCGAGTTGGGTTAAAGCTGCTGCACGTTTTGGGGTAAGGCGGTGCCGCGTTGCATCGTTAAGAGACTTTCTCTAGGCTTACAACGTAAAAGCGGGTTCCTCGGCTTCGCTCGGGATGACAATTTTAACTGACCGTTCTAATTTTTAGCGAGCCGTTCCAATTCTAAGTGGCATCGAGTGGGAGAACTGTTTTTTCACCGGTTATTTGGCTATAGATCATGTACGGACCCGGCGCGGTGATGGCTAACTGTTCCACTTTTGATTTGGCAAGGTCGAGATTTTGAGCTGTGCCCCTCCACAAATACGTTCCATCTTCGCGCATTTTGAAAATATCCATGGGTTCGAGCATGGGACCGGGTCCTCTCAGGACATCGTTGCTGCGGCGCTTGAAGTACATTCCTCTATATATTCCAATGCGGTTCGAGAAAAGTTCCGAGCGATGAAAAAAAGATTTCTGAGACACTTGCGGCTTATTGGTTGCGGTTTCGTCCACCATCGTGCATCCAGTGAAGCAATACATAGAGCATGAAGCCGTCGCCGAGTAAACCAACCATAACTAACGCAATCATGGCCATAACACAGTCCTAAAAAGTGGCGGGCACAACCATCTCAGCGTCGGCCATCGATGAGGAAGCCGACGTCAACAGATTGTTGCGCCCACTTAGATAGATGCACTACGAAGACGGGCGAGTACACGTTGTGTAGATCTTTTTGAAGTTAATAGAGAGTGTGTAACGAAAATGCACTATGAAAAAATTCCATTCAAGTTCATGAAAAAAAACCGCACCCTTTGCAAAATACGCAAAGAGTGCGGCAAGCGGCGTTTCCCGGCAGCTTTAGCTTTGCTATCGGGGTTACGGCGCGGGGACGGCTACGCGATTGGCCGGAACGATTTGGGGTTGGTAGGCGAAGACTTCGCGGCTGGAGGGATCGACGAGGACCTTGAGCCAGTTTACGTCGTTGGTGCCGTTGGCTTGGTTGTCGCCGAAGGTTTCGACGCGGGTGAAATTTTCGAGGCGCTGGCCTTTAGAGTTTTGGAAGGGCTTGTCGACGCGGAAATAGTGAGAGTCGCCGTGGACGAAGGCGACAGGCTTCTGGAAGGCGATGACCTGGTCGCGCAGAGCGAGCAGGAACGATTGGAACCCGTCGGGCTGGCCATCGGTTTCGGCGAGAGTTTTGGGGTCACGAAGAGGAGCACGAGTACCGTCGCTGAGATCGAAACCGGGATCGGCCTGGGTGATGAGCATGATGGCGGCGGAGTTGCGGGAGCGAGCTTCTTCAAAGGTTTGCTGCATCCACAAGATGTCGGCTTGGTTGCGAGCAGCAAACTCGGCAGGGTCTGGAGCCGTGTCGCAGAGATTGTTGCAGGAGCCCTGGATGTTGATGGTCGCATAGGTAACGCCACCGAGAGTCCAGCGGCGATTTTCGACGCAGGGCACCATGCCGCTGACGCCGAGACAAAGGGGAGCGGTTTGAACTTGCTGATGGAGCCGATGCTGGCCGAGCGAGAACGGCGTGCTGAAGAAGAGGGCACGCTCGTGGTCGAGGCGCTCGAGTGAGGAGAATCCACCGTTCGACGGGCGATCGCAATCGGTCCAGTCATTGTCTCCGGGCGTGAAGATGGCGGGAGCTTTCAAGGAGTTGAAATAATTCAGGCCCTGGAGATAAAGAGCATCGCTGCAGGTGGTGGGGGTGACCGAGCCGACCGTGGCGTTACCGGCCTTGAGGTCGCCGTCGTGAGCGGTGAACGCGAGGTCATGACGATTCATGTCGGCAATCAGGTTGGGCACGCCGGTGAGTGCCTGGACGTCGGAGTACGGCAGGTCGCCCCAAAGTCCGATAGCGTAGGAACGGCGCTCGTCATCGTCGCGGTCGTCATCGCCGCCGAAACGATTGGCCGCGAACGCGGTACTGGCTGCGATGAGCAGAATGGCGAAAGCTATACGGCCGAACTTCCGCGTGGTTTGCCATGCTGGTGAATTCCATTGAGCAGCTTTCATCATGTTTATGCACTCCCCCATTTTTTAATCGAGCAAATCTTGCGCATCGCGAAATGACCTAGAACTGCCATCGTGCCTTCGCTGAAATGCGATTTGCTTTTCAGCGCCTTCTAAGCGAGCGCACACGATCACACGTTCGGGGGCGAGCCGGATTAAAATTTGGCAAAAATTGTGTCAATTGCCGATGAGGAGATGACCTGATTCCGCTTGCCGCACGACGGCGTGAGACAAAGCCAAAATCCCACCCTTGCACAAACCGCAAGGATGGGGCACCCGATGTCACTCTTCGCGAAGTGCGGCGGTGGGGTCGAGACTGGCGGCTCGCCAGGCGGGTAGCCAGGAAGCCATGGTGGCGATGAGGAAGAAGAATAGTGCCATGGTGACGAAAGTTGCAGGGTCGCTGGGCTTTACGCCGACTAGCATGGTGGTCATGGCGCGGGTGAGTGCGAAGGCGGCGATGAGGCCGGCGACGACCCCGATGGCGGTGAGGCGCAATCCTTGGCCTACGATGAGCTTGAAAATTTGGCCCGGTCCGGCACCGAGGGTCATGCGCACGCCGATCTCGGCAGTACGCTGGCGCACGACGGTGGCAAGCACACCGTAGAGGCCCACGCTGGCGAGGACCGCGGCGATCAAGGCGAACACGCCGATCAGTAATAGTGAAAAGCGAGTGCCGGCTTGAGCGCGATCGAGCAACATCTCCATCGGCTGCATCTCGGTGATCAAGAGGTGCGCATCGACCGCTTTGATCGCAGCACGAATATCCGCTCCATATTTTGCGGGATCGCCATCGGTGCGGATAGCCCATTGGCGAGCCGCGCCGGAACCCACGAAGGCGTCGGCGAAGTACACCTGCTCGCGTCCCCGTTCGACGAGTGACTCATCGCGCTGGTGAGCTACGACGCCGATCACTTCGACCCATTCGGGTTCGGGGGTTTTGATGCGAATTAGGATGCGCTTGCCGACTGCTGACTGGTGCGGGAAGGCTTTATCAGCGAGCTGTTGGTCAATGACCACTAGGTTGCGGCCGGGTACGTTGTCGGCATCGGTGAAAGTGCGGCCAGCGATTAAAGGTGTGCGCATGCTCTCGAAATAGCCGGGCAGCACGATTTGAAAATCGACGGCCTGAAATTTGCCGGGATCGGAAAGCGCTTCCTCGGTGCCCCAGCGGATGGGGCTGAAATCTCCAGCCAGCGGAAAAGGAAATGCGGCGGCAACGCTTTGCACTCCGGTGATGGCACGCAAGCGCTCCTGGATTTGATGCATAAAGGCGGCACGCTCTTCGGGCTTGTTTCCGCCTCGATTGCCGAGAACTTGAAAAGTCAGAAGGCCGCGGGGATCGAAACCCGGGTCGATGCGCTGAAGTTCAAGAAAACTGCGGAACATTAATCCCGAGCCGATAAGCAACACGAAGGAGAGGGCGACTTCTGCTACGACCACCAGCTTCCGTAATGGGCCGCCGCTGGCAAGGCCTTCATTGCGACTGGTGCCACGCAGGACGTTCATAACGTCCGGCCGAGAGGCGCGCCATGCGGACGCGAGTCCGAAAATAGTCGCGGCGAGCAGGCCGGCAAGCGCCGTGAATGCCAGGACGACGGAATCGATTCTAATGGTATCGAGGCGCGGAAGATTCGCGGGAGCGATGCGCAGCAATTCGTGTATTCCAAGCCAGGCGAGCGCAAGGCCTCCTATGGCGCCAATGGCCGCGAGCAGAAACGCCTCGGCGAGCAGCTGACGGGCGAGAGCCCACCAGGTTGCGCCGATGGCCGCGCGGACGGCGAGTTCACGTTCGCGCAGAGACGCGCGCACGAGGAGAAGGCTGGCCACGTTAGCGCAGGCGATAAGCAAGAGAAAGATCACCGCGCCCATAAGTGCCAGGATGGCGGGCCGAACTTCAGAGACAAGATGCTGCCGAATGGGCTCGATGCGGATTGCGAAGCCTGCGGTGCGTTCGATGACGAAGTTCTTGCGGGTTTCTGCAGCGACGTTATCGGCGGCGGCTTGCGCGCGTTGTAACGAGACGCCATCTCTTAATCTGCCCAGCGCGCGAATGGAAACACTCTTTCGATTGGCGTTGTCGTAGTTGAGGCGATTGGCGATCCAGACTTCCGGGACAGGTTCTACGTTCGCTGAGGACGGGAAGTACAACTGAAAGCCAGGAGCGAGCACTCCAACAATCTGCGGGCGAAACGGTCCGTTGGTATTGAGCACCTGGCCAAGGACATGGGGATTGAGGCCATAGCGGCGCTGGAAGTATTCGTAACTGAGCACGGCCATGATCGGAAGCGGCGGTGCCGCTGGGGTTCCTTGTTGGGCTCCGGCGGGCGGCGCGGGTTGCGGCATTCCGTCGGCTTCGGTGAAATCGCGGCCGAGAGCAATCTTAGCTCCTACCAAACGAAAGAAGTTCGTGGTGACTACCGCGGAGCGAACTTGCTCGGGCGTTCCGTCTTCCTTGAAAAGGATGTTGCGGAAAGTGAAGACGCCGGCCAGGTCTTGGAACGCGTCTTTGGTGCCGTCGCGCATGTCGATGAAGTCCTCGTTGGAGAAGGGGAAATCGCGGACGTTGCGATTGCGCATGTCGCTGGCGGCGATGACGAGGCGGTCGGGAGCTTTGTAGGGAAGAGGACGCAGCAGTACGGCATTGGTGACACTGAAGATGGCGGTGCTGGCGCCGATGCCTAAGGCGATGGTCAGTATGGCGGTGAGCGCGAAGATGGGACTTTTGCGTAGGGTGCGAGCCGCGAAAGCCAAATTTTGTAAGGTCAACGTTGCACCTCATCGATCGGGCCTATTCGGAAAAATAGCGCCCGCGTCGCCGTCGTTACGTCACCTTACGCCAAATGAACGGCTGCGGGCAACGGCGGCTTTCGTCGGCGAAGTGGTGGCGGGGCACCTTAGTTCTGTGTGCAGAGGCGGGCGCGGGCGGTGAGTAGGTCGCGTTCGCGGGCGTTGCGGGTTAGGGTGGCGGCGCGGGCGAATTCTTGCTCGGCTTCGGCCAGGCGCCCGAGTTTGAACAGGAAGTCGCCGCGGACGCTGGGTAGGAGGTGGTAGGACTTGAGGGAAGGCTCGGAGATTAGGGCGTCGATTAGTTCCAGACCGGCGGCTGGGCCGTGGGCCATGGCTACGGCTACTGCGCGATTGAGTTCGACGATTGGGGAGGGCATGAGCTTGGCAAGTTCGGCGTAGAGAGCGACGATGCGGGGCCAATCGGTGGCTTCGGGGGTGTTGGCTCGGGCGTGGCAGGCAGCGATTGCGGCTTGAAGCGCATATGGCCCGGGGGCGGCGGTGAGTTTTGCGGCGCGTTCGAGTGCGGCGAGGCCGCGGCGGATCAGGAGATGATCCCAGCGGGCGCGGTCTTGATCGAGAAGCAGGATGGGTTCGCCGGATGGGCTTACGCGGGAGGCGGCGCGGGAGGCCTGGATCTCCATCAGAGCGACGAGGCCGTGGACTTCGGGCTCTTGCGGAGTTAGCTCGGCGAGGATGCGGCCTAGACGCAGGGCTTCTTCGCAGAGCGTGGGGCGCATCCAGTCGTCACCGGCGGTGGCGGAGTAGCCTTCGTTGAAGACGAGATAGATGACTTCGAGGACGGAGGCGAGGCGCGCGGCTAGCTCGGACTTGCGGGGAATCTCGAAGGGGACGCGGGCTTCGGAGAGAGTGCGCTTGGCGCGAACGATGCGCTGGGCGACGGTGGGTTCGGGGACGAGGAAGGCACGGGCGATTTCGTCGGTGGTGAGCCCGCCGAGGAGACGAAGGGTTAGGGCGACGCGAGCCTCGGGCGCGAGCACTGGATGGCAGGAAATGAAAACGAGGCGGAGGAGGTCGTCGCCAACGGTGTCGTCGATCGCTGCATCGAGATCGGGCACGGACCTCTCCTGCTGCATCTCAAGCTCGCGGCCGAGTTCTTCATGTTTGCGTTCGAGGAGCTTGTTGCGGCGCCAGTGATCGATGGCGCGATGCTTCGCGGTGGACATTAGCCAGGCGCCGGGATTGTCCGGGATGCCGGAGCCGGGCCACTGTTCGAGGGCGGCGACCAGGGCGTCCTGGGCAAGTTCTTCGGCGATGCCGATGTCGCGGACGATGCGGGTGAGGCCGGCGATGATGCGGGCGGACTCGATGCGCCAGACGGCATCGATGGCGCGATGGGTGTCGGTGGAGATCACTGATACCCATCACACCATCTTCAAAACGATCGCGCAAGACTGGCGCCTCGTGCGGTGGATGCTCGGTTTTTTCTGCTACTGTTCGGGGCAGCGAGTGAAGTCTTCCGTGTTGAACATCTGGCGAACCTCGGTTTCGCCTTCCCAGCCTGGCCAGAATTTCTTGTGCAGTTCCATAAAACGGACCGCGCTGTCGACCGCCTCTTGCTTCGATTTCAATTCGAACTGCGCGTAGCCGCCGATAATCTCCTTGGCTTCCGTGAAAGGCCCGTCGATCACGGTTACCTTCCCACCGGAAAGCTGGACACGGGCGCCTAGCGCGGTTGGGCCAAGTCCTCCGCCGCCAATCATAGTGTCACCGGCCCCTTTAGCGAGCTTGTCTATCTCGTCCATGAGCGCTTGCGGCGGACGCCCCGATTTCTCACTCGACTTGACGATCATCATGAATTTCATTTTCACGTCTCCTTTTAAATTTTTAGTTACGATTCCGGTTCTCCACAGGGCCTCATGCCTCATAGATTTGGCGAAGCTCACATTCACCTTCGCCCACTACCTGGAGAAAATCCTTGGCCAACTGAATCGCCTCCTCCTTGGAGTTCGCGCGGAGGATGGCGAAGCCGCCGACCAGCTCTTTCGACTCGGTGAAGGGGCCATCCGTCACGCTCAACTTGCCGTTAGTGGAGCGAACGCGGGCGCCGAG
>Ga0137403_10004086_pt1 | contig 17270 bp, 16 predicted proteins | sample CZOMad2_1_16fung_FD_122057 | JGI IMG/M metagenome (GOLD analysis project Ga0137403, IMG submission 122057) | Vadose zone soil fungal communities from Angelo Coast Range Reserve, California, USA - CZOMad2_1_16fungal (Hybrid Assembly) | ecosystem: Environmental > Terrestrial > Soil > Vadose zone...
TGGCCATAATCCCATTTCATCAACGCCCCGTGCTCGGTATAACTACGCACCAGCGCGATCGATTCCGCGACCACATCCACCGACTCCGCGCCGTCCACCGTGATCCCATATTCCGTCTCCAACCCAAAGACGTGTTTCATCGTTCCAGAACATAGCGCGATACCAAACCGCGCGAAAATTTTGCGTTACTTTTATTGTCCCGAAACCTCGATTCTCGATGCTTGTACCCGATAACGCGAGGTTTCGCGCCGTCTTCCTTGCTCCGACCTCTTCGCTCTGCTCTTGTCTTCGCAAATGTCCCGGCTGACCGCTTGCTTGATTCTAATCGTCGTCTGGGCCCTGACTTACCTCACCAACCTGGGGTCGTCCGAGCTTCGCAGTGAAGAAGGTCACCGTGTTCTGCCGGCGGTTCACATGCTCGATAGGGGGAACTACGTCGTGCCCTATATCGCTGCGCGGCCTTATTTGAATAAGCCGCCGTTAATCAATTGGCTTGTCGCTGCCTCGTTCAAGCTTTCAGGAATTCGCAACGAATGGACCTCGCGTCTTCCATCCGCCTTGTTTACCTTGGCCGCAGCTCTCACCCTGGCAACGCTCGGACGAAGCAGCCTGGGCCCAATCGGTTCCTTCATCGCCGCACTCTGCTGGCTAACGAATCTCGGACTAATTGAAAAGGGACGAATGATCGAGATCGAGGCAATCTATTGCTCGCTCTTCGCCTTCGCCCTTATTCTGTGGTTGGTATTCTGGGAACAAAAGCGCTCACCCTGGCTTACCTTCCTCGTGCCCTGGATCTTCCTTGGCTTAGGCTTACTGGCGAAAGGTCCAAGTCACGTCCTGTTTTTTTATCTTATCCTTTGCGCTGTTCTCTGGCAAAATCGCCGCCTCCGGGACCTAACACACCCCCCGCACTTAATCGGCGTAGCGGTAATGGTTGGAATTTTTGCTGCCTGGTTGATTCCGTACTTTCGGGCGCTACCTTCTCACGCGCCTTTGCAAGCCTGGTCCGAACAAGCGGCGGTTGCATTTCACGGCGAAGAAGGCCGGTCGGAGGATTGGTTACTAAACTTTCCCCGTGGCTTTGCTTACCTACTTCCCTGGATACTACTGGTCCCATTTATTCGATTGAGTAAAATAGCTGACCCATTACAGCGCAACGTAGCTTACGGGCTGGCGTGGGGAAGTATTGTACCGTTCGTCGGTGTATTGCTGATTCCTGGAACACTTCCGAGATATATTTTGCCGTTGGAAGCGCCGTTTTGCTGGATCGTCGGCAGCGCCACCGCTAATGAAGCGTTTCAATGGAGTATTAAAGGTATTCGAGTTTCACGAGCTTTGATCTTCTCCCTTATCGCAATAGGTGTTATTGGCGCGATGATAATTTTTCCGCTCCGCTCCGTGACCTATTTGAAGAGGCACGAACGAATAAAACCAATTGCCGCACAAATTAACGCGCTTCTCCCGTCCGATCAGCGGCTTTACGCAATCGACCCCGACTTTCAGCCATATCTCTTTTATGTTCGCGCGCCCATAACCTACCTCACTACCTTGGACGAATTGCCTGCGGACGCGCATTATTTTTTGATTCAACCCAGGCATCAACGAAAATTCGAGAGCAACGCGCACTGGGCATCCTTGCACCCGAAACTCCTGGCTCATACACCGAGCTATCGCAGCAAGGAAAGCTTGCTCTTCGCTATCGACCATTGACCATTTCCTGGCAGGCGCAGAATGCGCCTGTCTGCGCGGAGAATCCGCGCGCTACCCGATTTGACTGACCTCTGATCTCTGGCCGCTGACCTCCGACTTCGCGATGCGCCTTTTCATTTGACGCGGTCGAACCTGCGGGAAGAATCATTCGCATGAACACCCGCATTATTTCAGCCCTGATCGCTCCGGTGGCGATATCAATTATCGCTTCCATCGGCTTCGCACAAACCCCGGCTCCGCAGCCGAGCACTCCACCAACCAGTCTCACCAGCCCGGCCGTTTCTGCCCCCGCCACGACCGCGGCTTCACCGAACGAGGCTGAGATGATGAAGCAAATGATGGAGCTGGCGAAACTCAACGAAAATCATAAGCTTCTCGCTGATCTCGCCGGTTCCTGGAGCACTTCCGTAAAAATGATGGAACCCGGCAAGGAACCTACTGTTTCCAAGGGTAGCGTCACATACAAGTCAATCATGAATGGCCGCTATTTCGTCGGCGATCATACCGGAAGCATGAAAATGCCCGGCGCTGATGGCAAAATGAAAGACTTTACCTTTAAGGGGATGTCGGTCGACGGCTATGACAACGTGAAACAGAAATTTACTTCATCATGGATGGATAACATGGGCACTGGGATAATGACCATGGAAGGGACGTACGACCCCGCCACGAAAACATTCACCTACACCGGCGAAATGGAGATGATGCCGGGGATGAAGACTCCCGTCCGCTCTGTAGTCAAGATCACGGACAAGAACCATCATACCTTCGAATGGTATGAGAATCGTGGCGGCCAGGAAATGAAAACTTTGGAGATCAACTACACTCGCAAAAAGTAGCGGTGTAGTTGTTATCCGGTCTCTGACCCTCCGATCTCTGAGTTCTATGACCCGTCGAAAATTTCTTGGCACGACTCTGGCAGGCGGAGCTACGCTGATTGCAGGAGGATCGAACATGATCTTTGCGGCGAATCCGCCAGCCCCGGCGGAGGCAGGCACCAATTCCCTTTTTCGGTTAGGGGGCGATCTTTCCGTCAACCGGCTCGGCTTTGGCGCGATGCGTATCACCGGCGAGGGCATTTGGGGTTGGCCGCCTGATCGTGATAACGCCCGCAAAGTTCTGCGACGTGCCGTCAAGTTAGGTGTCGACCTGATCGACACGGCTGACGCCTATGGACCAGAAACCAGCGAGCTGTTGATTGCAGAAGCGCTCCACCCTTATCCAAAGGATCTGGTGATTGCGACCAAAGGCGGCCTAACTAGGCCTGGACCTGGAGAATGGGTGCCGAACGGCCGCCCGGAATATCTCACCCGATGTGTGGAGAACAGTTTGAAGCGGCTCCAGCTCGAGCGCATCGATTTGTATCAATTGCATCGCATCGATCCGAAGGTGCCGATGGAAGAGTCGCTCGGAGCCATCAAGAAAATGCAGGAGGCTGGAAAGATTCGGCACGTCGGATTATCCGAAGTTTCGCCCGAAGAAATCGATCGGGCGCGCAAGGTCCTGCCGATTGTGAGCGTGCAGAACCAGTACAACATTGGCAACCGGAAGTGGGAAAAAACGCTGACCTATTGCGAGAAGGAAGGGTTGGGGTTTATGCCGTGGTCACCGATTGGTGGAAACAGGGGGTTGAAGGACAATGCGCTGGAAGCGGCGGCTAGGGATTATCACGCCAGCGTTGTGCAGCTGGCCCTCGCCTGGCTTCTTCACCGATCTGCCGCGATGTTGCCGATCCCTGGCACGTCTTCGGTGGCGCATCTGGAAGAGAACATGGCTGCTGCTAAGCTGAAGTTAACGGCCGAAGACTGGAAACGCGTTGATGCCTTAGAGAGCTAGCGAATAAAGAAAGGTTGCCAGCGATAATCTTCGGTAAGACGATGGCCCCGGACGGAGGTCGGTCCCCGGAATTGCGACGATCTGGGAAATTGATATCTGTTATTCAACCAACGCAAAAAACTATGAAAAAGATCGCCTTAATACTAATTCTGCCTTTGGTACTTTCGCTGGCCGCGGTTGCGGCGCAGAAGAAGGATGCCTCCAAGAAGTCAACTGAATCGGCCACGAGTGAACAACACGTCGTTCTCAATCCTGCAGACTTAAAATGGGGGGATGCGCCGCCCGGGTTACCGCCCGGGGCGAAACTGGCGGTGCTGGCTGGTGATCCAAACAAGAAGGGACTGTTCACAGTGCGGTTGCAAACCCCGGCTGGTTACAAGGTTCCGCCGCATACGCACCCAACGTCAGAGCATATTACGGTAATTTCCGGCACGTTTAACATTGGCACGGGAGATAAGTTCGATGAAGCAGCTGGAAAAGGGATGGGCGCTGGCGGCTATATGGTCATGCCGCCGGGGATGAAGCACTATGCCTGGACGCCCGCGGAAGCAATCATCCAGGTCCAAGGCATGGGGCCGTTTGTAATCAAATACGTGAATCCAGCAGACGATCCGCGTAACGCGAAGCAGTAGCGAGGTAACAGCATGATTAGTGTTGTCGGGGGCAATTCCGCCGCACTAGAATTTTGAGCGCCGTGAGTACGCGACGACTCTTCGTTTACAGCGGATTGCTGGCATTATTAATCACTGGCACGGCCTTCGCTGGCCGGTATCAACGAACAAAAGACGGCACGACTCGCGTTTGGAACGAGAACCCTAAGGCAGGCGATTTAGTAACGTGGTCGGGTGCGCGCGACGCCAAAGGCTATGCCACCGGTTTTGGCACGGTTACCTGGTTCACACCTCAAAATGAGGTAGAGACGGGGTCCGGGGTGGCGGCGTGGCTGCGGCATATTGGGCGTCAGCGGCACTACATTGTTACCAGCCGTGAATCCGGGATCATGGTGCAGGGCAAATTCGAGCAGGCGCCTGCTAACGCGGAGCCAAAGAAGAAAGGACGGACGGACATTTCTGAAGAGCAGGGGCCTTCTGCTCGCATTGAAGCAACGCCGAAAAAAGCGCAGCCCAGTCCCGCCCAAGAGAAAGCCATTTCACCCGCGCCGACACCATCGCGAACTCCGGCTAACGATTCTTTGGATTCATTAATACGTGTGCCATCCTCGTTAAAGCTAAACCCGCCTGCTGACGCGTCGCCGTTACCCTCAAGTCCTTCGCCGACTGCGACGCCGGACATATCGGTGCAGTTGTCACCAGCTTCGTCGCCGTCTCCGTCTCCGCAGTAAGAAAGGTCCGAAACCAGAAGTCACTTTCAACTCGCCCTTGCGCACTCGTGCGGCAACCTGGTTGCGTGAAAGACGAACATACGAAATTCTCCGGTTCCATTCCGGCAGCATATGATCGCTATCTGGGACCGATATTGTTTCAGCCATACGCCGAGGATCTCGCGACGCGCTTAGCGGTAAATAATACTGGTTCAGTGCTGGAACTGGCCTGCGGAACGGGAATTTTAACGCGTGTGCTGCGGACTCATCTGCCATCGAAGGTGAAACTAATCGCCACGGATTTAAACGAGCCGATGTTCCGGCAGGCCGCTGCCAAGTTTGGCAACAACGAAAGGGTGCGATGGTTGGAAGCTGACGCGTGTGATTTACCTTTCGCTGACCGGAAGTTCGACGCGGTCGTGTGTCAGTTTGGAATTATGTTTGTGCCGGATAAGGCTCACGCTGCGCGCGAAGCTCATCGTGTTCTCAAGCGTGATGGGATTTTCCTCTTTAACGTGTGGGATGAAATGAGACACAACAAACTAGGGGAGCTGGCTCATCGAACTATCACCAGCTACTTTGAGAATGACCCTCCAACGTTCTATAAGGTTCCTTTTAGTTACCACAATCGAGCTGAGATCAGAAGGATATTAAAGCAAGCTGGGTTTCGAGAAATCAAAACCGAAGTTATCGCCAAAATCGGCAAGGCGAATCGGGCGGAAGATGTGGCAAGAGGTTTGGTAGAAGGGAATCCCGTAGCGGTAACGATTGCGAAGCGAGATCCTTCATTACTTCCCATAATCACCGGCGCCGTGACCGCTGCGATTACGCGTCGATTTGGAGAACGAGATATCCGTGCACCAATGCGGGCGATTGTGGTCCGGGCCCGCGCTTAACAGATAGAGACGCCGATCGCGGCCCCTTTTTGGCTTTATCCATGCTTCGGCGTCCCACACCCGCGGCCAGCATCCGGCGGCTACAATGGGTTCACTCCACGATCGAGACTGGCGGACAACCTTTTTTGTCATTCCGAGCGCAGTCGAGGAATCTCTAATTATCAATTTTGCAATTGGGAGTTCCAGTCCAGCTATTTCAGCACCGCTTCAATCGTGGAAGGATCATCGAGCAGGATCCACTCGATAATGGAGATAGGCAGACTACCGTTCTTAACCAAATCGTCGTGGAACTGGCCGAGGCGAAAGTTCGCACCCATTTTATCGTGATATTTGCCCAGCAGATTCATGATCTGCCATTTGCCTGTGATGTACCAGATTTTCTGCGTGGGCTGCGTCGCGGCGCCGGCGGCTTCGCCCTCCGCTGCTTCACGATCAAGCCCGCCCGCTTCCATGAAATATTTCACCGCTTGCTCGAACGTCCATTTGCCGGTGTGCAAATTGACGTCCACGCCGATGCGCGCGGCCCGATAACGCGAGAGCCGGAGAATTTGACCCTGCGCCGCCGAACCTTCGGGATAAAGCCCGGTCCGCATTAGCATTTCTTCGCCGTACAAGGCCCATCCTTCGACAAAGGCGCCGTTCTGATTTTGCCTCCGGATCTCGTCAGCTAAATGATTCGCGATTGAGAGTTGCATAAAGTGACCGGGAATTCCTTCGTGCCCAAGGATCGGCCGCGGATCTTCAATCGCCGCGCGGATGTAAAAATTCTTCGACTCCGGGTTGTAAGTGGGAATGAAAAAGAAACCGGCTGGATCTTTATCATAAAGACCAGGCGGATTCATGAAGCCCCCCGGGCTCGTCGGCTTGAACGCTTCCGGCAATTGCCGAATCTCAAACCTGCCGAGGTAATCCGGCAAAGTGATGAGCTGATGCGATTTCAAGAAATCGATCATCTCTGCTTCGCGGCTTTCATACGCTTTCAGGAACGCTTCTTGATCAGGCGGAATACTTTTCGCGCGGGCCGGGTCGGGATCGGCCATGGATGGATCAGGTAGTAGCGCTTCGAGAGCGCGATAACGGGCCAGCTCGGCGCGGCCGAGCATCTCCACCTGTACTGCATTTATGGGCAAGAGCAGGACGTTTTTAAGGTAATAGTTGTAATGGACCTCGCCCATCGGGACGAAGTGCACCATCTGCGGCAATTTCTTTTCCAAGCTATCCGCAAAGCCATGGATGGCTGCGAGCGCGCCGTCGCGTGATTTGTCAAAATCCGCGCGCTCACTATCGGACAAATCTTTTGTCAATGGCGCTGTGCTTTCCTTAAAAAGCGGATCGATATTACGCGCCGACTGAATCGCGAGTTGAGCGTAAAGTTTTACTGGTTTCTGCAAATTCTTCTCCGCTTCCGCGAACAACCCTGGCATCGCTTTGAATCGCGCGGCGGCGGAAAGCGCACGGTTCCGGGGAGTGTCGTATTCCTTTTTCAGCAGTGAAAAGATGGCACTACTACATTCGCCGACATACGTGAGCGGGTTCGTCTGCTCGAATTTCAGAACACGTTCCCCAAAGTCGACTTCTTCGAGCTGCGAGCGAAAGAGCAACCAATCGATCCGATCATCCTTGGCCCATTTCTCAGTTTTCATCGCCCGCACTTGATCGAGTAACTTGCGCACGTGCTGGGCCCGCACGGCGATCTTGGCGGCTGAATAATCTGTCAGGCGATTGTCCCAGGTATGCAGACCCGCGTCGCTACTGGCGACAGGATAATTTTCGTTGCGCCAGTTGTAATAGTCGTCGGCGAGTTTGTGCAACGCGGGGGAGTCCGCCGCGGATGCTTTGCTTTCGGTGGTGATGGGCGGCGCCGTTTTTGTAATCAAAGCTTTATTTGAGACGTCGGGCCTTTCGCGCGGGGAAGATATTTGGCCGAAAGACAATGGAATCGAGCCGATCAAGCAGACAAAGAGGAAAAAACGGAGAGTCGTTTTCACAGCCGAAGTTATCCGACACGACGGTGAAAGTTCAAAGAATTCTTCTGTGTTCGGGGGAGCGCAGGCTGCTAGCCTGCTGCGCCCGGCAGCTTGTAGGCCGAAATGTTCGAAATGTTTTCGGCAAGCTGCCGAAAACTGCAGGCTGACAGCCTGCGCTCCCCCGAACAATCAGATCACCCCGCCAGGATTCGCGCCACGCTGAGCTGCATTCGGACGCACCGGCGCAATTTTCACTACGTACTCCGGGTCGTAATCGATCAGCTTCAGCCAATCTTCCGTGATGTCGGTCGGCGGGAAAATATCATTCTCGGCGTATTCGGCTTGGAAGGACATTTGCAAATCTTGTTCGGTGATTCCGGAGAATCCGGGGTCAGCGACCCCGGATTCAGCAGAATCGACAGACGCGCGCTGGCTCGCGATAGCGCGCTTGATTGCCATCCCTTTGGCCCGCTCAACTACCGATGCGATGATGGCGCCGCTGATTAGATCGGCGCGATACAAAACTTCCTTGCGTCCGCTGCGCAATGTCACTTCCAGGAATTTGTTCTCGTCGCGCTTGGCAAACTGCCAATCCACAAGCCGCTCGATTAGCTTTTCAATCGCCGCCCCAATATTGTCAGCTTCTTTGGCCAGTGCGCCGTCGTACGGTAAATCGTTGGTCAAATAAATCCGATAGATTTCCCGCGCCCCTTCCTTGTTCGGACGGTCGACTTTGATTTTTCGGTCGATGCGCCCGGGCCGGAGAATCGCTGGGTCAATTAAATCGGCGCGATTCGATGCGAGAATGATGACGACGTCGTTTAGTGAATCAATCCCGTCCATCTCCGAGCAGAACATCGGTACCAGAGTCGAGAGGATGTTGGAGTAACGCGAGGCGCGCCGCGTTCCGAGAATGCTTTCCGCTTCGTCGATAAACAGGAACGGCATGAATCCTTCACGGCGTTTTTCGCGCGCAGTCGCGAAAATTTCGCGCACCATCCGCTCTGATTCGCCTACCCACATGTTCAGAATCTCCGGCCCCTTCACGTGCATGAAGTACTCGCGGACCTCTTTTTCGGCCGCTTTCTCGCGCAACTGCCGCGTCAAATTGTACGCCGTCGCCTTCCCGATCAGCGTCTTGCCGCATCCGGGTGGCCCGTAAAGGAGAAATCCTTTCGGAGTGGCATGGTGAAATTTCTCGAACAAATGCGGATGCAAAAGCGGCAGCTCGATCGCATCCTTGATCGCGTCGATCGCTCGCTCCTGCCCGCCGACTTTCGACCAGGGCAATTCCGGGACGTTATCGAGATAATGTTCGTGCGAGCCGGGCGCTGACATCATCTCCAGCGCCATGCGATAATTGGAATCCACCCGCACTTCGTCGCCTTGTTTCACCGCCGTTTTGGTCAGCTGCGCGGAACGTTGCAGCACCAACGATTGCGTCCCGTGTTCATTGCCAACGCGTAGCCGGTCGGTTCCGATCACTTCGGTAACCTTGGTAACGGGGCCCGCCGGTTCGAAGCCCAGATCGCCCACGATGACGAAAGCTTCATTCACCAGCACGCGTGTTCCCTTTTTTAACTTCGCCATCGGAATGCGCGGATCGACGTTGCAGTAATAATCCGCCCCACCCACGACGATGTGGGCGGTTTCTTTGCCAACGTTGCCGAGAAAAGTGCCAATGCGATTGGCGGGCGAGGTTACCTTTTTGATGACTTCCTCGAGCTTCTCGATTGTTTGCCGCGCTTCGATGAAGATTTCTTCGCGCTGGGAAATTTCCATGCGCAAATCGAGCAGCTCGCGTCGCAAGGCATCGCCGGGGGGAAGTGTCGCAATCAAAAGATCGACGCGATCGAGCAAGTCGAATTCCCTTTGTCCCTCGTGCCGCTCGTCGCTCATCCGTTTTTCACCCGATTAGACTATACGATGTGGAGGATTGTTCGACAATCCTCGCAGTCGCATTCTCTTGAAGCATTAAACGGCCCACGCCTATTCAACAGCAGGAATCGTTCACCGTTGCGGGGTCAATTGACGTGATGCGACGGAATACAGACTCCCAGTTTCGTCTGAACTTTACCGTGTGTTTGTGGCCCAGCGAAACAACACCTGCAAGACACGTCCGATCCAGTAAAACCAGATTGTCCCGAGAACCATGTAGAAAGCCGCATCCCAAAGCAACTTATTGCGCGGAAAGCCGATCAAAGCATCGGAAAGACCATTGAACGCCAGCGAAGCGGGCCAATCAATCGCAAGAGCGATAAGAGGAAGTAATCCTGCACGCTGTGGGTTTGCGATCGCGCTCCCAAAGATTAGCCCACACAACAGGATATGTGTAGTTGCAAGACTTTCTGGCAGACGTCTCATGAACGAAGCGAAACGAAAATATCACTGGTTGGGGAAATCGACCACGGATTATGGGCGTCTGAGCTTTCTTGCGAAGAATTTTGGGGACCGAGTTAAAGGCGAGCGTACCCCTGCCTCCGTTGACAAAAAACGAGGCGAATGCTATCCGTCGCGCAACTTTAACTCTCGTCCCTTGACGGTAAAGTAGGGTAGAGTTGAATAGTCTGTTTATGTTATTGAATAGTCAGGTCCTGGTGCTCAACCGTCTCTGGCAGGCGGTCAACATTTGCTCGGCGCGCCGGGCTTTTGCCCTGGTCTATGCCGGACATGCCCAGGTCGTGGCCACCGATGGTACAAATAATTTCCTGACTCACGACTTCGATAGCTGGCGCGATTTTTCCGCGCAATCGCCAGAGCCCGAAATGGTGACGACGATTTCGTGGAAGATCCGTGTTCCACGCGTGATCGTGTTGCTCTTGTTCGATCGGCTACCGAAAAAGGAAGTGAAGTTCACCCGGCACAACGTCTTCGAACGGGACAAGAATACCTGCCAGTATTGCGGAAACATTTTCGAGCGGAGCGAGCTCAACCTCGATCACGTTCTTCCCCGAGACCGCGGCGGGCTAACGACATGGGAGAATGTGGTTTGCTCCTGCATCGGGTGTAACACCCGCAAGGGCAACCGGCTCCCGCATGAAGCACACATGACACTGATCCGCAAACCGAAGCGACCGAAATGGCGTCCGTTTGTGCAGGTAACCTTCACGACGCAACAGCATGAGAGCTGGCGGCATTTCGTCGATCTGGCGTACTGGAACGTCGAACTCAGCGATTGATTGTAGTAGCGGCGCTCTATGAGCGCCGAAGCCTAGCCGAACCGGCGGTCATAGACCGCCGCTACAGGTGCGCGAATTGTCTAGCGCAGCGCGTCGAAAATCGGCTGCGGGTAAACGCCGAGCAAGAATGTTCCGGCGATCATGACGATGATGGAGAAGCGAGTGAGTGGGCTAACGACAATTTTGCCAGCCGAGGACGGAGCTACGTCCCAGTAAATGGCGCGGACTACCTTGAAGTAATAGTAAAAGCCGGCGCCAACCGTTATGACGGCGACGACAACGAGTCCGAAATGGTGAGCAGAAACGGCGGCGTCGAAAACAAGGAACTTGCCGAGAAACCCGGCGGTAAAGGGTACACCGGCGAGCGAGGCCATCGCTACCAGCATGGCGAAGGCGAGAAAGGGTGACCGCTGGGAAAGCCCGGCGAAGTTTTCCAATTGGTCGCCTCCGCCCTGGCTAACGAGAACCAGCACAGCGAAGCTGAGCAGTGTCATCAAAAGATAAGCGACGAGATAAAAAGCAACAGCGCGTCCGGAAAGCGAGACTACTGCCACGAGTAGATAACCGGCGTGGGCAATACTTGAGTAAGCGAGGAGCCGTTTAACATTCGTTTGTGGCAGCGCCGCGAGGTTGCCGTAGATGAGAGTGAGGACGGCGATCGCAACAAGCACAGTGCGCATTCGCGGCAAAATAAGAAATGGCTCGAGCACACGCAGAAGGACGATAAAGCCAGCGGCCTTCGAACCCACCGACAGATAGGCTGTTACCGGAGTGGGCGCGCCCTGGTAAACATCCGCTACCCAAATATGGAATGGAACGGCGGCGATTTTAAAGCCAAGTGCGACGATGACGAGAACGCCGCCGAAAAGCGCGGCCTTCTGCTCAAGCTCGGGCCGCGAAAATACAGTCGTAATCTTTTGCAGATTCGTTTCGCCAGTTGCTCCAAAGATCCAGGTAATCCCGTAAACGAGAAAACCCGTCGCGACCGCACTAAGCACCAAATATTTCACGGCCGCTTCCAGCGAGGCAGGATTACGCCGGGTAAAGCCAACCAGCACATAGAAGGAAATTGTGACCAGCTCTAACGAAACGAAAATCAACACGAAATCGATGGCGGAGGCCATCCACATCAGCCCGGCGCAGGTGAATAACGGGAGCGTGAAAAATTCGCCGAGACCGGACTGTGGCGTGGCGGCGGGAACACCGACCAAGACCGAGGGCGCGAAATCGAGCATCATCACCAGCACGCCCGCGGTGGTGGCAAGAGCAATTCGCTTAAAAAAAAGTGAGGCTGCGTCGGCGGAATAAAAATTCCAGAGCGGCGCCGAGGCGGTGGACAACTGAGGCGCGACAAAGAATGTGGCCAAGAAAATTACTCCTAACCCGCATAAAACCGCATAACCGAGAAGGCGGCGGTCGAGTTGGGAAGCGAAAGACTCGACCAACAGAATGACGGTGCCGAGAACAAGCACCGCAACTTCGAGGTAAGGCGCTGAAATCATTGCGTCGCGGTGAAGTAATTGCGGAAGGCGGGCGCGATTCTTTGCACAGCAATTTGAGGGAAAAATCCGAACAGAATTGACACGGCAACAAGTAACGCAATGGGAAAACGAAAACCGGAAGGAATATCGGAGATTGCGATTTCAGGTTCGGGAGAGCTGCCGAAAAAGGTGCGGCGATACGCGCGCAACATGTAAACCGCCGACAGGACCACGCCCCAAAGCGCGAGAAGAGTTGCCCATTGGAAGATATGAAAATGTTGATCATCGAATCCGTTTCGAAATGCGCCGAAAATGACCATGATTTCGGCCGCGAAATTCGCGAACCCAGGGAGTCCGATGGCAGCGAATGCTCCGAGACCGAAGGCGAACGCCGCCAGCGGCATTTGTTTGGCCAGGCCGCCCATCGCATCAAAGTCGAGCGAGGGAACGCGTTTACGAATCTCCCCGGTGATGGCGAAAAGAAGCGCGATGGAAAGGCCGTGCGCGAACATCAGGATCGCCGCACCGGTAGTACCGAGAATATTCGCACTGGCAATGCCGAGAAAAATGTAGCCCATGTGCATGACGCTGGAATAGCCGAGCATCCAATCGAGCCGGCGTTGCGCGATCGTGACCAAACCAATGTAGATGATGTTCGCCAGCAGAAGGACCAGGAGCAATCCCGACCAGTGCTGCGCCCCATCAGGCAGGAATGGCAACGCGATCCGGAGCAAGCCGTAGAGGCCAAATTTCTTCAAGACTCCCGCATGCAACATCGCCGCCGGGGCCGGGGCGGAGGCATACGCTTCCGGCGCCCAGGTATGGAACGGGACTAACGAGATTAATATTCCAAAGCCGGTCAACAGGACGAGGTAAATGGAGGATTGCATGGCCGGCGCAATCTGCCCGGCGGAAGCAGCGGCTTGCAGGACCCGCAGATCAAGACTGCGTGCGCTAGAAGGAACCGCGCGATAGAGCATAATTAAGCCGACCAGAAGAATGACACTTCCGAGCGCAAGATAGATCGTGACCTTCCAGGCCGCGGCGCGTCGATTGCCCGTCCCCCAAATTCCAATGAGCAGGAAAGTGGGAATCAATGCCAGTTCGTGAAAGGCGTAGAAGAAAAACAGGTTGAGCGAAGAGAAAGCGCCGATGGCGCCGCCGGCAATGAGGAGGAGGCAGGCGTAGAACGCGTTTTCGTGATGCTCGATTTCACCGGTAAACCAGACGGCAGCGAGCAAGACAATCGCGCCAAGCAAGATCATGAGAAGACTGAGTCCGTCCACGCCGACAGCGAAGTTGAGGCGCAGCTCGGTGGAAATTGGAATGGTGAAGACGAATTGAAAACCGCGCGCAAAAGAGTCGAAACCGAGAAACAGAAAAACGCTGGTTAGTAGGGTCAGGAGGGAGGCAGCGAGTGCAGTCGTTCGGGCGGGAAGACCCAGCATGATCAATATGGCCGCAACGATTGGCGCAAATGTGACAAGAAGAAGCATTAGCGGAAGAGAGCGAAGTAAATCATCCAGACGATTCCAAGTCCGAAAATAAACGCGTAAGCCTGCAAATTGCCCACCTGCATCAGGCGGAGCAGGGCGCCGAAACTCCAGGTCGCGCCACTACTGCCTCGGACTACAGTGGCATCGATAACCCAGCGATCGATGAAGGCCGCGATGCGGGCGAGGAATTCCTGAGTAGAATTAATCAGTGCCTGATAAAATTCATCGAAATAGAATTTCTTCCGCAATACTGGGAACGAGAACGGATCGAATTCTCGGCCACGATAGAGGAAAACAGCGCCGGTGGCGCCCAACAACATTGCGACAAGAGCAAGGCCCGGAACGAATTGGGCGGAATCCCGTTCATGAGGGATGGTGACAAAATGCCGCGCGAAAAAGTTGAATCCACCGATCAGGGCCAGAACTGCCAGAACCACGAGTGGAACGAGCATGCTGGTGGGCGCTTCACGGCTCGTCCTGGCAGCGGGGGAGCGCGGCTTGCCGAAGAAAACGACGACAAACAATCGTATCATATAAAATGCGGTCAGGAATGCAGTAAGCAGGGCTAAAAGGAAAATCGAGGGGTTTCGGCTGTAGGCGAGCGAGAGAATGGCGTCCTTACTAAAAAATCCGGCAAATGGCGGGCATCCGATGAGCGCAAGCATTCCGATACCGAAGGTCACAAAAGTAAGGAAAAGGTTGCGACCTTGGCCTCCCATCTTCCAAATGTCCTGCTCATGGTGGAGCGCAACGAGGACGGAACCGGCGCCGAGAAAGAGCAACGCTTTAAAGAAAGCGTGGGTGAACAAATGGAACATGGCGGCCTCCCCCGAGGCGAGACCGACGGCCATGATCATGTAGCCGAGCTGAGAAAGCGTGGAATAGGCCAGAATACGCTTGATGTCGTCCTGTTGCGTGGCGATGAGCGCGGCCATCACTGCGGTAATGGTGCCAATCCACGCGATTACGCAGAGGGCATCTGGCGAAGCTTGCACTAGAAATCCCACCCGCACGAGCATGTAAACGCCGGCCGCGACCATGGTGGCGGCGTGGATGAGGGCGGAGATCGGCGTAGGACCTTCCATCGCGTCCGGCAGCCAGACGTGAAGCGGAAATTGGGCGGACTTTCCGACCGCACCGCAAAAGATTAACAGCACACAAATCGTTAGAAATGTCGGATTACTAGTAACGCGCCAGAGTTGCGGAATGATGTCGTCGAAAACGACCGAGCCAGTCGCGCCCCACACCATCAAAATTCCAAGCATGAACCCGAAGTCGCCAATACGATTGGTAATAAAGGCTTTTTTTGCGGCATCGGCCGCGCTATCGCGTTCGAACCAATGACCGATGAGTAAGTAGGAACAAAGACCAACCAATTCCCAAAAGATGAACATCATCACGAAATTGTTCGCCAGCACGATCCCGAGCATTGAAAACATGAAGAGCGAGAGCGAGGCGAAATAGCGCGATTTGCCGAGGTCATCACGCATGTAGCCAAGGGAGTAGATGTGAATGAGCGCACCTACTCCGCTAACGAGAACAAGCATCGTCTTGCTCAGTGAATCGAGCGTGAAACCGATCGGCACCCTCAAGAGTCCGCCAAAATCAATCCACGGAATTCCAGCCGCTCTTATCTCCGGCTTGGCGAACACGACACAGCTGCAAATGAAACTGATTGATACCGCGACGACGGAAATGAACGCACTCAGGCCAGCCACCCGGCGAGTGACAAGGGCGATGAGCACGGCACCGGCCAGCGGCACGAGCAAAACAAGCCAGGGGATCACGCTCATAAACATTTTGGTCCACAAAACATGCGGAAGGACACCAAATTCTCAGAGACAAACATCGTCTGATTCCTGCTTTCTAGTTTCCGCCGTTCGCATCATTCCTGTTTGGTGGACTAGAATTTCAAACTATTAATATCTTCCACATGGGTGGTGCGACGGGCGCGATAGAGCGCGACAATTATGGCAAGACCGACCGCAACTTCGGCGGCGGCAACGGTAATGATAAAGAAGACCAAGACCTGCGCGTTGTAATTGGGCAGGCCATCGTCGCCGAGACGAAAACGGGAAAAGGCGACAAGGGAGAGATTGGCCGCATTCAGCATCAACTCGAGCGCCATGAAAATGATAATGACATTGCGCCGCAACAGAACGCCGCTAAAACCGATGGCGAACAATACTCCGCTGACAGTCAGATAGTCGCCGAGAGTGGTCATCGCAATTGGCGTTTGCTCAAAACTATGACGCCGATGGTCGCGACAAGAATCAGCACCGCGATTACCTGAAAAGGCAGGTTGTAGTTTCCAAACAACACCAACCCGACGCTGCGGACATCGTCTGTTTGCGGGGAAGCGAGCGGCGGAAAAGTTTGTTTGGCCATTCGGGTGCTACCAATAACAGCAAGGATTTGCACGAGAAGCGAGAACGCGACGAGGAAGCCACCTCCGAAAGCAATCCAATTCAACTTGCGGCGTTCTTCCGCTCGAAGATCGAGCAGCATAATAATGAACAGGAACAGCACCATCACGGCGCCAGCGTAGACAAGCACCTGAATGATCCCGATAAAGAATGCGTCGAGAGACATAAACAAGGCGGAAAGCCCAAGGAAACAAACTACCAAACTGAGCGCACTCGCGATCGGGTTACGGTTAATGACAACGGCTGCGCCGAAGACAAGCATCACGATAGCGAAGAGCCAGAAGAGAAAAGAGGGCATCAAATTAAGTGGAGTGGTGGAGTAATGGAGTATTGGGGGAAAGGAAAACGCGCCCGCGATTCCCAATACTCCAACACTCCATTACTCCAGTGTTTGGTTACTTCTTTTCGTTCCACTTCAAAACGACGCCGTGCATCACGCCGCCAATCTCGAGCAGCTTGTCCTTGTTATGCACCATTTCCGCACGAGTGAGCCCGGTGATGGCGTAATCCTTGCGCAAAAAGATGGCTTGTTCGGGACAGACTTCTTCACACATCCCGCAGAAAATGCAGCGAATCATATCGATATCGAACTCGCGCGGATATTTCTCGACCTTGCTGAAGCGGTCTTTCGCCGGAATTTCGCCCGGCTCGATTTTGATCGCCCGCGGCGGACAGATAAATTCGCAGAGCTGACAAGCAACGCAACGAATGCGCCCGGTCTCGTCTTTCACCAAAGCGGGGGCACCGCGATAGTGTTCCGGCAGCTGCGGATCCCATTTTTCTTCGGGATATTGCATCGTCACCTTGGTGCGGCCGAAGAGCATATCCTTGAAATGCCGGAGAGTGATCGCCATCCCTGCCACGATCGTCGGCAAATACAATCGCTCGGACCAGGTGAGTTTCGGTCGTGGAACGGTGATAGCCATATCAACTCCTGCTCCTGCTCGTAATCATAATC
>Ga0137403_10004087_pt1 | contig 17269 bp, 15 predicted proteins | sample CZOMad2_1_16fung_FD_122057 | JGI IMG/M metagenome (GOLD analysis project Ga0137403, IMG submission 122057) | Vadose zone soil fungal communities from Angelo Coast Range Reserve, California, USA - CZOMad2_1_16fungal (Hybrid Assembly) | ecosystem: Environmental > Terrestrial > Soil > Vadose zone...
TTCTTCATAAAGCGTCCTTTCCTATAGCTAAACAGATTTTGAACGATGAAAGCAACACTTTATTTTCGATTGCCGGCTGTAACGCAATTCTGTGTCTTGAACATCGAAATCGCCATTGTCACCGAGAGAATAAGCGCAATGACTCCGAGAGAGAGGCCCCGCGGCAACGGAAAATAATCCGCGACAATCATTTTGAGGCCGACAAAACCGAGCACGAGCGCAAGCCCCGTTCGCAAGTAAATGAAACGCTCCATCAAACGGGCCAGCAGGAAGTAGAGGGATCGCAAGCCGAGAACCGCGCAAATATTGGAAGTATAGGCAATAAATGGATCACGCGTGATAGCGAAGACCGCGGGGATCGAATCGACCGCAAAGATCAGGTCCGTGATCTCGATCACGATCATAGTCAGAGCGAGCGGGGTCAACATCCAACGGCCATCCACGCGCACTTTAAAATGTACGCCATTGAATTCCTGCGTAATCGGCAGGATCCGACGGCACATCCGCAACACCCAACCCTCGGTGAAATCGCGCGCTGGATGTTTTTCAAAAAACATGCGCGCTGCCGTGATGAGCAGGAAGAGACCGAAGAGATAAAGAACGAAATGAAAGCGTTGCACCAGCGCGATACCGCACAAGATCATGGTGCCGCGCATGATAAGTGCCCCAATAATTCCCCAGACCAAAACGCGATGTTGTGCAAGCGGAGGAACGCGAAAATGCGCGAAAATCAAGACAAACACAAAAATGTTATCCATGCTCAGCGAATACTCGATCAGGTAGCTGGTAAAAAAATCGAGGCCATGATGGGGACCTTTAAGGCGCCACACGAGCGCGTTAAATCCGAGTGATACGAGCACCCATAATACGCTCCTCCGCGCCGCCGCGCGCATGCTCAGTTCGCGATCGCGGCGCTTGAAGGTGAGGAGGTCGATTCCAATTGCGATGAAGACGCCGATGGTAAAGGCGATCCAAAACCAAATGCTGGTTGTCACGGGGCGCTACCGTTTCACGACAGGCGCTTTACCGCAATCGTAAACACCCTGCAATCAGAGTTTTCTCTCGCTAAGCAAATTCTTCATCGTAGTTTGTGCGATTCGCATGGAGCCGGAGTTGGAGAAACTTGTTGAATCGAGAAAGCTCAGTGCAAAAGGTGCCGAGCAGCTGGAAAAATTGAAGCCGGGGACGTTTTGTTTGCACAAGAGCTGGGGATTCGGTCGCGTGACCGAATGGAACCTTCTCCTCAATCAGATCCTGATCGACTTTGCAGGCAAGAAATCGCATCCCATGCAGGTCCAGTACGCGGCGGAAAATCTTACGCCGCTCTCACCCGAACATTTCCTGGTCCGTAAGGCAAACGACCTGATATCGATCAAGAAACTCGCTACGGAAGATCCCGTGGCGGTGGTACGCAACATTGTCGAGAGTTTCAGCGGACAGGCGACGGCCGCACAAATTAGCGAATGGCTGATTGGCGACGTTTTCACCGAAGCAGAATGGAAACGCTGGTGGGAATCCACGAAGAAATTGCTCAAAACAAGCGGCGCTTTCTCGGTTCCTGCGAAAAAGACCGACTTAATTCAACTGCGCGGCGAAGGTGTGTCGCACACTGACGAGCTAATTGCTTCTTTCAACAAGGCGCGGCAGCCGAAAGAGCAAATCGCGGCGCTCGAGCAAATCATAAAATTTCACCAGCAATTCAAAGGTTCCGAAAAACAACTGCAGCTGATCGTTACCTCGATCGAGAACGTGGCGGCGCGCAACCAGAAAATGCATCCCGGGCTCGCCTTCGAGCTAATCATCGCGCGCGACGATTTACTCGAGCGTGTTCCCCTGCTCCGCACAACACACATCGGTTTAACACTTTCAAAATTGATCCTCGATGAAGAGAAACGTTTGACGTCGATCTTGCCGAAATTGTCGGCGGCAAAAGAGAAAAAGATTTTGCAAGCGCTACCAGCCGTGCTCGGCCCTCGCTGGACTGAGCGCGCTTTGCAACTGATGCAGGGAAATCACGGTCGCATGATTGCGCAAATAGCGCGCGTGTTTGACGACACGGGGCAACATGCGGAAGTGAAAACAATGCTCGAACGCAGTATTCGCGAACATTCCGCCACGAGCGAGATGTTGGTTTGGTTATGTAGCGAACGGGAGCGCTGGAGCGACCTGATCAAGCCGGAATTACTTGGCGCGATTTTGGCGGCACTGGAACGCGAACAGCACAATGCCCCTGGTCGTGGCAGCAAGTTGCATCGCGCGCTTGTTGAGGATCGACAATTGGTTGGAGAGATTTTTGCAAATGGCGATATCGGAGTCGCCCGCGACACCATGCGGCGGCTTCAACTCAGCCCGTTGTTTGACGAGTTAACGAAACGCTCGCTTCTGGGGCGAATCGTCAAAGTTTATCCAGGACTGGAAGGCATGATCACAGCCACCCAAGCACAAGAAAAGACTGCGCCTCTAATCGTTTCGTGGAGCAGCCTCGAAAGACGTAAAGATGAATACGAAGCGCTCGTGAAAACCAAAATTCCAGAGAACAGCAAGGAAATCGCGATCGCAAGGTCCTATGGCGATCTCAGCGAAAATTTTGAATTCAAAGCAGCGAAACAAATGCAAAGCGTGTTGATGCGCCGCAAAGCCGAACTCGAACAAATGCTGCATAACGCGCGGGGGACCTCTTTCGAGAAGGTGGACACATCGCTCGTCTCGATCGGCACGGTCGTCACGTTGCGCTCTTCCGATTCGAGCAAAGAGGAGACCTACACAATCCTAGGCGCGTGGGACGGCGACCCCGATCGACACATTATTTCGTACCAAACAGCGATCGCTCAGACGTTGCTCGGGCACAAGCTCGGCGAAGTCATCTCCCTCAACACCGATCGCGGCACCGCTCAATTTGCAATTGTGTCAATCAAACCCGCGCCGCCAGACAAGACCGAGCCAACCGCGGCTGTTGGCGAAACGTCTGCCATCGAAGTGGCGATCAGCGAATCATTTCGCTGAGTAGGTCAGGCCACCGAAGAGTATGCCAATTCTTCGCGGAAGAGCCACTACATTAGCAATTCGTAGGAGAGAACGCTCAGACAATAAATGGCAGCGGTTTCCACTCGTAGAATAATCGGCCCCAATGTGATCGGGTAGCACTCATGGCGGCGGGCGAGCGAAAGCTCCGCCGGTGTGAAATCGCCTTCCGGCCCAATAAGTATCAATACGCTCTCGGGAAGGTGTCGATGTTCGCTAGAGTAATCAGCGAGGATTCTTTTCAAATGTTGCGCACCGGGCTGAAGCGAGCCGACCAAGTGCAGATCGGACGTCGCAGAGGTCGCAAAAAACTCGCCGAGCCTGCGCGGCGCGCGAACGCGCGGCAGCCAATTCTGCCCGCATTGCTTAGCTGCCTCGATCGCAATCTGTTGCCATTTCGCTTGTTTCTGTGCGGCGCTTTCCAGATCGACCTGTACGATCGTGCGATCGGAAATGATTGGCGCAATCTCGGCTGCCCCGATCTCGACCGCCTTCTGCACGATCAACTCCATGTTTTTTCCCTTTGGAATCGCTTGCCCGAGAATGATTCGACAGCGCAGCGGCGGGGTCTCCCCCTCGTGTAATTTGCGCAATTGAATTTCATCGCCGCTAGAATCGACAATCTCAGCAGTGATTTCGTGCCCGAGTCCGTTGAAGAGAACAAGCTTCTCGCCGTGCTTCGTCCGCAAGACGTCGCGGGCATGGTGCGCTTCTGACCCGCTCAACGCGAGCGCGTCAGGATTCCAATTCTCTGGCGAGACATAGAAGCGATGCATGGCAGCAGGTTTTAGAATTCAGTTTTTAGGGTCCAGAAAAGACATCGATGCGCTAGGAATTTTGAAACAGTGTGTAGGAGGCTTTATTGCGTATCTTCGCTCTCGTATTTGGCGGAGATGCCCGCATTTATCGCCAGCACGCTTTCCAGCCCTTTGCCTACCGCCAGCGTCACGCCACGTTTCTGAAGCGCCTCGATCACGCTCTCGGTCGCAATATTTCCAACCAGCGCATCCTGTGCGAACGGACATCCGCCGAGACCACCGATGGCCGAATCAATCCGGCGACAACCGGCGTCGTAAGCAGCAAGTACCTTGGTTGAAGCATCACTGCGTGTGCTGTGCATATGGACGCCGATGTCATACCCGCCGTAGTCGGCCATCACTGAACGAACCACCCGACCGATCAGGTTTGGGGTGGCGAGGCCAACGGTATCCGCGAGCGAGATGGATTGGATCTCGAGCTTGGCTATTTCCTCCATTACCTGGCGCACCTTGTCTTCATCCCACGGATCGCCGTACGGGTTCCCGAAGGCCATGGAGATATAGACCACCATCTGACATCCCGATTCGTCAGCTTTCCTTTTGATCCACTTCAGAAATTTGTAGCTCTCCTCGCCCGACCGGTTCTGGTTCTTGCGCAAAAACGTCTCAGAGATCGAATGGGGATAACCAAGGGTTATCACGGTCCCGGGTGCGATGGCGCGCTCCGCGCCCTTCTCATTCACTACAATGCCGATGATTTCGACATCGTCGGGCGGATTGAGTTGCTCCAGCACCTTTTCGCTATCGGCCATCTGTGGCACGGCGCTCGGAGAGACAAAGCTTACGGCATCGATATGCTTGAATCCGGCCTCGATAAGCGCATGCAAATACTGTGCCTTCACTTCCGTAGGGATTAGTCTCTTGAGACCCTGCCACGCATCGCGGGGGCATTCGATCAGCTTTACGGTCTCGTTAGGCATCGTTGAAACACTTGTTAACTAAGTGCCAGGCGCAGGGTGGTCGGGCGTTCTTCCACTCGTCTTTTTCCGCCCTTTATTTGAAGAATTCTTTTGCGCGTTCGAAGAAACTTTTGCGCATGGGCGTGTTTTCCTCACCACAAAGCGCAGCGAATTCCTCGAGCTTGTGCCGTTGTTCCGCATTCAAGCGTGATGGCACCTCCACGAGTAACCGCACGAGCAAATCGCCCCGATCAGCCCCATTGAGGTGGACGATACCTTTACCGCGCAGCTTGAATATTTTTCCGCTTTGCGTGCCGGCGGGCACCTTTAAATGCGCTTTACCTTCAAGCGTCGGCACGTCGATCTCACCCCCCAACGCCGCGACCGAAAACGGAATCGGAACTTCGCAATAAAGATTGTCGTCTTCACGCTCGAAGATCTTGTGTTCCCTAATGTGAACAACAACGTAAAGATCACCTTGCGGAGCGCCGCGAATACCAGCCTCGCCGTTGTGTGAGGAACGCAGTCGTGCACCCTCGCTGATTCCAGCCGGGATCTTTAATTTAATGCGACTCAGTTTCTCTACGCGTCCTTCACCGTGGCATTGCCGGCACGGCTTCTCGATTATCCGGCCGGCGCCACGGCAGCGGGGACAGGTTTGTGAAACCTGAAAGAAGCCGCGCGAGCTGATCACCTGACCGCGGCCGCCACACGTGGGGCAGCTAATCGTGCGGGAACCGGGCTCAGCGCCGTTACCCTGGCATTTATCGCAGGTGTCGAGTTTCGCGATTTCAATCTCTTTTTCAACGCCGAACGCCGCCTCCTCAAGCTTGATCTCCATGTCGTAACGCAAATCGGAGCCACGTTGTCGATCTTCGGCACGCCCCCCGCCGCCGAAGAACGTCTCGAAAATTCCGCCGCCGATTCCGCCTCCGCTAAAGACTTCACGGAAAATGTCGAATGGATCGTGAAAACCGCCACCGGCAAAGCCGGCACCTTGCGCAAAGGCCGCGTGCCCGAACCGATCGTAGGCCGCGTGTTTATCGGGATCGATGAGGACATCGTATGCTTCGCCGAGTTCCTTGAACCTTTCTTCGGCATGAGGATCGTCGGGATTTTTATCTGGATGAAACTTGACCGCGAGCTTGCGATAAGCGCGTTTAATCTCCTCCTCAGAGGCGTTGCGCCCCACGCCCAGAACTTCGTAATAATCGCGTTTGGCCGTGGCCATTTTGTTTTAACCGTAGATTACGGGCCGCGCAGAGATCTCCGGAGAATCCTTCCTCTTATTCGCCTTCATGGTCTTGCTCATTATCGGGAAAATCGACAATAACAATGAGAGATTCCTCGACTGCGCTCGGAACGACAACCTGATGCCTTTAGGAAACCGGGCCTGATGAAACGACAACGCTCGACGGCCGCAATAAGCGGTCCTTGAATCGATAACCCCGGCGGGTCTGGCGGACAACGGTTCCTTCCGAGAACCTGCTCGGTTCATGCGCAATCGCTTCGTGCAGATTTGGATCGAATTGTTTTCCCTCAGCTTCGATTGCCTGCAATCCATTTTCAGCGAGGTAATCGCGCAGTTGTTTCAGAACCAGAGTCATCCCGGAATAAATTGGAGACTGTTCGCTCTCGTCCCGGGCGGCTTCCAGACCGAGTTCGAAGTTATCGACGATCGCCACCAACCGTTCCAGCAATGAGCTATTCGCGTATTTGACTGCGTCTTCCTTTTCGCGCGCACACCGCTTCTTGTAATTCTCAAAGTCGGCCTGGCTGCGCAGCGCCAGATCGCGGAACCGGTCAAGATCAGCTTGCAAACCGGTCATCGGATCCTCTGATTCGCTTCGTTGCGCGGCTGTGCCGGATGAAGATGTCGATCCTGGCGATGTCGTTTTTTCCGACTCTCGAGGTTGTTCAGTCACGGGAACCTTTTTCATGTTTTGCGGATGGCAATCAAAGTGATGTCGTCGTTTTGGGGATTCGAACCGGTAAAATTACGCACGTCATCGATGACTCGCTTTACAATCGCTTGGGCGCCATCGGTCACGCTGGCGCGGACCGCCTCGATCGTGCGCTCAAGACCGAATTCGTCTCCTTCCGTATTGAGCGCTTCCGTCACGCCATCGGTGTAAAGGACGAGGCAATCATCGCGCTCGAGCGGCACGGCGAAATCAGCAGTAAGCCTATCAAACACATTTCCGCTGTCAATTCCAAGGACCATTCCCGGCGATTTTATCGGCGTAACACTTTGCAACTGTCGCTTGTAGAGCAATGGCGCATCGTGTCCGCCGCGCGCAAGGGTGACGCCATCGCGCTCATGGTCGAGGATGAGATATGCCATGCTGATAAACATGTCTTCCTTGATGTCGGGATAAAGTTGGCGGTTTACCTTACGCAAAACATCGGCTGGGGAAGGATTCCCTGCCGCCTCGGCGCGCAACACGCTGCGACAAATCGCCATGATCAGCGATGCCGGAACGCCTTTACCGGAAACGTCGGCAATTGCAACACCAAGCCGGCCTTCATCGACACGAATGTAATCGAAATAATCGCCACTTACCTGGCGCGCAGGCACATTGATGCCGCTGATTTGAAATCCGTTAATGGCCGGCGCTTCTGCTGGCAGCAGAATTCGTTGAATGTCCCGCGCAATCTCGAGGTCGTGATCGAGTCGCTTTTTTTCATTTGCCATTGAGTAGATGATGGCGTTGTAAAGGGCAAAGGCGGACTGCTCGGCAATCGATTTGAAAACGACGAAATCGCCTTGCGAAAACGGTGCGCCCATTGGGCCATTGGCGACGGCAAGGACACCCAGATCTTGTTTTCCGTAGGAGAGCGATGCCGCCATGATCGACGCAGTGCCAAAAGCAGTGTCGCGCAATTTTGCCAACTCCGGCGCCTGGGAGAGTTCATTGAAGCAGACAGACTGTGCTGTCTGCCAGACGCGACCGATGACCCCCTCACCCGGAACAATCGAGTGCAGCCGCAGATAGCTCTCGAGCGCGATCGGGGTGGCGGCCGCTTCCTGCAAAATGTCCGATGGAACAGCTACCAGCGGCGGGCAGCCTCTCGAGATGAAGGCTGGAGTCAGCTTTCCGCCCGTGCGATCGGTCACATAAAGCGCGCTGCCGTGTGCATCGAGAATACGCGTCGCACCCTCGACGATAAGCCGATGCAGCTCATTAGGCCTAATAGTATCGCTAAAAGCTTCTCCCAGCCCGTGGAGGAAATCGAAAACAAGGGTTTCTTCGACCTGAATTTCCTCATGAGAGCGCTCCAGCACTCGAATCCGCCGGACCTGTAAATAGGCTGTTAAAATCCACCCGGCAACAGACGCTAAAAGCAGTCCGAAGAGAAGAATCGCCCACATGATGGAGGGGCCGGCTTACTTCGAAGGCGTTTCGTGATGAAGGTCTTGTTTTAGATAATCGAGAACGTCCTTGAACCGGAAGATATTTTCCGACGCCGCTTTGCAAAGAGCCTCGTGCGCCTCCAACATTGTTTGCGCTTGCTCCTGTTTTTTGGTGTCTCGCGACCCGTCCGTGGAGCTGCCTTTGAGCGCCTCACATTCCGGCGCCGTCGTGCCGTTACCGTGAATATCGAATATCTGATCGAGGCCAAGACCGGAGAGGAGTTCTCGGCTACGATTGCCGCAGTGAACGACGTGAAGATGACCGCGGCCGAGTTCCTTTAAGCGCAGCGCCACGCTGGCCATCGTGCCCATAAATGTGGAATCCATCATCGCGCAATCTGCCAGATCAATCACAAATTCGCGATAGCCGCGGTCCAACATCTCACGAGCGAACTCCTTCAGATTCCCACTGTTCAGGAAACTGCCTTTCCCCTCCACTTTCACCCACACGGCTGGACCGTTTACCCCTACTTGAATTGATGACTCCACGTTTACTCAATAAATAATACAGGACTGAGACATATGCTGTCAAACCCGTTGAGACTGGTAGTGGTACAGTTTCCAAACTGTACCACGCCCGAGACCAGAGAAAGTTCCGAGGAACTGATTCAAAACCGAGAAACCTATATGTTCAAAAGCGGGCCGGTCGCGGTTACTCCCACATGTAGGAGTGGTTCTCCGCGACAATTCGCCCGTTTTCTACCAATAGGCATCGCCAGGCAATCACTCGCCCGTCATCAAAGTAATCATCACCGATGACCTTGAATTCCGTCTTACGAGTACCGTGGACGTTGCGATATGAAATCTCCTGTGCCTGGACGTGTTCGTGCAACTTCTCCTGGCGATATTCGAACCGTACGGTCAGATCGGCCGGCCTTTTGGCACGCCAAAAGAAATCGAAGTAATCGCCGAAGCGTTGGCGTTGATCGAGCGCGGTAACGGCCCCGAAAAGACGGTATTGCCGCTCAAATGTAATGGGGACGTCCTGAAGCGTCGCCACTTTCTGGTTCGGCGAAGTCGACTTCGCGCCAAGTGTGCTCGTTGTCTGCCGCGTTCCCCGACTTACTTGTGGTGCTTTCTCGCTCATAAAGAAAAGCTTCGTTTTTCGAAACTGGAAATCATTGCTCAACGCGATTGGGAGCGCTGTCACTTTTTCGAGTATTCTTGGTTCTTCGCGTGCGCCCTCACTGGAAGCGCCTAGGGCCAAAAAGCTCAAAGCGAAGACTGGGGCGACAAACCTCATTGATGCAATAAAACTGGATCTTGAATGCGGTGTCAATCCACTGCACCCCGGATCAAGGGATTGGATGGATTTCGCTCCTGCCCCAAAACTCGTTTTCTCTCCCCGAATTCACGCATAAATTTCATGATGATCGACATTCGTTATGAGCGCGGTGTTTACTTGCCGCAGCAGGACGTCTGGCTCGACCCGCGGGACGCGAAGCGCTTCGCCTTCGTCTCGCACGCACACAGCGACCACATCGCGCTGCATGATGAGATCCTCGTCTCCGAGCGCACTGCGGGTTTGATGCAAACCCGACTGCCGGGTACCCGCATTGAGCATAGGGTGCCATTTGGCGAAAGACGACGCGTCCATGACCTTGACCTCACCCTGCTGCCTGCCGGTCACATCTTTGGTTCGGCACAACTTTGCCTTTTCACCGGGGACGATACGCTGCTTTACACCGGCGATTTCAAACTGCGCCCGGGGAAATCCGCGGAGCACGTGAAATGGCGGCAAGCCGATACCCTCGTTATGGAGACGACTTTTGGTCGGCCGTGCTACCGATTCCCGCCAGCGGAGCAGGTCATTAATCAACTAGTCGCTTTCTGTCGCGAAACGATCGATGATGGAGAGGTGCCGATCCTGCTCGGTTATTCGTTGGGGAAAGCGCAGGAAATTCTCTGCGCGCTAGAGGGAGCTGAGCTGACACCGATGCTCCACGGGTCCGTCTACCAGATGACGCGGATTTACGAAGAGTTTGGTCAATCGTTTTGCAAATTTGTCCGCTACGACGCGAATGATGTTGCGGGGAAAGTTCTCATCTGCCCGCCGAGTGCAAATCGGTCGAGCATGCTGGAAGGGATTCCACGTAAACGGGTTGCGATGATCAGCGGCTGGGCGGTCGATCCGAATGCCGTTTATCGCTACCAAGTTGACGCCGCGTTTCCGCTCTCGGATCACGCTGACTACAACGACCTTATTCACTATGTCAGTCTTGTGCAGCCCAAACGCGTATTTACTCTCCACGGTTTCGCGGCCGAATTTGCGCGCGACCTGCGGGAGCAGGGTGTGGAGGCATGGGCCCTTACTGAGGAAAATCAAATGGAGTTCGCGCTGCCGAAAAGAACTATAGTGACAGGCGTATCGCGCGCCTCCAATGGAATCGTGGTCAACTCCGCTCGCGCTAGAGAAGTACGACAATTGCAGATCGATTCGGAGTTTCGTGAGTTTGCTGAAGTCGGTGAAGCGATTGCCGCCGCGCCGGCGAAGCTCGAAAAGATTCGGCTCCTCGCAGATTATTTAGGAACACTCAATCGGGATCAACTTCCGATTGCGACGACTTATTTTACCGGGAGAACCTTTGCCCAGAGCGATCCCCGCAGGTTACAAGTAGGAGGATCGATTATTTATCGGGCAATCATGGGGGCGGCGAAACTGAGCGAGCCGGAATTTCGCCGAATTTCACAGAGCCACAACGACGCCGGGAAAACCACATTCGATGCACTCGACGATCGGACAAAGTCCGAACCATTCAGTCTCGCGCAATCGCACGATTTCTTCGAAAGCTTACATAGAATGCGCGGGCCGATCGCGAAAACGGAATTGTTGCAATCATGCCTGGCCAGACTTTCCGCCCGTGAAGGCCAGTACGTGGTCAAAATTCTCACAGGAGACTTGCGCATTGGTTTGCGCGAGGGACTCGTAGAAGAAGCAATCGCTCGCGCGTTCGTGGAGCCGCTAGATCGGGTCAGGGAGGCAAACATGCTGCTGGGCGATATTGGCGCAACCGCAGCGCTCGCTTTCCGAAAGGAATTGGATGATGCGGAATTAGCGATCTTTCGTCCGATCAAGTGCATGCTGGCGACTCCGGAGCCAACGGCAGAAGCAGTCTGGAAAAGGTTTGTTCATGAAGGATCGACACGCGACGTCCCTAGGTCGACGACCGCAGTGTATGTCGAAGATAAATTTGACGGTATCCGCGCGCAGCTTCATCGCAGCGCGCAGCGCGTCGAAATTTTTTCGCGCGATTTACGGCGCATCACCGATCAATTTCCAGAACTGGCAGAGCAAGCGCGGAAGTTCGAGCACGATTTGATTGTCGATGGCGAGATTGTCGCCTTTGACGAAGGTCGGAGGCTCACGTTCTTCGATTTGCAGAAACGGCTCGGCCGTAAGAGCGATAGCGGGGATCTATTCGAGGTCGCTGCGGCGGACGTTCCAGTGGCATTTATCATCTTTGATCTCCTTTGGCTTGACGGTCGTTCGCTGTTGAAAACGCCGCTGCGCGAGCGGCGGGAACGGCTCGGCGGGTTGCAATTGCCGCGACAGTTTCAGAGGGCGGAAGTGCTTCCCGCATGTTCCGCCGCCGAGATCGAGCAAATCTTCCAGCAGGCACGTCGCCGGCTGAACGAAGGCCTGATGATTAAGGATCCAGAAAGTTTTTATTCACCCGGGCGGCGCGGCATGTTCTGGTTCAAATTAAAGAAGGAGCTCGCCACGCTTGATGTCGTAGTTGTAGCCGCAGAATTTGGTCACGGCAAACGCAACACCGTGCTGAGCGATTATACATTTGCCGTGCGCAATGAAACGAGCGGCGAACTTTTGCCAATCGGCAAAGCCTATAGCGGATTGACCGATGCGGAGATCGCAGAGTTAACCGAGCATTTCAAACAAAATACAATTATCGATCACGGCCGCTATCGTGAGGTGAGGCCGAAGATCGTGCTCGAGGTCGCGTTCAATTCGATCCAGCCGAGTACGCGCCATGCAAGTGGACTCGCGCTGCGTTTTCCACGGATCAAAGCCATACGCCGGGACAAAAACGTCGATGCCATCGACACGCTCGATTACGCACGCCAGCTTGCTGCGCAACCGGCAAAAGAGTAGTGCAAGCCTCCGGCTTCCATAATTCGACTCGCAAGCTCCGGCTTGCGCTACTCTTCCACGGATGGGAGAAGGCGAAACATTTTCGCCAGGTTTTGCGCGCTCGCGTTTTTGATTCTTCTTTTCCTCTTTCTTTGAGGAATCAGAAGGCGACCTGAAAACGGGAGTTGTTGTTCGTGAAACCCGCGGAGTCGCGGCCGACCCTTCGCGCGGAGACATTTCAACTTCGCGTGTTCTCTCTCTTTGAATCTCATCTTTTGTCCGCTGCGATTTCGGCGTTTCGCTCTTCCTCGGGGTGTTGCTTTTGGCATCCGCAAAATATTGTGAGATCAATAATCATTGGCAGGGGAAAGAACTCTTCATAGTTATGTTCAGACCGTGGTCGTTTTCGGTTATTCGAACGAGCAATGAAAATGAATTGCCAATCGCGCGAAACTCAAGGCGTTGCCGATGAGGGCGAAGTTGGCGGTGTGACCGTAACCGTTTCGACTTGGTTTCGGCGCCAACGCTGAGCGTTAGCATAAATCGCCAGCGACGCCATGGACAGAACGATCACAAACATGAGCACGACTGCGCTCTTGGGAACTCGCGACGATAGCGGCTTTTCCCGAGGTGGCTGCAACGAATTCACGCGAAAATATCGATGTCGATCTTGCGCGCGCAAATGCTGATTAATCCATGCGCAATGCGGCAATCGCGTTCATTACGCGCTGGCTTATTTGCTCATAACGATTTTTCGCTGGCAATTCGAGCTCGACAGGCGTAAAAAAAATTGGCTCTCCAACCACGATGGTAATTGGGACAAAGTGCAAACCACCGCCGCCACGCGGCAAAGCCTGGTGTGCCCCAAAGATCCGCATTGGCACCACGGGAGCGAGCGTTTTTGCGATCACGAGTCCCAGCCCAGGCTGAGCGGCCTGCAAATTACCGTCGAGCGTCCGCGAACCTTCCGGAAAAACCAGCGTTGCGTTTCCGGACTTCAGGACACGAATCAAAGTCTTAAGGGCGCTCCGGTCGATCCCTTCCTGATTAACGGGGATAACGTTCAGCTTGGGTAAAAGCCAGCCGAGCAGCGGCACTTCCGTCAACGTTCGGCGCGCCAGGAAGTAGATTGGGCGATCGCAAGTAATGCCGGCGAGTGGCGGATCTAGATAACTCTGATGATTCATGGCCAGAATCACCGGACCTGTTTGAATCATTCGTTCCCGATGAATTATCCGAAGACGAAAACATAGTCGACCGATCAAGCGCGAGAGATGGTAACCGATCCAGTAGTAGGGATTCATGGGTTGAAGCGCTAAAGCGCCAGCCCTTTGAGCTTCAGTTGTTCAATGATTTCACCGACGACCTGATCGATCGTGAGATGAGATGTATCAATGACGTATGCATCCCGCGCGATGACGAGCGGCGAGGCAAGCCGCGAAGAATCGGCGAGATCGCGCGCGGCGATTTCGTCACGCTGGCCCTGCGCAGCGCGTCGCTGGAGGCGCACGTCGGGCGATGCATCGATGTAAAATTTGAAGGGCGTGGCTGGAAAAACCACAGAGCCAATGTCCCGGCCCTCGACAACCAGGTTGTAACTGCGCGCGTAATCGCGCATTTTCCGAACGACAATTCCACGGACGCTAGGGACCCTGCTTACGCGGGACACAGCTTCATTGACGCGACCATCGTGCAAGCGATCCGTTGGGTCGGCGTCGTTAATGAAGATGCGCGAGTCATCATTCTCAAGACGGCAAGCGATCTTGACGGACTCGAGAGCTTGCCCGACGCCCGGGGTGTCGCCAGGATCAATGGCCTTTTGAAGCAGGTGCCAGGTGATCGCACGATAAATGGCGCCCGAATTCACATAGGCGAACCCGAGTCGTCGGGCAAGCTCTCGGGCGACACTGCTCTTCCCAGAGGCGGCCGGGCCATCAATAGCGACAACGCGATGGAGATCTTTCCGCATGTCTGAAATTAGTGTGTCGGGAAGATGCAGAGCAAGCCCGCGGAGACACGCAGGCAAACGCATGCTTGCCGATCAGGCTTCCTCGACTGGCGCAGGAGTCAGTGAACCGATGACCGGCGTGCTAATCTGCATCCGTTTCGAATTGGTGAATTCTTCGAGGACGGTTTCAAACCCCGGATAAGATTCACGAATGCAGTCGGCATCCTGAATAATTGTTTCGCCGTCGGCAAAGAGACCAGCAATGGCAAAGGCCATCGCGACGCGATGATCGCCGAAACTCATTATGCGCGTCCCCTGCAAGGCAGCCGGACCATGAATTTCGAGGCCATCTTTCATTTCGGTGACTTGCGTACCCATGGTGCGCAGATTGTGCGCGATCGCGGCAATGCGATCGCTTTCCTTGACGCGCAACTCCTGCGCATGGCGAATGATCGTTGTGCCATTTGCCAAGGCGCCTGCTACTGCCAGTATCGGCAATTCATCAATGAGCTTCGGCACTTCTTTGCCTTGAATGACGGTACCTTTGAGCGCGACTCCTGTGATCTCGACGATTCCGCGCGGCTCAAACTGATCGACATCTTCGACGGCTTCTCGCACCTGCGCGCCCATTCGCAGCAAAACACCGAGCAACGCCGTTCGGGTATCGTTTAAACCAATATCGCGCACGAGCAGATGGCCCCGCGGTTGTGCCGCCGCGGCGACCAACCAAAAAGCCGCGGAAGAAATGTCGCCCGGAATACTAAAATCGCGTGACTCCGGAACCTGATCACCGAATACACTGATCTTGCCCTCACCATCTTTGACCGTGCGCACGAGAAAATAATTGAGCATCAGTTCCGTATGATTTCGAGTGATTGAGTGCTGCTCGACAGTGGTTTTGCCCTTGGCAAACAGACCCGCCAGGAGCACTGAGCTTGTTACCTGCGCGCTCGCAATCGGCAGCCGATAGTGAATTCCCCGCAAGGAGCCGCCACGGATGCGGATTGGCGGCGTCTGTTCCGGACCCTCGGCGAGAATGTTTGCACCCATCTGACGAAGCGGTGCGATCACGCGATCCATGGGACGTCGAGAGAGCCCGGCGTCTCCGATGAGGCGGCTCTCAAATGTCTGTCCGGAGAGCAGGCCGGCGAGAAGCCGCATCGTCGTCCCAGAATTTCCGCAATTGATGTCCTTTTTGGGCGGCGTGAGGACACGCTTTTTCCCATGGACGATCAGCGTGTCTGGCGCAGGTTGCTCGATCTTAACACCTAAAGCGCGCATTGCGTTGACAGTGTGCATGCAATCTTCGCTCGGGAGAAACCCATGCAGGGTACACACACCATTGGACAAAGCCGCAATGATTACCGCGCGATGCGAAATGCTTTTATCACCCGGAACGGTGATTTCGATGTCAATTCGAGGGGCTCGTTTGATCCGTAGTTCCATAGATGAATTGTGAAATCTTTTGGCGGAGCGAGCGCTTCCTTCGCGCGTCAAGACCAGCATCGGATATAAGGCGGAGTTGTCCAGCGTCCCTCTCCTGAGAGGCAAATCCAAAGGTTTTTCAAGTTAACTTGTGTCAACGCGGCGGCGCTTGCACAAGTTACCCCCCAATTACGGGACGAGAAAAATTTTGTCCGTGTAGGGATCCTTCACTTCCGTTCCTGGAGGAAATCCTTCCACGTCCACGTATTTGCCGGGCGAAAAAGGACTTTCCACGAGATGAGGCTTGCCAGGAACAGGAATTCCGTATGGATAATCTCCCTTCGCTACTTTCGTGGGCGCAGCCGTTGGAACAGGGGAAGCCGCCCCCTCCTCCCGGGGCGTACCTTGAGGCTGGACAGGTCCATTCGGGTTGAACGGCTGCTGCTGAGGCGGATATTGTTCGGTCGGCGGTGGCGGGTAATTCGCAACGCGATGAGGGGTACGTTGCGGCGGCGGCTCTTCACTGCACGAGGAAAGGAAGAAGGCGACGAGCAAGGTAAGCGACAGTGAGAATTTCATAAACCGGGAATGCTGCGCAAAACGTATCTGCATCCAACCTTGTTGCCAATCACTAAATCGTTTTGCCGAAAGTTCGCCGACAACGCTAATATACTCGCCAAGGAATTTGAATAGTTCTGCCGGTCGCCTTCCCCAAGAGCTTCCGTGACAGCCTCATCAAGTCCCAAGTTCCGATGCTTTGGTAAAGACCGACTGGAATACAATGGCGGACCGCTTTTCATCCGAATCCAAAGAAGAAATGTCGAAGACCTCCCGAGCACAGATTTTAGTTGTAGATGATGACCCCGTGAGTCGCAAAATCCTAGCACGACTACTGGCGTCCGCAGGGTACGAGTGCCTTGAGTGCGAGGATGGGACCGAGGCATTAGCACTTGTACACGCCAAGCAGCCTTCGCTTCTTCTTCTCGACTTCGATATGCCCGGGCTAAACGGCACCGAGGTACTCGAAAGCCTTCGTTCTGATAGCGATCCGGCAATCGCGCAAATTCCCGCGATCATGCTGACGGGCCACGGAAGTGAGGAAAGCGAAGTACGTTGCTTGCAAGCCGGGGCGGACGATTTTGTGACCAAGCCGGTCAACGCTGCGGTGTTGCGGGCGCGAATTGAGACCCAACTTCGGCTGCGCTCGATGCGGCGCCAATTACAGCGGCAAAATGACGAGCTTGAAGAATGGCGCCGCAATCTGGAGCGCGATCTTCGTGCCGCACAGTTGACTCAGCAATCCCTCATTCCACAAAAGCCACCCACCATTGCAGGCTGGGAAGTCGCCACCTGGTATCGACCTGTGATCCAAGTGGGCGGCGATATCTATGGCTGGCTGCACATGAAAGATGGCCGGATCTTGTTTTGGATTGCCGATGGTACCGGCCACGGGGCCGCTGCTGCGCTGCTTACCACCCTGGCGAAACTCCTTTTTCATCATGGCAGCGTCGAGCACGATGGACCCGCCACGGTAATGGAAGCGGTGAACAACGATTTTCGCAGCATTTTTGGCGCGCGCTCTTTTATGACAGCTATGTGTGTCGCGGTCGATCCCGCGACCGGACGCGCCACTATCGTGGGCGCAGGGCACCC
>Ga0137403_10004088_pt1 | contig 17267 bp, 15 predicted proteins | sample CZOMad2_1_16fung_FD_122057 | JGI IMG/M metagenome (GOLD analysis project Ga0137403, IMG submission 122057) | Vadose zone soil fungal communities from Angelo Coast Range Reserve, California, USA - CZOMad2_1_16fungal (Hybrid Assembly) | ecosystem: Environmental > Terrestrial > Soil > Vadose zone...
GCGAGCTTCGTACTCGCGATCATGGTCATCCCGTTCATTTCCGCGGTGATGCGCGATGTGTTCGAGACCGTGCCGGACGTATTGAAGGAGTCCGGCTACGGCCTGGGAGCCACCACCTGGGAGGTGATCTGGCAGGTGGTCATACCGTACGCGCGCACCGGCATGATCGGTGGAATCATGCTGGGCCTGGGGCGCGCGCTGGGTGAGACCATGGCGGTCACCTTCGTCATCGGCAACGCGCACCGCATCGGCTCATCGCTGCTCGCGCCCGGCACCACCATCTCGGCGTCCATCGCCAACGAATTCACCGAGGCGGTCGGGGACCTGTACAGTTCTTCCCTGGTCGCACTCGGTGCGTTGTTGTTCTTCATCACCTTCACGGTAATCGCCGCCGCGCGCCTCATGCTGATGCGCCTGGAGCGCCGGGCGCTGTCATCCGTATGAACCGCCGCGCGATCCGCAAGCTCACCAATGTCCTGGCGCTCGCCCTCTCCGGCCTCGCCACCGCCGTCGGGCTGTTCTTTCTCGGCGCCATTCTCTGGACGCTCATCAGGAACGGTCTGGCCGGCGTGTCGCTCAGCCTGTTCACCGCCATGACTCCGCCGCCCGGCGGCAGCGGCGGACTGCTGAACGCGATCTACGGCAGCGTGGTCATGACCGTGATCGGCATTCTCATCGGCGGTCCGATCGGCATGCTCGCCGGCACCTATCTTGCGGAATACGGCCGCACTTCGCGCCTCAGCACGGTAATCCGTTTCGTGAACGACGTGCTGCTGTCCGCACCGTCGATCATCATCGGCCTGTTCGTGTACGAGTTGCTGGTGATCCGCATGGGACATTTCTCGGCGATCGCAGGCGCCGTGGCGCTCGCCATCATCGCCATGCCGGTCACGGTGCGCACCACCGAGGACATGCTGAATCTCGTGCCGCAGGGGATGAAGGACGCCTCCACCGCCATGGGCGCGTACCCCTGGCGCACGATCACCGACGTGATCTATCCGGCCGCCCGCAGCGGCATCCTCACCGGCCTGCTGCTGGCGGTGGCGCGTATCAGCGGCGAGACCGCGCCGCTGCTGTTCACCGCGCTCAACAACCAGTTCTGGAGCAGCAATCTCGCAGCTCCCATGGCCAACCTGCCGGTGGTGATCTTCCAGTTTGCCTTGAGCCCCTATCCGAACTGGCAGCAGCTCGCCTGGTCCGGCGCCCTGCTCATCACGCTGAGCATTCTCATACTGAGCATCAGCGCGCGCCTGGTGGTCTCCTCGCTCAACTCCGGCGGCAGGCACTGATGAGCGCATCCGAAGCCCGGTTCGGCGCGCGGCCGGTGGCGGTAAGCGAGGCAACCGCGGTCAAGTTCGAGGTGCGGCATCTGGATTTCTACTACGGCAGCGTGCAGGCGCTCAAGGACATCAACCTCACGCTGCCCGACCGGCGGATCACCGCCTTCATCGGTCCCTCCGGCTGCGGCAAGTCCACGCTCCTGCGCGTGTTCAATCGCATGTACGCGCTGTATCCGGGTCACCGCGCCAGCGGCGACGTGCGGCTCGACGGCGAAGACATCCTGGCTCCCACGGTCGACGTGGCTGCGTTGAGGTTCAGGGTGGGCATGGTGTTTCAGAAGGCCACGCCCTTTCCCATGTCGATCTTCGACAACGTGGCCTTCGGACTGCGCCTGTCGCGGCGCATTTCCCACAGCGAGCTGACCGATCGGGTGGAGGAGGCGCTGCGCGATGCCGCCATGTGGGAAGAGGTCAAGGACAAGCTGCACGAGGACGGGCGCAGCCTCTCGGGCGGCCAGCAGCAGCGGCTGTGCATCGCGCGTACCCTGGCGCTGCGTCCCGAGGTTCTGCTGTTCGATGAGCCCACGGCGGCGCTGGATCCGATCTCCACACTGCGCGTAGAGGAGACGCTGCAGTCTCTGCGCGAGAGCTATTGCATCGCCATGGTCACTCACAACCTGCAGCAGGCGGCGCGCGTCTCGAACGTCACCGCCTTCATGTACCTGGGCGAGCTGGTGGAAATCGGCCCGACGGGACAGATGTTCACGGCGCCCAAGAGTCGCCGCACTGATGACTATGTCACCGGAAGATTCGGCTGAGGATCCGCAGGCGCCGGAGCCGCAACGGCCCGCGTCCCCGCGCACCGCTGCCGCCGCTGCGGGTGCCGGGACCGGCAACGGCGGCGCCGCGCCGGAGAGTGTCGCGCGGCAACGGGCCGGGGAGGCTGGGCTGAACCTCAAGCCCAGCGGCCGGATGCACGTCTCCGCATCAGCCGGCGCGGCTGGCCAGGCGGAAGCCGCGATAGAGAATCCCGTGTTCTCGTGCCGCGACGTGAGTGTGTTCTACGGCACCAAGCAGGCGCTGAAGAATGTCACCCTCGACGTCGCACGCCGTCAGGTGCTGGCGATGATCGGGCCTTCCGGGTGCGGAAAGTCGACCTTCCTGCGCTGCCTGAATCGCATGAACGATACGATCCCCGGGGCACGCGTCACCGGCTCGATCAGGCTGGACGGCCGCGACATCTGCGATGAGCGCCAGGACGCGGCGCAGCTGCGCGCGCGCATCGGCATGGTGTTCCAGAAACCGAACCCGTTTCCGAAATCGATCTACGACAACGTCGCCTACGGTCCGCACATCCATGGCCTGGCGCGCAGCCGCGCGCAGCTCGATGACATCGTGTGCACCAGCCTCACGCGCGCGGGTTTGTGGGACGAGGTCAAAGACCGCCTGAGCAGCCCCGGCACCGGGCTCTCGGGCGGACAGCAGCAGCGCCTGTGCATCGCGCGCGCCATCGCCGTGCAGCCCGAAGTGATTCTCATGGACGAGCCGTGCTCCGCGCTCGATCCTGTTGCCACGGCGCGCATCGAGGATCTGATCGATGAGCTGCGCGAGTCGTATGCGATTGTGGTCGTCACGCACTCGATGCAGCAGGCGGCGCGCGTGTCGCAGCGCACCGCGTACTTCCATCTGGGGGACCTGATCGAGGTCGGCGATACCGACCGGGTGTTCACCAACCCGCGTCACCGTCTCACGGAAGACTACATAACCGGAAGATTCGGCTAGCGCGCGGCCGCCGCGGCCGGCGTGGTGGGGAATTTCGATCCCTGCACGGGTTCTAGAATTTGAAGCGGATACCCGTGGTGGTGCTCACCGTGGAGGTGTTGAAGTCGAAGCCGTTCGCCAGTCCATCCTTCACCCCGGTGTAGAAGGTGCCGAGGTAGCCGTCGAAGCGCTTGCTGAAGCGATAATCGAGCACTACCGAGAAGGAATTCTCGGTGCCGCTGCAGCCGCCGCTGGAGTTGTCCGAGCAACCCGCGTGAGCTCCGGTGGCGAAGCTGTTCTGCTTGTAGCCGTAGTAGGCTGCCAGCAGGTCCAGCGAGGGGCTCAGGCCGATCTTCGCCCCCGCCCAGAACACCTGCAGGGTCTTCTGATTGTTGAAGGCGGTGATGTTGGTGAAGGCGAGCACGTAGCCGCCGATGGTGAGGGAGCCCCTCTCCAGGGGCGTGTCGGGGTTATTGAAGGCAATGTGCTCATAGCCTCCCGAGAGTCTCACCGTGCCTACGGTGTAGGCGGCCATGACTCCGTAGGTGGTGTTATCGGAGATGGTGGCGGCAAGGGAGTTGCTGCTGGAGTAGCACTGCGCTCCGCTCGGGTTAACCGGCGGGGTGACGGAGGTGGCGCAGATCGTGGCCAGCCCCGAGACCTGCGCGGCGCTCAGCGGGGCGGTAGCGATCGCGTCCTTCTTCTTGGCGTAATACGCATCGATCGAGCCGCCGGCGAACTCCCCACCCAGCTGCACCTGCACCGCGGTGTTGGCGCTGCCGCTGGCGCCACTGAACTGGTACAGCGCCCCCAGGTGCAGCGGGCCGTACTTGCCGGTGTACTTCACCGACTGATCCAGTCGGCGGTCCTCCGTGTCACCCCCGCCGGCGGCGGTGCCGGAGAAGCCAATTATCGAGAACGCCTGGCTGGCGCCCATCGGGTCGTACTTGGCGACGCCGTCGGCGAGCAAGGTGACATGGCGCCCGAAGGTAAAGGTGCCCACCGTCGGGGAGCTGAAGCCCGCATAGGCGGCGCCCGCAAACAGCTGACCCGCCACGCTGCTGTCGACATTGGTGGTCTGCGCGCTCAGCGCCCGGCCATTGTTGAGGACCTGGGACTTCAAGGCGTCGCTCAAGTTGCCCGACTGCGGGTTGAAGAAGGTCTCCAGGCGAAACACCCCCGACCAGTCCCCCATGAGGGGCTCATTGCCCGACAGGCCGATGCGTGACTGGGAGAGGTTGTTCGGGGTGACCGCGGTGATCGAGCCGTTGCTGTTTTTCTGGATGATCGACTCGGTCCCGGCCGGAAAATAATCGCTGATCGGCACGCCATGGGTCTGGTACTGCACACCCACATCCACAATGCCGTAGAGCGTGATCCCATTCCAGGTCAGGCTGCTGTCGGGGGCTTTGGGCGCCGGTGTGCTCGCGCTCTGCGCCTGCGCGGGCACCGCTGCGCACCAGCAAGCCGCCAGCACACACGCGCCCCCCACTCGGGCGATGCCGCGGGAACGGCGGGCTCGGAATGCACTTTGCGAACGAATAGGTGTCATCTTGGCGCTTCCTGTTCTTCAGTGGTTGCAAAATACCCACGCGGCGCCGGCCCTTCATCGACTCCCGGTGAGGTGCCGCGCGGAGGCGCTCACTGTGGTTCACTCGTATGACAGTCAGAATGCAGTCAAATGACCGTTTGGTTACGGGCGGCGCAGTATCGCCGGCTTTGCAGGAAGCGAAAGTCAAGCATCGAGCCTGCCATGCGGATGCTACTGATCGAAGATGAGAAGAAGGTGTCCGAGCTCGTGGCGCGCGCGCTGCGGGCGGAACGGTATTAGAAGACCCATTGGGCGTAGAGGCCCAGCTCATCGAACGTGCCATTGCGGGTGCCGTTGGCGCCACCGATTGCGTACGAGCCGTTGGCATCGGCACCGCTGATCGAGGTGCTGCCGTTATTCACCTTCTCGTTCTTGTAGACCAGGGCGAAGTCGAGCGCCTTGATCGGCTTGTAGGCGAGGCCGATGTTGAGGTACTTGTCCTTCAGGTCCGGGGCCACGTCTTTGCTCAGCTTGGCCTCGTCGTAGCGCCCGAACACCGACCATTGCGCATCGAAGGCATACGAGGCCCAGCCCGAAAACCCGTCCGCCTTGTCGCTGACCGGCACGGCGCCCGAGGCCGTGACGATCGCCGAGGTTCCGAAGGCGGCGGAGGCTGCGTCCTTGACGGTCTTGTAGTTCTTGGCGTCGAAGTATTCGGCGCCGACACGAAAGCCCGCGTAATTCACGCCGGCCACGAAGTCAAGGCGGGTGGCGGTGTTGCTGGGAAAGTTCTCGTTGCTGGCGTTGATCTGAGCGAGGTGGCCGGAGTAGAAGCCCGCACCCAGCGTCAGCCAGTCCGCGGGCTTCACGCCGATGCGTCCCTCGAAGTCGACATCCTTCGTGCGGGTCGGATTCTTGTATCCGGCGCCGTTGACTACCGAGGCGGCGTACGTGACCAGGTCGCCATCCCCGAGCGACCCGCTCGCGTTGAGGCCCCAGTCGGTGGTGTTGGAAAACCCCAGGCGGTCCGTGGTTGTCTTTTCAATGTAGCGATAGCCGTAAAGACTCTCGACAAACCGATCCCAGGGCATATCGTAGGAGCCGATGTGTACCACGAAGGCCCGGTCGAACTTGCCTTCCAGGTACAGCTTTTTGATGAATACCTCGCTGACGCCGCCGCTGCTGTTCTGGTTGGTCAGCACCGTGGTGTTGCCGGTGGAGGTGGTGACCGTGGCGGTGCTCGCGGTGCTGAACTGTGCGTCGGTGGTGAGATCCGCGGACCAGACGTCGTTGAACCTGTGATCGATGCTCAGGTAGAAGCGCTTGACATCGAAGCCCGTGCCGGTCGGTGCGGCATCGATCTTGGCCCCCGAGGAGTTCTCATTCTGCAGGCTGATATGGCTGACATCGAAAAAAATCTGTCCGCCCACCCTGGTGTCGGCGCCGATGCCCACCGCCGCGGCGCTTGTGGCCGCGGCGCAACTAATCAGAATCGCTGCTGTCGTGAGGATCTGCTTACGCATTTTGCCGTGCTCCAGAATGACCGTGCGCACGCTTGACGTGCGTGCGGCTCCTATCGTTATATTCATTTGAATATATCGTGGCAGAACCGCGGCCACCAATGCAACCCACGCACCACGGCCAACCCGGCGACACCGCATGCCAATTCCAGCCATCCGCTTCCGAGTCGACTTTGGCCGCAGGCAGGCCGTTGGACCAGGCAAGATCGCGCTGCTCGAGCGCATCGGCCAGACTGGCTCGCTGTCGCAGGCCGCCCGCGAGCTGCACATGAGCTACCGCCGCGCCTGGCTGCTGCTCGAGAGTCTCAACCTGTCCTTCCGTGAGCCGGTCGCGGTGAGCAGCAAGGGCGGCCGGGGCGGCGGGGGCGCGAGACTGACGGTTTTCGGACGCCAGCTGATCAGCGTCTATCGGGAGTTCGAGCTGCAGACGCAGACGCGCGCCGCGCGCACATTCCGGGCGATCGCGGCCAAGTCCCGCGTGGCTCGCGGCGGCGCACCGGTGCGCAGGCTGCCGGATCGCTGAAGTGTGCACCCGGCCATGCTAGGAAGGGCGCGGTTAGGACGTCAGTCGCACGGCAGTTACAGGGCGGTTATGCGCGATGGAGCTGAGCGCGCGGCCTATTCAGCGCTGCGCAGCAGATCGTTGAGGGAGGTTTTCGCGCGCGTCTGCGCGTCGACGCGCTTGACGATGACCGCGCAGTAGAGGCTGTAGCGGCCGTCCGCCGAGGGCAGCGTGCCCGATACCACTACCGAGCCGGCCGGCACCCGTCCCTGCAGGATGGTGCCGGTGGTGCGGTCGTAGATGCGGGTGCTCTGCCCGATGAACACCCCCATGGAAATCACCGAGCCCGCTTCGACTACGACGCCTTCGACGACTTCGGAGCGTGCGCCGATGAAGCAATCGTCCTCGATGATGGTGGGGCTGGCCTGCAGCGGCTCGAGAACCCCGCCGATACCGACCCCGCCCGAGATGTGCACGTTGCGACCGATCTGCGCGCACGACCCCACCGTCGCCCAGGTGTCGACCATGGTCCCGGAGCCGACCCAGGCGCCAATGTTGACGTAGCTCGGCATCAACACGACGTTCGGCGCGATGTAGGCGCCGCGGCGCACCAGTGCGTGCGGCACGATGCGAGCGCCGCCGGCGCGCAACTGCTCTTCGGTGGCGGTGGCGTACTTCAGCGGCACCTTGTCGTAGAAGCGGGTAAACCCGGCATCCGTCGCAGTGCTGTCGCGGGTACGGAAGGACAGCAGCACAGCCTTCTTCAGCCATTCGTTGACCACCCAGCCGCCGGTGCGCGGCTCGGCAACCCGCGCCCGCCCGCTGTCGAGCAGCCCCATGCACTCCTCCACGGCCGACTCGAGCTCGCGCGGCACATTCTTTGCGCTGAGCTCGGCGCGGCGCTCGTACGCGGCATCGATGATGGACCTGAGGCTGGTGAGATCGCTCATGCGGGAGTTTTCGCCTCCGCCGCCAGCCAGTGCGCCTGCAGAAATTCGCGCAGGCGCTGCGCCGCCTCCACGCACTGCGCCACCTCCGGCACCAGCGAGATCCGCACCCGCCCGGCGCCCGGATTGCCCGCCGCGCCCGTGCGCCCGAGGTAGCTGCCGGGCAGCACCGTGAGGTTGGCGCGCGCGAACAGCTCGCGCGTGAAGCGCTCGTCATCGCCCCCCACGTGCGGCCACAGATAGAACGCGCCCGCGGGCCGCGCAACGTTCAGCAGCGGGGTAAGGAGCGGCAGCACGCGCGCGAACTTCTCCTGGTAGATGCGGCGGTTGGCCGCGGCATGGACGTCGTCCTGCCACGCGACGACGCTGGCGAGCTGCGTCGGCACCGGCATGGCGCTGCCGTGGTAGGTCCGGTACAGCAGCAGGCGCGCCATGATGGCGGGGTCCCCGGCCACGAACCCGGAGCGCAGGCCCGGGACACTGGAGCGCTTGGAGAGACTATGGAACACCACACAGCGCTCGAACCGTGCGCGGCCGGCCGCTTGGGCGGCCTGCAACAATCCCGGGGGCGGGTCGCGCTCATCCAGGTAAACGTCGGCGTAGCACTCATCGGAGGCGATGAGGAAGTCGTAGCGATCGGCGAGGCTGAGCGCCTGCTGCAGCAGCGACAGCGGCAGGACGGCGCCGGTGGGATTTCCGGGAGTGCACAGGAACAGCACCTGGCAGCGCCGCCACACTGCCGCGGGCACCGCGGCGAGGTCGGGGAGGTAATCGTTGGCGTCCGTGGTATCCAGCAGAAAGGGGCGCGCGCCGGCCAGGAGAGCGGCGCCCTCGTAGATCTGGTAGAAGGGATTGGGCATGGCGATGAGCGGTGCGCGAGCGCCATCCACCGCCGCCTGCACGAACGCGAACAGCCCCTCGCGTGTGCCGTTCACCGGCAGCACCATGGTGTCGGCATTCACGCTGCCGACGCTGAGTCCGTAGCGCCGCGTGAGCCAGCCGGCGCAGGCGGCGCGCAGCTCCGGCAGGCCCGCGGTCGCAGGATAACTTCCCAGCCGATCCAGATGTCGGCGCAGCTCCTCTAGCAGGAACGCCGGCGGGGTGTGTTGCGGCTCGCCGATCGACATGGCGATGGGCGCAAGGTGCGCGGGCGGGGTGATGCCGGCCTTGAGCCGTGCCAGGCGCTCGAAGGGATAAGCGTGCAGGGCCTCGAGGCGCGGGTTCATGTGCGCATCGCGTCGGCAGCCGGCTCGCGCAGCGCCGCCTGGCGCTCATCGAGCGCCTGCACCAGGCGCTCCCGCAGCCGCTCGGCGGCGGCCGGCTCGAGCGGGCGGTTGTCGAAATCGGTGAGGTAGAACACGTCCTCGGCGCGCTCGCCGACGGTCATGATCTTGGCGGCGTGCAGCTCGACGCGCTCCGCCATCAGCACCTTGCCGACCTCGCACAGCAGGCCCGGGCGGTCGCCGGCGGTCAGCTCCAGCACCGAGCGGCGGTTGCGCTCATCGACGCTGAGCGTGATCTGGGTGGGTGTGTTGAACATGCGCGCCTGGCGCGGCGCGCGCCGCAACACCGCAAACGGCGCATCCGCCGGTCCCTGCAGCGAGCGCCACAGTGCCTGCTCGATTTCCACCTGTCGGTCGTTGTCGGTGATCGGCGCGCCGTCGTCCTCCAGCAGGTGATAGAGGTCGAGACTGAAGCCATCGCCGGTCGGGGTGATGCGCGCATCGACGATGTTGAGGCCAAGCTGATCGAGCGCCGCGGTGGTGCGCGCGAACCCATGCCGCCGCGGGCGCGTGAAAATCAGCGCCGCGGTGGTGCCGCGCACGCTGCGCGGATCGAGCGCGACCAGCGGCTCATCCGATGCCGCGTCACGCTCGGCCAGCAGGCGCGCGTGCCACGCGACCTCTTCCGGGGAGTGTTGCAGGAAATAACCGGCCGAGAACCGCGTCCACGCGCCCGCGATGTCGCGCTCGGAGACGCCGCGCTCCAGCAGCAGGCGCCGCGCGCCGTCCTGGATCTCGCGCACCAGGTGCTCCGGATCGATCGGGCTCTCCAGGCCCCGGCGCAGCGCGCGTTTCACGCGCTGGTAGAAGTCCCGGAACAGCGATGCCTTCCAGGAGTTCCACAGCTTCGGATTGGTGGCGCGAACGTCCGCGCAGGTGAGCACGTACAGGTAATCGAGATGCGCCTCGTCGCCGACCTTGCGCGCGAAGGCGTTGATGACCTGCGGGTCGCCGATGTCCTGCTTCTGCGAGGTGATCGACAGCTGCAGATGATTGCGCACCAGCCAGGCGACCAGCCGCGCATCGTACGGGGACAGGCCCTGCTCGAGACAGAACGCCTCCGCATCCACCGCACCGAGCTCGGAATGATCGCCGCCGCGCCCCTTGGCAATGTCGTGGAACAGCGCGGCGAGGTAGGCGACTTCGCTGCGCGGCAGCTGCTGCATGACGCGCGAGGCTTCCGGCAGCTCATGGTCGTAACGCGGGATCGCGAAGCGGCGCAGGTTGCTCACCACGAACAGCGTATGCGCATCGACCGTGTAGGCATGGAACAGGTCGTACTGCATGCGCCCGACGATGCGCCCGAATGCCGGGATGTAGCGCCCGAGCACGCCGTAGGTGTTCATGCGCCGCAGTTCGTGCGTGACGCCCACCGGCGAGCGCAGGATCTCGAGGAACAGGCGGTGATGGCGCGGGTTCTGGCGGAACTCCTCATCGATGAGCCACAGATTGCGCGCCACCGCACGCATGGTCGAGGCGCGCACGCCGCGGATGTCCGGATTCTGCTGCAGCAGCACGAACAGCTCCAGGAGCGCGGAGGGCGTGCGCGCGAATACCTCCTCGCTGACCGCCTCCAGCGAGCCGTTGCGCACCTGGAAGCGCGCGTTCAGCGGCCGCGGCGGCTCGCTCTCGGTGAGGATCGCGTCGCGAAACAGCTGCAGCAGCAGCTCGTTCAGCAGGCTCACGTCCATCACCGTGCGGTAGTAGCGCTGCATGAACTGCTCGACCGCGAGGGTGTAGGAGGCGTCCTCGTAACCGAAGCTCTGGGCGAGGCGGATCTGGTAGTCGAACAGCAGGCGGTCCTCGCGCCGCGCGGTGAGGGCGTGCAGGCCAAAGCGCACCTTCCACAGGAACGCCTGCGCCTGCTGCAGGCGCCGCAGCTCCGCGAGCGTGAGGAACCCGTGCGTCACCAGGGCATCGAGGCTGTCGGCGCCGCCGAAATGCCGCTTCGCCACCCAGGCGATGGTCTGGATGTCGCGCAGGCCTCCGGGGCCGGTCTTGACGTTGGGCTCGAGGTTGTAGGCGGTGTCGTTGGCTTTCAGGTGCCGCTCGGCCTGCTCGCGCACTTTCGCCTCGAAGAACTGCTTCACCGGCCAGATGCGCTCGGGTGCGAGCGCGCCGCGCATGGCGGCGAGCAGCTGTGCATCTCCGGCGAGCAGGCGCGCCTCGAGGAGCGTCGTCATGACGCCGACGTCGCCGACGCATTCCTCGGCGCACTGCGCCACGGTGCGCACGCTGTGCCCGACCTCGAGCCCGATGTCCCACAGGAACGCCACCAGGGTGCCGATGACCGCGCTCCCCGCGGCGTCCGGCGGACGTGGCACGAGCAGCAGGATGTCGATGTCGGAGCACGGGTGCAGCTCGCCGCGTCCGTAACCCCCGACCGCGATCAGGGCCCCGGCGTGCGCGGCGCAGTGCCTGCGCCATGCTTCGCGCAGCGCCGCATCGATGAGCGCCGCGCGCGCGTGCACCAGGTGCTCGACCGGCTCTTCCGCGACGAAGCGCGCCTTCAGCTCCTCGTGCGCCTGGCGCAGCAGCTCACGCCAGGCGGCCGGCTGGTCCGCGGCGGCGAGTTGTGCCGGCAATCGCGCCAGCAGCGGCCAGGAGGCGGCGGGGGACGTGGCGGGGCGCGTTTCCTCGAGCACGGACTAGTGCTGCGCCCCGTTCGCGGGAAGAGTCAGCACGTCGAACCCGGTGTCGGTGACCAGCACGGTGTGTTCCCACTGCGCGGACAGGGAGTGGTCCTTAGTGATGACGGTCCAGCCGTCGGGCAGCAGGCGCACGTGGCGCTTGCCCGCGTTCACCATGGGCTCGATGGTGAAGGTCATGCCCGCCTTGAGCTCGAGCCCGGTGCCGGGCTCGCCGTAGTGCAGTACCTGCGGGTCCTCGTGATACACACGCCCGATGCCATGGCCGCAGTACTCGCGCACCACCGAGTAGTCGTTCTCCTCGACGAAGCTCTGGATGGCGTGACCGATGTCGCCCAGGTGCGCGCCCGGACGCACCGTCTCGATGCCGCGCCACATGGCGGCGAAACAGGTCTCGATGAGGCGTTGCGCGTGCGCCGGCGCCTTGCCCACCAGGTACATGCGGCTGGTGTCGCCGTGAAATCCGTCGCGGATCACGGTGACGTCGATATTGACGATGTCGCCGGCCTTCAGGCGCTTGTCATTCGGGATGCCGTGGCAGACCACGTGGTTCACCGAGGTGCAGATGGTCTTGGGGAAGCCGCGGTAGTTGAGGTTAGCGGGCACCGAGCGTTGCACGTCCACAATATAGTCGTGGCAGAGGCGATCGAGCTCCTCGGTCGTCACCCCCGGCACCACGTGCTCAGCGATCATGTCGAGCACCTCCGCGGCGAGGCGCCCGGCGGTGCGCATCTTCGTCTGTTCCTCGGGGGTCTTGATGGTGACTTGCATAGGATGCGAAATGGGGTCGCGGCGCCGTAAGGCAAGCGGGTGTCGGGGCAGCGTAAGACATTGTTCCGACGAGGCCTTCATGGTATAAAGCGCGGCCTTTTTTGGCAACGTAACCCACACGCGCATCGTTAACCTTGGTGACTGGGTGTCCTGCAGGACGAGCCTCACGGCTCACCGCAGGATGGTCACGGGGATGCGCGGAGGCTCAACCCACACAGGAGTCTTTCATGCCCGGCGTGTCCATGCGACAGATGCTGGAGGCGGGGGTCCATTTCGGACATCAGACCCGCTTCTGGAACCCGAAGATGGCTCCCTACATCTTCGGCGAGCGAAACCGGATCCACATCATCAACCTCGAGAAGACGCAGCCGATGTACGCGGAGGCTGCGCAGTTCATCAAGGGAGTGATTGCCGACGGCGGCAAGGTACTGTTCGTCGGCACCAAGCGCTCGGCGCGCGAGTCGATCCAGAAGGAAGCCGAGCGTGCGACGCAGCCGTACGTGAACCAGCGCTGGCTGGGCGGCATGCTCACGAACTTCAAGACCATCCGCCAGTCCATCAAGCGGCTCGGGGAGATCACCGAGCTCGCCGCCTCCGGTGCGCTGGACAAGCGCGGCAAGAAGGAGGCCACCCAGCTGCGGCGCGAGATGGACAAGCTCGAGAGAAGTCTCGGCGGCATCAAGCACATGGACTCGCTCCCGGACGCCCTGTTCGTGGTCGACGTCGGGCACGAGAACATCGCGCTTCACGAGGCCAAGAAGCTCGGCATTCCGGTGGTCGCCATCGTCGATACCAACTGCTCCCCCGATGGCATCGACTACGTGATCCCGGGCAACGACGATGCCATGCGCGCCATCCAGCTGTATGCCGCCGGCATCGCCGATGCGGTGCTCGAGGGCAAGCAGTCGGTGCCCCAGGTCGCGGTCGGCGAAGACGAGTTCGTCGAGCTCGATGAGGCGGGCAACCCGCGCAAGAAGGCCGCGCGCGGCCGGCAGCAGCGCCCGCAGGCGACGGTGCGCAAGAAGGCCCCGGCACGGCGCAAGCTCCCCCCCATCAAGGCGCCGGCCGCTGCGGTCGAGGCGCTCGCTGCCGAGGAGCTCGTCGGCGAGGACGAGGACCTCGAGGCGGAGGAGGCGGTGGAGCCGGTGGCGGCCGCCGGCACGGTCCCGGCACCCGAGGCCGTGGCGCGCCGCCCGACCGCCGCGCCCGGCCGCCGCAAGGGCCGTGGCACCGCGGGCGCCGAGAGTTAGCCCATGAACATCACAGCAGACGCAGTCAAGCAGCTCCGTGAGCGCACCGGCGCGGGCATGATGGAGTGCAAGAAAGCGCTCGTCGAAGCCAAGGGCGACCTGGACGCCGCCGCCGAGCTCATGCGCAAGCAGGGGCACGCCAAGGCGGACAAGAAAGCGGCGCGCCTGGCCACCGAGGGGGTGGTGGTCGTCGTCAGATCCGCCGATGAGCGCACCGCCGCCATGGTCGAGATCAACTGCGAGACCGACTTCGTCGCCCGCGAGCAGGGCTTCCGCGCCTTCGCACAGGCCGTGGCCGAGTGCGCTCTGACCTCGCAGCCGGCGAGCCTGGCGGGGCTGGGCGAGGCGAAGCTGCCGTCCGGCGAGAGCGTCGAGCAGCGGCGCCGGGCGCTGGTGGCGAAGATCGGCGAGAACATCAGCGTGCGGCGCTTTGCCGTACTCACCTCGCCGGAGCACCTCGGTGCCTACGTGCACGGCACGCGCATCGGCGCGTTGGTGGCACTCAGGGGTGGCGCGGCGAGTCTTGCCTACGATCTGGCGATGCACGTTGCGGCCAGCAACCCCCGCTACCTCACCCAGGCCCAGGTGCCCGCGGACGTCATGGCGAAGGAGCGCGAGATTCTCACCCAGCAGGCGCAGCGCGAGGGCAAGCCCCCGGAGATCGTCGCCAAGATGGTCGAAGGGAGGCTGCGCAAGGCCCTGGGGGAGATCACCCTCGCCGGGCAGCCGTTCGTCAAGGACCTGGACGTGACGATCGAGAAGTTGTTAAAGGGTGCCAAGGCGGAGGTCGTGGCGTTCGAGCGCTTCGAGGTCGGCGCCGGCATCGAGAAGAAGCCGGACGGCGCGGCCCCCACGGTCAGGCACTGAAGGCGCGAGCACGGCTCAAGGACTCAAACCCCGCCGCGAGCGGGGTTTTTTCCATCGGCGGAGGTATTGAGATGACGCAAGCCAAGGCCCACTACTCGAGAATCGTGGTGAAACTCTCGGGTGAGGCCCTGATGGGAGAGGGGGACTACGGCATCGATCCGGCGGTCATCCGGCGCATCGCCGGGGAACTGCAGGACATCACGCAGATGAATGTGCAGGTCGCGGCGGTGATCGGCGGCGGCAACATCTTCCGCGGCGCCGGGCTGGCGCGCGCCGGTATGGACCGGGTCGCGGCCGATCACATGGGCATGCTCGCCACGGTGATGAATGCACTCGCCATGCAGGACGCGCTCGAGAGCTTGGGCATGCATGCCCGGGTCATGTCCGCGATCCGCATCAACCAGGTGTGCGAGGACTACATCCGGCGCCGCGCGATGCGGCACCTGGAAAAGGGTCGCGTGGCGATCTTCGCCGCCGGCACCGGCAACCCGTTCTTCACCACCGACACCGCCGCCGCGCTGCGCGCCATCGAGATCAACGCCGACGTGCTCCTGAAGGCCACCAGGGTGAACGGGGTGTATTCGGATGATCCGCTGCGCAATCCGGCTGCCGTGCGCTACCCGCGCCTGACCTTCGACAAGGTGCTCACCGACAAGCTCAACGTCATGGATGCGACGGCCATTGTCATGTGCCGCGACAACCGCTTGCCTTTGCGGGTGTTCAATCTCAACAATCCCGGGGATCTCACCCGCATCGTACGCGGCGAGGATGTGGGCACGGCCGTGACGTTCGAGTGAGCCGCTGCATCGAGGAGAACGACCCATGCTCGAGGACCTCAAGAAAGATGCCGCTACGCGCATGGCGAAGTGCGTTAACAACTTCCAGGCGGATCTGAAGAAGCTGCGCACCGGCCGGGCGCACACGAGCCTCATCGAGCACCTGAAGGTGGATTACTACGGCTCGGAGGTGCCGCTGCAGCAGGTGGCGAGCATCGCGGTCGAGGAGGGCCGCACGCTGGTCATTTCCCCGTGGGAGAAGAGCAGCGTGCAGGCGATCGAGAAGGCGATCTTCAAGTCCGATCTCGGACTCACGCCCATGACCGCCGGCACCGTGATCCGCATTCCCATGCCGCCGCTCACCGAGGAGCGGCGCCGCGAGATCACCAAGGTGCTGCGGCACGACGCGGAGAACGCCCGCGTCGCGGTACGCAACGTGCGCCGCGACGTCATGAACGACATCAAGGACATGTTGAAAGAGAAACTGGTCTCGCAGGACGATGAGCGGCGCGCCGAGCTCGAAGTGCAGAAGCTCACCGACAAGCACATCGCCGACATCGAGGCGCTGCTCAGCGCCAAGGAGAAGGAGGTCATGCAGGTCTGATGGTCGCCGCCACCTTCAAGCTGCTGCCGCGGCACATCGCGATCACCATGGACGGCAACGGCCGCTGGGCGGCTGCGCGCGGGCTCACGCGCTCGGCCGGCCACCGCGCCGGGCTCACGCCGGTGCGCATGTGTATCGAGGAGTGCGCGCGCCGCGGCGTGGAGGCCCTCACGCTGTTCGCTTTCTCGAGCGAGAACTGGAGTCGGCCGGCGGAGGAGGTCGGCAGTCTCATGGGCCTGTTCCTCGAGGCGCTCGACCGCGAGATCGCGGAGCTGCACGCGAAGGGTGTACGGGTGCGCTTCGTCGGGGAACGCCGCAATCTCTCGGTGCGGCTGCAGGCGCGTATCGCGGCCGCGGAGGAGCACACCGCCGGCAATGGGGCCTTGAGGCTCCAGGTGGCCGTGAGTTACGGCGGGCGCTGGGATATTATCCAGGCGACTCAAAAGCTTGCGAGAGAATGCTCAAGTGGCGCCTTGCGGCCGGAAGACATCAACGAGGACCGCTTCGCCGCACAGCTCGCGCTCGCGGGACTGCCGGAGGCGGATCTGCTGATCCGCACCGGCGGTGAGTACCGCGTCAGCAACTTTCTGCTCTGGGATCTCGCCTACGCGGAGCTGTATTTCAGTCCGCGGCTGTGGCCGGATTTCGCGGTGGCGGATCTCGAGGACGCGCTCGCGTTCTTCGCCAGCCGTGAACGGCGTTTCGGCCACACCGCCGCGCGACACTCCGCGGCGCGGACGTAAGCGCATCGTGACCGACGCGCTGCGCAAACGAGTCCTGACCGCCGTGGTGCTGGGCGCGGTGCTGCTGGCCATCGTGCTCTGGCTGCCTGCGCAAGCGACCGTGGGCGTGATGACGCTGCTGGTGCTGGCCGGGGCCTGGGAATGGTCCGCATTCCTGCTGCTGGGGACGCCGGCGCTGCGCACCGCGTACGTACTGCTGGTGGCGGCACTGCTGCTGGGTGCGTGGCGTGTCTCGGCCACGCCCGAGGGGCGCGACCTGCTGCTCAGCGTGGCGGTGCTGTGGTGGCTGACCGCGCTGCTATGGATCGCATTCGCGCCGCGGCGCGTTGCGCCCTGGTCGGCCGGCGCCGCCGGTGTGCTGGCGCTGGTGCCCGCGTGGCTCGCCCTGGTGCGACTGCGGCTCGCGCTGCCGAACGGCGCACAATGGGTGCTGTTCGCACTGCTGCTGGTGTGGGTCGCGGACATCGGTGCATTCTTCTGCGGCCGGCGCTTCGGGCGCATCCGCCTGGCGCCGAATGTGTCTCCGGGGAAGACCTGGGAGGGAGTGTTGGGAGCGATCGCGGTGAGCGCGGTGGTCGCGATCGCGGGCAGCCTGTGGTTCCACGTGCCGCTGGCGGCGTTCCTGCCGCTGTGTCTCGCCGCGGTCGGCTTTTCGATTATCGGCGACCTGACCGAGAGTCTGCTGAAGCGCTTCGCCGGCGTGAAGGATAGCGGCAGCGTGTTTCCGGGACATGGCGGAGTCATGGACCGCATCGACAGTCTGACCGGAGCGGCTCCGGTGCTG
>Ga0137403_10004089_pt1 | contig 17261 bp, 15 predicted proteins | sample CZOMad2_1_16fung_FD_122057 | JGI IMG/M metagenome (GOLD analysis project Ga0137403, IMG submission 122057) | Vadose zone soil fungal communities from Angelo Coast Range Reserve, California, USA - CZOMad2_1_16fungal (Hybrid Assembly) | ecosystem: Environmental > Terrestrial > Soil > Vadose zone...
GGCACCGGCGCTGCTGATGGGCGTCGCCTCGCTGCTGGGCATCGTGTTGTTCTGGCACCTGGCCACGACCTACAAGCTCGATTTGTACATCCGCTTCACCAACATCCCGACGCCGCTCGAGGTGCTGGGCAAGGTGGTCGAAGTCAATGCGTCGCCGAAGTTCATGACCAACGTTGGCATCAGCCTGCGGCGCATCTTCATCGGCTTTGCGATCGCCACCGTGCTGGGCGTGGGGCTGGGCATGCTGATCGGCCGCTACCGGCTGACGCGCAACCTGCTGTTCCCGGCGATGGAGGTGTTTCGCCCGATCCCGGCCATCGCCTGGGTGCCGATCTCGATCATGCTGTGGCCCGACAACGAAGTCAGCATCGTCTTCATCACCTTCATCGGCGCCTTCTTTCCGATCCTGCTCAACACCGTGAGCGGCGTGCAGGCGGTCGACGACGTGTTGCTGCGCGCCAGCCAATGCCTCGGTGCACGCGAACGCCAGATCATGTGGCACGTGGTGCTGCCGGGCGCCGCGCCGCAGATCTTCACGGGCTTGGCGGTCGGCATGGGCGTGGCCTGGGTCTCGCTGATCGCCGCCGAAATGATCTCCGGCCAGTTCGGTATCGGCTACTTCACGTGGGAAGCGTATTCATTGATCTCGTACCCCGAGATCGTGCTCGGCATGATCACCATCGGCGTGCTTGGTCTGCTGTGCAGCGGCCTGATCCGCTGCGTCGGCCGGGCGCTGATGCCGTGGCTGAGCTATGGCCCGCGGGCAGGGAGCATGCGATGAACGCCGACCACGCCACCGTCCGTAAAGGGCATGTGCAGATCCGTGATGTCACGGTGCGCTTCGGCAGCAAGGGGCAGATGACCGAGGCCGCAAGCCACGTCTCGCTCGAGGTCAAGCCGGGCGAATTCGTCAGCGTCATCGGACCGTCCGGGTGCGGCAAGTCGACGCTGCTCAACATCGTGGCCGGTTTCATCCAACCCAGCGAAGGCGAGGCCTTGCTCGACGGCGAGCGCATCGGCGGGCCGGGCGCCGACCGCGGCGTGGTGTTCCAGCAGTACTCGCTGTTCCCATGGATGACGGTGCGCAAGAACGTCGAGTTCGGTCTGAAGATGAAGGGCCTGGGGCAGAACCGGCGCCAGACTGCCGCGCGTTCGCTGCTCGGCATGACCGGCCTGCTCGCGTTCGAGAACCACTATCCCGACCAGCTTTCGGGCGGCATGAAGCAGCGCGTCGGCATCGTGCGCGCGCTGGCCACCAGCCCGCAGGTGATGCTGATGGACGAGCCGTTCGGCGCGCTCGACTCGCAAACCCGCGCGGTGATGCAGGAGATTCTCACCAACATGTGGCAGCAGCTGCAGTTGTCGGTGCTGTTCATCACGCACGACATCGAGGAAGCGATCTTCCTGTCCGAGAAGGTCTACGTGATGACGGCGCGGCCAGGGCGCATCAAGGCCGAGATCCCGATCCCGCTGCCGCGCCCGCGCACACCCGAGATGACCGCATCGCCGACCTTCCAGGCGCTGGTGCGGCAGCTGAAGGCGCTGATCCGCGAAGAGAGCCTGGCGGCGATGGGCGGTGAGCTGGCGGCGAGCGGGCTTCAAGGCATGGACCACCACTTCGCGCGCGACGGCATGAAGGCCCTGACATGAATGACACCACCTTGTCCGCGCACGAATTTCCTCAAGCCATCGTCGATCATCAATCCTCCGGCGCGCTCGAACTGACCTGGCAGGACGGTTCCACGTCGCTGCTGCCGCACGCGTTGCTGCGCAGCGCCTGCCGCTGCGGCGGCTGCGAGCAGCAGTACCGCCAAAGCGGCGTGCGTGCCGCAGCGCCGCCGGACATCCGCCTCGCCGACATCCAGCCGGTCGGCGACAAGGGCCTGAACCTGGTGTTCAGCGACGGCCACGGCCGCGGCATCTACCCCTGGGCTTACCTGCACGAGCTCAGCCTTTCAACCGCCTCCTGAACGGTTCAGACCATGTCCCAACTTGCCACCGAACGCGTGCTGAAGGTCCACCACTGGAACGACACGCTGTTCTCGTTTCGCACCACGCGCGACCCAGGCCTGCGATTTCGCAACGGCCACTTCGTGATGCTCGGGCTACCGGTGGAAGGCAAGCCGCTGCTGCGCGCCTACAGCGTCGCCAGCGCCAACCACGAAGAGCACCTCGAATTCTTCAGCATCAAGGTGCCCAACGGGCCCTTGACCTCGCGGCTGCAGCACCTGCAGCCGGGCGACGAAGTCATCGTCGGCCGCAAGCCGGTCGGCAGCCTGGTGCTCGACGACCTGCGCCCGGGCCGGCACCTGTACCTGCTGTCCACCGGCACTGGCCTCGCGCCGTTCATCAGCATCATCCAGGACCCGGAGACTTACGAGCGTTTCGACAAGGTGGTGCTGATCCACGGCGTGCGCCAGGTCAGCGAGCTGGCATATTCGGCCTTCATCGAAGAAGAGCTGCCGGCCAACGAATTCATCGGCGACATGGTGCGCGGCAAGCTGGTCTATTACCCGACCGTGACGCGCGAGCCGTTTCGCAACCAGGGCCGCCTGACCGATGTGATCGCGACGGGCCAGCTGTTCAGCGACATCGGCCTGCCGCCGCTCGACCCGGCACTCGACCGCGCGATGATCTGCGGCAGCGCGGCGATGCTGAAGGACAGCTGCGACCTGCTCGACGCGCAGGGCTTCCAGATCAGCCCGCGCCAGGGCGAGCTGGGCGACTACGTGATCGAACGCGCGTTCGTCGAGAAGTAGGGCGCCATGCCGACCGGCGACATGCCGGCGCGGCGCCATCTGCATAAAGTCGACAATGTATATTATGTAAACTATTAGGGGCCTGGCGCGCAATTGATTGAAATCATCTTGTCATGTGAGGAGTTGAGCATGCGGTGCTTCAACCCTTGGAGCCCACATGAAAAAGACGCTTGCATTGATTGCAGCCGCATCCGTGTTGACTGTGTTCGGCAGTGCTGCTGCGGGCGAACGCGAACCCGTTGCTGCCAAGACTCGGCACGTGGTTTTGATTTCGGTCGACGGCCTGCACCAGAACGACCTGGCCTGGTTCGTCGCACAGCATCCCACCTCCACACTGGCACGCCTGTCCGCAGGGGGTGTCAGCTTCAAGAACGCTCGCACGCCGTTCCCGTCTGACTCGTTTCCCGGGATGGTCGGCCTCGTGACGGGCGGTAACCCGCGCACGACCGGGATCTACTATGACGATGCGTACAGCCGCACGCTGCTGCCGCTTGGCACCACCGACTGCGTCCACACACCCGGCGGCGCCGAGGTGCAATACGCCGAAAACGTCGACAAGAACCTGAACCGCCTGGACGCGGGCCAAAACATTCCCGGCCTGTACAACAACTTTGATCTGATCGCCCAGCTGAGCAGCAAGCCCGCCAAAGACTTGATCGATCCAATGCAGCTGCCGGTCGACCCCAAGACCTGCAAGCCGATTTACCCGCATCAGTACATCAAGGTGAATACCGTGTTTGAAGTGGCTCACCAAATGGGCCTGCGCACTGCCTGGTCCGACAAGCACGCGGCTTACGACATTCTTAACGGGCCGTCGGGCGTTGGCATCGATGACTTGTTCACACCGGAAATCAATTCATCGGTCACTGACCCCAGTCTGCCGCAAGGCCCGGGTCCGGATTTCACCAAGGACAACCTGGACACCCAACGCTACGATGCCTTGAAAGTCACGGCCATGCTGAACTGGCTGGCAGGCCATGACCACGCCGGCAGCGGTAACCCCGGCGTGCCCGCCCTCCTGGGCTTGAATTTCCAGGCCGTATCGACTGCACAGAAGCTCAATTTCTCACGCTACCTGGACGCCAGCACCTTGAGCGTTGTCGCAGCAGGTCTGGGCGGGTACGTGACGGACGCCATCGGCAAGGTGACTCCAGGCCCGGTTTTACGCGGTGCGTTGAGTTTCGTGGACGAGCAGATCGGTCGCCTGGTACAGGCGAGCGACCTGAACAAAACCGTCTTCATCGTCACGGCCAAGCATGGCCAGTCTCCCGAGAGCCGCGATGACCTGACCCTCATCAACGACGGGGCGATGGTCGACGCGCTCAATGCCGCCTGGGCCACCCGGACGGGCTCCAGTGTCACGCCTTTGGTGGCGCATGCCATGGACGACGACGGCGTTTTGCTGTGGCTGAACGACCACTCGCAACGAGCCGCCGATTTCGCCAGTGACTTCCTGCAGCAATACAGCGGTACAGGCGTCGGCTCGGATTCGGTGGGCAGCGGTTTGCCGAAGGCATTCAGCAACGCGGGCCTGCACAAGGTCTATGCCGGTCGTGAAGCAGCCGAATTCATGGATGTTGCGCCCAGCGATGACCGCGTGCCTGACGTGATTGGCATTGCCAAGCACGGCAGCGTGTATGGCGGCACGAAGCTGTCGAAGATCGCGGAGCACGGCGGCCACGCGGCTCAGGATCGTCATGTGGGCCTGATTGTCTTTGGTGCCGGCATTCATGCGGCAGAAGTCAATGAGCCGGTTGAAACCACTCAGGTCGCGCCCACCATCTTGAAGCTGATGGGCCTGCCGGGCCATGAATTGAAAGCGGTTCGCATTGAGGGCACGCGCACCCTGCCTGAAATCGAGCGCTAGCCAAAGGAAACGCCGGGCCGTTCCCAAGTTTGGGTCGTATCCGCGCGGCGATCCCGCACTGGCTCCAATATGCCGGTCGGTGACAGCCGCGAAAGCCGCTCAATGCGCTTGGGCGTCCGGGTGCGCGCAGCCCAGGTCGACGGCGGTCGCGTGCAGCCGCTTATCGCGCGTCCACAATCTCGCACCTTCGGTCAGGGCGACCGCGGTCAGCAGGTGCACATCGACATAGCCGATGCCCTTGCCATGAAGCCGATGGCGCTCAAGGAAGTCGAGCACCTCATCGTTTTCGGCGACGACGGCCATCGGCAGATCCTGCAGCAACTCCAACACAGACACCCGGTCTGTCAAGCTGCCGCAGGCGATTTCACCGACGACAAACGGATGCATGGCGATGGCACCACGCTCAAGCAGCTCGACGAGTTGCGCATCGCCGCGGCGCAGGTGATCCACCCAGACCGAGGTGTCGACCAGGATCAAGACTTCTTGATCTCTTGCCGCCGGCGTGGTGCAGCCTTCAGCCCGGGCTGGCTGCCACCGAGCCGTGCCAGGCGCTTGGCGCTCTCCCGCTCGATCAGCGCCTTCAGCCCCTCACGCACCATGGCCGAACGGTCCAGGGGACCGGTCAGCTTGGCCACCTTGGCCAGCAACTCGTCGTCGATGTTGATCGTGGTGCGCATGCAAGTTTCCTTCCCAGGAGGCATCAAAATCTGCATCAAATATATCACCAATTGATGCCTATCGGCCAAACCCGGATGCACGGAGGCGTCGTCATGCGCCAGACGGAATTGCACTTGGCCGACAAGGACCGCTCGGTCGTGGACGAGATTCGCAGCAAAGGGCTGCATCAATCGCGAGAGGTCAATCGGGCTCATGTTCTGTCCTCGTTGGACCGAGCATGATCGTCACCGGCACGAAAAGAATCTGACCCTCGCGCAGAGGTTGTGCTTGTTGAAACGACGTGACGCCGGACCGGCCCCTGTTCGCGACCGCCCCGAAGAGCAGGTTTATACGAATGTTGACACGGCGTGAACGCGTATCTACAATCGTGTCAACAAATTGGAGATTTCTCATGAGCACTTCAGTTACTCAAATCAGTGCCTGGGGCAATGGCCTGGCGTTGCGCCTCACGAAGCCGATGGCGAAGAGCATTGCCGGGGTGAACCGGATATTTCCTCTCCAAAGGGTCGTCAGCCAGTTAAAGACTTTGATGGCCGAGGGAACGGCGATCAGCAGGGTGAGCAGCACGAATACCGAGCCGAGGAAAGGGTTCAGGCCGGTGACGAACATATGGTGCGCCCATACCAGGAAGGCCAGGATGGTGATCGCAAACAAGGAGCCGACCATGGCCATATAACCGAAGATGGGCTTTCTTGAATTGACGGACATCACTTCCGATACCAGGCCCATCGCGGGCAGGATAATGATATACACTTCCGGGTGACCGAGGAACCAGAATAAATGCTGGTAGAGGATGGCGCTGCCGCCTTCGTTGGGCAGGGCTTTATGGGTCGAGGCTATGAATATATCGGAAAGGTAGAAGCTTGTGCCTCCGTGACGATCGAATAACAGAAGGATGAACCCGGATAATAATACAGGAAAGGAAAGCACTCCCAGCACGGCGGTGAAGAACAAGGCCCAGATCGTAAGCGGCAGCCTGGTCATGCTCATGCCCTTGGTGCGCATATTCAATATAGTGGAAATATAGTTAAGGCCCCCCAGCAGGGAAGACACCACGAACAAGGCCATGCTTACCAACCATAGGTCCATCCCGGTCTTCGATCCTTCGGAAGCATCTCCCAGGGCGCTCAAAGGAGGATAGGAGGTCCAGCCGCCGCTCGCGGGGCCGGTCTCTACGAACAGGGAAGAAAGCATGACGACGCTGGCCATCCAGAAGAACCAGTAGGACAGCATATTCAGGAAAGGAGAGGCCATATCCCTGGCGCCGATCTGAAGGGGAATGAGAAAATTGGCGAAGGTGCCGCTCAATCCACCGGTCAATACGAAGAACACGAGCACGGTACCGTGCATGGTCACCAGGGCATAATAGAACTCAGGCTGGATATGACCACCCTTGGCCCACTTGCTGCCCAGCAGGTCTTCCAGCCAGGGAAAGCTGGTATCGGGATACCCGATCTGAAGACGGAACAATACGGACATCAGGCCTCCGAGCACGGCCCATACCATGCCGGTGATCAGGAATTGCCTCGCGATCATTTTATGGTCCTGGCTGAAAACATATTTAGTGATGAAGGTCTCCTTATGGTGATGCTCGCCATGTTCTTCATGGTGCGCGTCATGAGTAGTGGTCACTTCAGCATGTCCGTGTAATATCGCGTCGTTGCTCATGAGAAAAATTTTAATTACTGCCGGCCACCGGCCGCTGATCAATTATACTGAAAAATTAATTTTTTTGTGCCAGCGTCTTATCTCCAGCTGTTTCTGGCTTGACGATCGCCGCTGTCGTCTTTGCCGTGTCCGTTTTTGCCGGAGCCGGGCTACCCGAAGCTCCCGGCGCCTTGTCGGGGAAAGCCAGCGCATAATTCGTAGCCTGCTTGGCTTTCCAGATAATGAATTCCTCCGGGGTCACCACCTTTACGATGCCCCGCATCGTAAAGTGACCGGCGCCGCACATCTGATCGCAGGAGATCTCATATTCAAAATCGGGATTGCCCAGCTTCTTTTTCATTTCATCCGTAGTGTACTTGGGGGTGAACCAGAGCGTCGTCGGAGTGCCCGGGACGGCATCCATCTTCTGGCGGAAATAGACCAGCCCTACGTCATGCACCACGTCCCTTGAATTTATGATCAGCTTTACGGGCTGATTCTTTACGATATACATGGTGCTGTTGACCACGATATCATCGTGCGTATTGGGATCGTCCCAGAGCAGACCCAGCGAATTATTATTCCCGTCGTCGATGTTCTGGTAATATTTTTTTCCGAAGACCTGGTCCTTGCCGGCATAGCGGAAGATCCATCCGAACTGCTTACCGGTCACTTCCACCTGCAGGGCATTCTTGGGTGGTTCCCCGGTGATGCGGAACCAGTAGAACAGGCCAAAACCTACGAGCACGGTCAGCGCAATGGCGGGCACCACGGTCCAAATCACTTCCAGCCTGTTGTCATGCGGGAAATAATAGGCCTTCCTTGTTTCAGAATGCTGGTATTTATAGGCAAACCAGAACAGAATGACCTGGGTAATGATAAATACGACCCCGCAGATCGCGATAGTGATATACATCATCCTGTCGATATCTTCCCCGTGAACGGAGGCGGATTCTCCGAGGATCTTTCCACGGAACAGCTCGTTGCACCAGTATACCCCGACCAGTCCCAGCACCAGGAAAACGATCATCAGGAATCCATTGATACGGTTGTTATGCTCAAAATTTTTCTTTTCGCCCTTCAGCACGCCCACATATTCACTCGCCTTAGCGATCTGGAAGGTGATGAGGAAGCCCAGTAACAGGATCAGTAAGAGAAATATAGTTGAGGTTGACATAGCGGTTTAACCAATTTTAAGTATGATGGATAATACTTTCTTTCAGAAAAGGATGATTCTTCGCCAGGATCGGGAACTTGCTCAGGACCCGTCCGGTCTGCCACATGATCACCCCTACAAATCCCAGGGCAACCCCGAAATCGAACAGGTTCAGCGGCACATGGTCAGGATAAGGGCCGGCAAAGACCATCTGGAAGAAATCCAGCCAATGCCCGAATATTAACAGGACCGACATGAAGATCACGGTAGCGTAATTACGCTTGGCGTTCCTCTTCATATAGATCAGCAGGGGGGCCAGGAAGTTGATGACCAGGTTCAGGTAGAACACGCCGATATATGCGCCTTCGAACCGGACCTTGAAATAAATGGTCTCTTCGGAAATATTCGCATACCAGATCAGCATGAACTGGGCAAACCACAGATAGGTCCAGAAGATCGAGAAGGCAAACTGGAATTTACCCAGGTCATGTAAATGCTCTTCATTGACGTATTCCAGGTAACCCTGATTTTTCACATAGATAATGAAGATCGTCATCAGGGCGATGCCCGATACGAAAGAACTGGCGAAAGTGTACCAGCTATACATCGTAGAGAACCAGTGTGCGTCAATGCTCATCAGCCATAGCCAGGGGGTCACGGAAGCAACCGTCAGCGTGAACCAGACGATATAGACGGCAGACCAGACCGTATTCTTCCAGATATATTTCTTTCCTTCTTCCACGCTCAGGGGGGTGTCGTCTATCGAACGGGAGAGCTTGCGCATTTTGACGCCCAGCAAGGTCCAGAGGCCGATCGACAGGATGGTCCAGATCGTAAAGAAAGTGGGATTGAGGAATCCTTTCTTGCCATTCAATACTGCATCCTTGGCGACGTAATCTTTATCCAGCCATTGGTAGATCGCCGTTTTGCCCCCGAATACAAGGGCCATCAGGATGACGAAAGTGATAATGCCGATGGGAATGACAGATGCCGAGATCGCCTCGGTGACCCGGCGGAAACTGATCTGAAATCCTGCCCATGCCAGTGAGGTCGCACAGAAGAAGAACATGGCCGCATTCGTGATCAGCAGGAAATAGACCCCATTCTGCAGCAGGGATGCCCAGAACCGGGTTCCCTGGTTGGTATTGCCATACATGATAAATCCGATGATCAGCGACACCAGTCCTACGCCGATCAGGATCAGGCTCCACTGTTTATATCGTCCGGGAATTTCAAAATGTTCTTTCGTCTGTGACATTCGGGAGTGATTTAATATATTCTTTAATCCAGTATTTTTATTTTTTTGCGGCCGTCGAATCGGTCGCCGCCGCGCTGCTACCCGCCGGACCGTCTGCGCCGCTCTGACTTGCGGCGCCAGTCCGGCTTCCAGCCTGCTGCGATTTAATATACGCGATCACCATCCAGCGCTGATGGGTATTCAGCTGGGAAGCGTAGCTTCCCATTTTGTTCTTACCATAGGTAGCTGAATAGAACATCTGGCCTTCCGGCATCGCGATCATATTGGCATCTCCTACGAAATTCTTTGGCGCGGAAGGGAAAGGCCCTTCGCCGCCCTTGTACAAGGGGCCGTTGCCATCCAGCTTCGAGCCATGGCAGATGCCACAGTTCACCAGGTAGAGCCGTTCGGCTTCTACTTTCTGAAGCGTGTCGAGAGGCCCCATGGGGTTCTTCACCTGCCTGGACGCTGCATAATTGGTGGTATCCCCGTCCTTATCCTTGGCCAGCGCGAAGGGGAACAGCTCTCCTCTTTTTATCGTTCCCGCTACCGGCACATTGCTGAAATAGATACCGTGGGCCTTCAGGGAATCTTTTACCTCCTCGGTCACCGAATAAGTCTCATAGGCCCGGCTATACGCCATATCCGGCATATACACTCTTCCGGGCTTGCGTCTTATATCGCTGCAACTGACGATGATCGTCACCACAAGCAGGACAAACGATAGGATGGATAGCTTCTTCTTCATTATAGATAGTTTCTTGCTTCTTTTTATACTAAGGCGGCCCCTTTATGTTCAAATGGTGTTTTATCCTTGTCATAGCGTCCCAGCCACCAGCCGGTCTCCGCAACCTGTACATTGATCTCAGTCGCTCCCACGCTCTGAAGGAAGGCCTGCGCTTCGGTCTCATTGGTCTTGTCCGTGCATTCGATCACCATGACGAACTTGTCGTCGGTGGCCCGCAGATGAAAATGGTGCTTTCTCACGAATGGCGCCATCTGACAGAGGTAGCAGAAAGTGAGCACCATGCCTACCGCAGAGAACAATACCGTCAATTCGAATGTAATAGGGATCCAGGCCGGCAGGTCGAAGTGCGATTTGCCTCCATAGTTCAAGGGCCAGTCCGCGTTGAAGATCCAACCAATACCGGCAAGGGCGGTGGTCGTCCCCGTGATCCCATAAATGAACCCTGCCGTATGCAGGCTCGTCTCCCTTAGCCCTAATGCCTTGTCCAGGCCATGAATGGGCATGGGAGTGTAAACATCATGGATCTTATAGCCTGCTGAGCGGGTCTTTTTAACGGCGGGGAACAATACCGCTTCGTCATCAAAACAACCCACCACAAATTTTTTTACTGCCATATTTTTATCTTTTAGCCTGTTGCCCTAAATCGTCTTAAAATTTGTCTCCGAGCTTCCGGGATTAATGTTTGTGTGCATATTCATGCGCGAACTCCTCCACCGATTCGCTCTCCGCCCCGCCCATTTCCTCTTTGTAATTAGCGCCCGATCTTTTCAGGATATGCTTGATCTCCGCTATCGCGATAACGGGGAAGAATTTCGAGAACAGGAAATAGCAGGTGAAAAACAGTCCGAAGGTTCCCATATAGAACCCGACCTCCCAGATAGTCGGCCGGTAATAGGTGGACCAGCTACTTGGCACGTAATCCCGGTAAATCGAGGTCACGATGATCACAAAACGTTCGAACCACATCCCGATATTCACGATCACGGACATGAACATGGTCACCGTCAGGTTCCTCCTCATTTTCCGGAACCAGAAGATCTGGGGGGACAACACGTTACAACTCATCATGATGTAATAGCTCCAGCCGAGCGGGCTGTTGATGTTCACCCTGTTCTGGAAGAAAGCCCAACCTTCGAACTTATTCTGGCCATACCAGGCGATGAATAATTCGGTGAGGTAGGCGCAGCCCACGATGGAGCCCGTCAGCACGATCACCTTGTTCATCACGTCGATATGCTCGATGGTAATATATTCTTCCAGGTGTAATACTTTCCGGGTCACCAGGAGCAGGGTCTGCACCATGGCAAATCCGGAGAAGATGGCGCCCGCCACAAAATAAGGAGGGAAGATCGTGGTATGCCAGCCCGGAATGACGGAAGTGGCGAAGTCGAAGGATACGATGGTATGCACGGACAGTACCAGGGGAGTGGCCAGGCCCGCCAACACCAGGGACAAGGCTTCATGACGCTGCCAGTGCTTGGTGGATCCGCTCCATCCAAAAGAGGCGACCCCATAGAACATCTTTCTCCACTTCAGCTTAGCCCGGTCGCGCACCGTCGCCAGGTCAGGCAATAATCCGCAGTACCAGAACAGAAGGGATACGGTAAAGTAAGTAGAGATCGCAAATACATCCCATAAGAGAGGGGAATTAAAGTTTACCCAGACCGGGCCTCTTGTATTGGGATAAGGGAATATAAAGAAACATAACCATACGCGACCCATATGCCAGATCGGGAACTGGCCAGCGCACATGACCGCGAAGATCGTCATGGCTTCCGCAGCGCGGTTCACCCCTGTACGCCATCCCTGGCGGAACAGCAGCAGGATCGCGGAGATGAGCGTACCGGCATGACCGATACCCACCCACCAGACGAAGTTGGTAATATCCCAGCCCCAGCCCACCGTCTTGTTCAGGTTCCACTGACCTACCCCGAAGATCACCTCATGCGTTACGGACACTATACCAAAACAAAGGAATCCCACCGATACGAGGAATCCGACCCACCATGACCTGGAGGGAGAAGCCTCGATCGGACGTACAATATCCTCCGTGACCTGGTGATAATCCTTGTCGCCCGATACCAGCGGGGGTCTTACCTGTGATTCGTACTTTAATGATGCCATAATTATCTGAGCTTTTAGCTAATTCAAGTTTACTTTTCCGCCTCCACGCCTTTGACCAATTCCGTGTTGCGCACTTTTGCCAGGTAATTTACATTGGGCAGAACGTGTAATTCTTCCAGCGCATAGAACAGGCGCTGTGAATTTACCGCCCTGGTATTGACGATACGACTTCCCTTATCGTTCACGTTCCCGAATACGATGGCTTCGGTGGGACAAGCCTGCTGGCAAGCCGTTCTGACATCCGTCATATCCTTCAGGGGACGGTCTTCCTTCTTCGCCTTCAGCTTTCCCTCCTGCAGTCGCTGTACGCAGAAAGAACATTTTTCCATCACCCCGCGGCTACGGACGGTGACGTCAGGGTTCAGCACCATGCGGGTCAGGTCATCGTTCATCTGGAAGATCGTAGGATCCAGCTTACCTACCGTGGTCTGATCCTGATTGTCCGGGAAGCTGTCCGCGCCGCTGTAATCGGCCCAGTTGAAACGGCGCACTTTGAAAGGACAGTTATTGGCGCAATATCTTGTACCGATGCATCGGTTATAGGCCATCTGGTTGAGCCCCTCGCTGCTGTGGTTGGTCGCGGCCACCGGGCATACATTCTCGCAGGGCGCATTGTCGCAATGCTGGCAAAGCATGGGCTGGAATAAGGTCTGGATGCTGTCCGGGTCCTGCAGGTCGCCGCTGAAATAACGGTCGATGCGCAGCCAGTGCATATCGTGAAAACGCAGTACTTCACTTTTGCCGACGACAGCCACGTTATTCTCGGCATGGCAGGCTACGACGCAGGCGCCGCAGGCCACACAGGAGTTCATGTCGATGGACATGCCCCATTTAATGCCCGGCCTTTCCAGCATCGATCCGGGATAGAGAGTACCCTGTTCCCTGTAGCCTTCGAGGCCGCCGTAGGGCTTTAATTCTTTTTCACGTTCTTCCTGGATCTCGCCGGGAGCTTTTTTGAAATCCTCCAGGGTGAGCTCTTTTACTACTTCGGTGCGGCCTTCATAGCTGCTATGGGTCTGGGTCTGGGCGACCTGGTAGATCTCGTCTGTCTTGGTAAAGCTGACATCTGCGCTCCATTCCACCGTTGCGCCATTGAAGCGGGCCAGCGGAAAGGCGTTCTGACCTACGCCTACCACCGATCTGCCGATATAATCCGGGGTATTCCTGGGATCGGCGCTCAAGCGGCCGTAGCCGACAGCCAGGCCGATCACTTCATTGTGCGTGCCGGGCACTATCACTACGGGCAGGGGCAGTTCCTTATTGCCAACTTTTATTTTGATCACCTGCTTTTCCGGGTGCACTTCATATTTATCGGCCTGGCGGCGATCGCTCAGATCGAGGCCCCAGGTGTCCTTGGCAAATTTGGGGGATACGACCGCATAGTTATCCCAGGTGGCCTTACTGATAGGATCAGGCAATTCCTGCAGCCAGGGGTTATTGGCCTGCTGGCCGATACCCATGGACACTTTCTGATACAGGACCAGCTCGAGGCTCCCTCCTTTTTTGCGGGAGCCGATGGCGGCAGCCGCCCCGGCTACTTTTGCGTTGCTGAATGAGGCCCCGGCCGCTGTAGCCACGGTAGCGGGTTCGATCACGCCATCCTGCAGGGCCTTTTCGTATGCTTCCATTCCTCCCAACTTACCTATCCAGTGTTGTTTGAAATAAGTTTCATAGCTACTGGCGCTTCCGCTCCATTTCAACAACGAGTCCCCGAAGGGCCTGGTCTTGAACAAAGGAGAAATGGTGGGTTGCATAAAGCTCAGGTAGCCGGGTTTCGGCTCGGCGTCTCCCCAGCTTTCCAGGAAATGCGGGGCCGGGATAGCGTATTTCACCAGCTCCGTCGTCTCGTCGAGACGATCGTTGAAGGATATGGTAGCTTTTATTTTTTTGAGAGCCGACTTGAATTTTTCGGCATCATGATAATCATAGGCGGGATTGACGCCATATACCAATAAGGCCCCGATCTTTCCGCCATCCATATCGGATACCAGGCCCTCCATTTCGCTGTCGATGCCCTGGCGGCCCATGAAGGGCAGTGACCAGTTGATCGTATTGCCGCCCGCGTTCACCGCTTCGTTGATCGCGTTCACGATGATCTGTACATTGGGATCATTGCTGCCGCTCACGACGAGCGCCTTGCCTTTATTGTCCGCCAGGTCCTTTGCCGCCTTCTTAATGCCTGCCTTTAATTTATCGTTCAGTGCGGGAGCGGTAACGCCTCCTCCCAGCTCAGCCAGCAGGGCAAGGGCGACAGCCCCGGTCTCGGACGGACGGTGCGTGTAGCGGTCGTCCGCATTGCCACCGGTCATGGACAGCAGGCTTTCGAACTGGTAATGCTTGCTCATGGCTGGCTCCTTTTCATTGATCTTCCGGCCACGTACATAGTCCCGGGCAAATTCCACGGGTGACAGCCAGGTGCCAAGAAAGTCGGCGCCCAGGCTCACAATTACTTTTGCGTTCCCGAACAGGTAAGAAGGGATCGCCTTCTTGCCATATACGGCCTCATTGGCCAGCAGCAGCCCGCTATAGGAATCCGCGTCGTATTGTACGTGGCGGCTGCCTGGATATTTTGCTAAGAATTCGCCGATGATCTGTCTGGTGGTAGGGGAGGTCAGGGTGCCGGTGAGCAGCACCAGGGGAGCGCCTGCAGCGCCAGCCAGCGCGCCTGCGACCAGCTTGTCAAAAGCATCGAAAGTGCTTATTTCCTGGGGTTTGCCATCCGCGAACTGCACAGGATAGCGCAAGCGTGCCGTATCGTAGAGATCCAGCACCGACGCCTGCACCCGGGCCGAGGTCCCACCCCCGGTAATGGAGGATAATTCATTGCCTTCCAGCTTGATCGGACGGCCGTCCCTTACTTTAGCCACAATGGATACCACATCTCCGCCTGCAACATAGGTCGTGGCATAATAATCAGCCACGCCGGGGATCATATTCTCCGGCTTATTTACATAAGGAATGACTTTTTTTACCGGGATCTCGCAACTGGCGGCCAATGTCGCGGCGGCCGTGCTGAATCCTAAATACTTCAGGAAATCCCTGCGGGGGGTTTTAGCGTCGAGCAATCCTTTCCCGTCCAGGCCTTCCAACGGCAGATCTTCACCGAACTCATTTTCCGTTGATTTCTGAAACGCTTCACTGTCATTGCGCTCTCCGAAACTTTGCCAGTACTTTTTGTCGCTCATATTTGAGAAGTTAAAACCCCCGGATTACGCTCTTGCTTTGCCCGGTTGCCCGTCCGAGGCTTGAATTTTTATTTATAGATCTTCAATTGTATTAGTAGTGACATTTCTGGCACTCCGTACCACCGATATGCTCGACGGTCACACTGTCCATCTTGCCAGTCGCTAAATTTTTATGGAATTGCTCGTAAACGCTGTAGAATTTATTGCCATTTCCGCTCGAATCCGGGAAATTGACCTTGGTAGTACGGTGACAATTGATACACCAGCCCATGCTCAGCTCGGAGAACTGCTTCACTTCGTTCATTTCCGTGATGGGCCCGTGGCAGGTCTGGCATTGTACTTTACCGGCGCGGGTATGCTGTGCGTGGCTGAAGAAAACGTGGTCAGGCAGATTATGGATCTTTATCCATTCCACCGGCTTGCCGGGCTGGGTATATTTTCCAGCCTTGGGGTCGTAGCCGGTATAGCTGTATAGTTTCTGGATCTCATTCGTTCCATCTACTTCGGTGCCGTCTTCGCGGTAGAGTTTCGGCCCCTTGGTATAGTCATTGATCGCGGCATGACAGTTCATACATACGTTCAGGGAAGGGATCGTTGCATGCTTGCTCTCCCAGGCATTCCCGTGGCAATACAGGCAGCTGATCTGGTTGATCCCGGCATGCACCTTATGGGAGTAAAAGATGGGTTGTTCCGGCTGGTAATCCTTGGTGCGGCCCAGGCCGATGGCGCCCTGGATCGTAAAGTAGCCGCCTACAACGAATAAAAGCAATATGATCAGGGTGATATAGACCTTGTTGCGATAGAAGGGGATGGGCTCTGATGCGGGGATGCCTTCCTTATCGTCGGAAAGTTTTTTCAAGCTGCTGTTCACCTGGAGGAGGACCATCATGATGACCGCCAGGATCAGGGTCAGGATGCCGTACAGGAGTGTGCTGTCGTCCCCTTCGGGCTTAACCGGATTGTCAGGGCCCGGGGGAGGGGGGGGCTGGTAGGCCTCCACATATTTCAGGATCGCGTCGATCTCCGCATCCGTAAGGCCAGGGAAGGGAGTCATGGGGGACTTGTTGAACTGGTTGAACAGGGCATTGAAGTAGGGATTGCCCGATGCCAGCACCTTGTTATTGTTCTTGATCCAGGAATGAAGAAGGGTCTTGTCCTTTACCCTTTCCGTCACCCCCTTCAGGGCGGGCCCAACGATTATTTTGACGGGATTGTGGCAGGACGCACAATTGGTCTGGAACAATGCTTTCCCGTCCTGTGCATACAAACTATTTCCCGATAAGACCAGAGTGGAGAGGAGGATATTGAATAATAAGTTCTTGACTAAACGTCTATGATGGATCATATATACAATCTGTTGTATAAATGTGGAAAAATCTCCCGAACAGGTTGCAAAAATAAGTCAGGATTTTAACAAAATATCAACATAGGGAAAATTTTTTTTCCTTCATCTGGCGTGGGTTTCAGCGTTTTGTGCAATCTTTCCCTGACCTTCTGTCACGATTTTGTCAACAAAGTTATTGAACGGGATTGGCACTGTTCGCCCTCTTTTTATTTTCTGCACCGCCTGCCGTAGTTTTGGAAGATGAAGCAGATTGCCATTTTTGCGTCGGGGACAGGAACGAATGCGGGCAGGATCATCGAATATTTTCGTAATCATACTGGGATCGGGGTCAGCCTCATCGTTTCGGACAAACCAGGCGCAGGCGTGCTAGACATCGCCCGGAAAGAATCGATCCCCACCTTACTCATTGACAAAGAGAAATTTTTCCACGGGAATGCCTATGTGGACGAATTGCTGGAAAGAAAGATCGATTACCTCGTATTGGCAGGGTTTTTATGGAAGATCCCGGGGGAACT
>Ga0137403_10004091_pt1 | contig 17254 bp, 20 predicted proteins | sample CZOMad2_1_16fung_FD_122057 | JGI IMG/M metagenome (GOLD analysis project Ga0137403, IMG submission 122057) | Vadose zone soil fungal communities from Angelo Coast Range Reserve, California, USA - CZOMad2_1_16fungal (Hybrid Assembly) | ecosystem: Environmental > Terrestrial > Soil > Vadose zone...
GAGACCTGTCCGACCGTGACGTGCGGACAGTGCTGCTGCTGTATCAGCTGACGCCGGGGAGCCTGCGCTGAGCCCACGCCACATCACGTCGTTCCTGCACCACGTTGCTCCTCCCGCTTCTCTCGCGCAGGCTCTCGACACGCGCGTCCGCGAAGCGGAGCTGATCGAAAAACTCGAGGCGGGTGCCGTGCGCTGTTTCGCCTGCGGCCACCGTTGCCTGGTGAAACCCGGCCGCCGCGGCATCTGCAAGGTGCGGTTCAATAAGGAAGGGACGCTCTTCGCGCCGGCCGGGTATGTCGCGGCGCTGCAGTGCGACCCGACAGAGAAGAAGCCGTTCTTTCACTGCCTCCCGGGCAGCGATACGCTGACGTTCGGCATGCTGGGCTGCGACTTCCATTGCGGCTACTGCCAGAACTGGCTCACGTCCCAGGCCCTGCGCGACGAGACGGCCGGCGTGATGCCCAGCGACGTAACACCCGACGCACTCGTCGCCCTCGCACAGCGCCAGGGCGCGCGCATGGTGGGCTCGTCGTACAATGAGCCGCTCATCACCGCGGAGTGGGCCGCCCAAGTCTTCAAGGCCGCCCGGCCCGCCGGCCTGAAGACGGCGTTCATCTCGAACGGCAACGCGACCCCCGAGGTCCTCGACTACATCCGGCCCTGGACCGACTGCTACAAGATCGATCTCAAGGCGATGGACGATAAGCGCTACCGTGAGCTGGGCGGGGTGCTGCAACATGTGCTCGACGCGATTCGCATGGTGCACGAGCGCGGCTTCTGGCTCGAGATCGTCACCTTGATCGTGCCCGGCTTCAACGACGACGATACGCAGCTCGAGCGCGCCGCCGACCTGATCGCGTCGGTGTCGCCCGAGATCCCCTGGCACGTTACGGCGTTCCACAAGGATTACCGGATGACCGAACCCGACAACACGCCCGCCACGACCCTCGTGCAAGCCTGCGAAATCGGTGTGCGGGCGGGGCTCCGGTTCGTGTACGCGGGGAATCTCCCGGGCCGGGTTGGCCGCTGGGAGCACACCTACTGCCCCGATTGCGGGGACCTGCTGATCGAACGCTACGGCTACGTCATCAAGCAGCAGCGCGTCGGACCGGGCGGGCGCTGTCCCTCCTGTAGCCGGCGGATCCCAGGCATTTGGTCGTAGCTCTCGTTCTCGCGCTGGTGCAGGGTGCTGTTCCCTCGGTGTTCGATAGCGCCGTCCTTGGTGGGATCCAGCAAGGCGTCTACCCCGGCGCGGTCCTCGTCGTCGGCCGCCACGACACGATCCTCTTCGCCCAAGGGTACGGCCACCTGACGTGGAACGGCACGAGCCCGGCCGTGAGCGTCGACAGCACGCTCTGGGATGTGGCGTCGCTGACTAAGGTCGTGGCGACGACACCCGCGCTCATGCTGCTCGTCGAGCAGGGGAAAGTCGTGCTCGATGCGCCGGTCGTTCGTTACCTCCCCGACTTCAACGGTCCCGGTACGTCGGGGATCACGGTGCGGCATCTCTTGACCCACACGTCGGGTCTGCGCGCGACATTGCCACTGCGCGAGGCGCCGGACAGCGCGGCAGCGTTGCGAATGGTGCTGACCACGGTGCCGATCTCACCGCCGGGGACTCGCATGGTGTACTCCGATCTCAACGCGATTCTCCTGGGTGAGATCGTCCGGCACGTGAGCGGCCAGACGCTGGATGCATTCGTGACTCAGGCGATCTACGCCCCGTTGGGCCTCGATCACCAAATGCTGTTCCGGCCCCCGAAGCGCTTGGTGCCGAGGATCGCTCCTACGAACCTGTGGCGCGGACATCCGATTGCAGGCGTCGTGAACGACCCGAGCGCCGGGAAGCTCGGCGGCGTCTCCGGCAACGCCGGTGTCTTCGCGACGGCCCGCGGGCTCGCCCGGTTCGCGCAATTCATGTTGAATGAAGGGTTGCTGCCGGATCGCCCCCGGCTCCTAAAAAAGGAAACGGTTCACCAGTTCACCCAGGTCGCGGTACCGGCGCGTCGCGGAGTCAGCGCCCGGACACTCGGCTGGGAAGCACTGCCGACCGGCGAGGAGACTTCCAGTGCCGGTACGTTGTTCGGTTCGCACAGCTATGGCCACACGGGCTGGACAGGCACGTCGCTCTGGATCGATCCCGACCGCGACGTATTCGTCCTGCTGCTCACCAATCGCGCGTACAATCCCCGGGTGCGAAACTCGTTTACCAGGTTGAAGGACGTTCGCGGGCGCGTCGCCGACGCCGCGGCGCGCGCCGCTGATGCCCTCGTTCACTGATCTCTCCGAGCCGACGTTGATCTACGACGGCGAATGCGGCATCTGCCGCAGGGCGGTGGAGTTGGTGCACCGTTGGGATCGGGAACAAGTGCTCCGCGTTGTACCGTTCCAGGACGCAGTTGCCGTCGCGCGTTTCCCGATCGCGCTGCCGGCGCTCGCCGCTGCCATGCATCTCGTGCTACCCAACGGCCGTGTGTACGCAGGGGCCGATGCGATTCCGGAGCTGCTCCGGCTGTTTCCCGGGAAACGCTGGCTGGCGCTGCTGTTTCGGATTCCCGGCGTGTTGCCACTCGCCCGCCGGATATACGCCCAGATCGCGATGCGGCGGCACTGTCTGGTGCGCGGGATTCCGGGTCGCTAGGTTCGCCAGGAGGAGAACACGTCTGTGACGACTGCAGTGCTCAGCGCTGAAACGGTCCGCCAGGCTCTACGCCAGGTGAAGGATCCCGAGCTCGACATGAACATCGTCGACTTGGGTCTCGTCTACGATGTCGAGGTCGAGGACGGGCTGGTGCGCATCAACATGACATTGACCTCGCCCGGCTGTCCGGCGGGGCCGATGATCACGAACGACATCTACAAAGTCGTGCGCGCCATCGAGGGCGTGAAGGACGTCGACATCGATATCGTGTGGGAACCGTACTGGACCCCCGAGCGGATCGATCCAAAGATCCGCGCGATGATGGGGTTCTAGCGCAGGGCTTCCAGCAGCGCGTCACCGAGCACGGCGATCTGCCAACGCCGCACTTCACTGACCTGCTCGAGTGCAGCCCGATCGACCGGCCGGGCCCGCACCACCGCTTCCAGCGTCGTCCTGCCGCACAACACCCCAGCCTCGAGTCCAAGCTCCGCCGCGACCCGGTTGCGAACGGCTTTGACTTTCTCGAGGCGCACATCGAACCCTGCATCCTTCTGCGGGCGCGGGCGGCGCTCGAGCCGCGGCAGCTCGCTGTCACCGAGTGCTTTCGCGCGGGCCACGGCATCGAGTAGCGCATCACCATGACGCCGCGCCAATGAGCTGGGTAGCTCGCGGATGTGTGCGAGATCGGCGCGGCTCGCCGGCAGCGCGCGACTGACCGCGACCAGGGAGTCGTTGCCGATGATTCGGAACGGCGCCTTGTCTTCCCGTTCAGCGACACTATCCCGCCAGCGATGTAACAGTTGCAGTGCGGCCAGACCGCGCGGGGCCAGTCCTTTCGCACCTTTTAGCCGGAGGTAACTGTCGTCGTCGGTACCACTCGCGACGCCGGTCCAGCGCAGCGATTCGAGATGCTTGAACTCCTCCTGTGCCCAAGAAAGACGTCCCAGCGACTGCAGGCGTTGCTCCATGGCGTCGCGCAGCGCGAGCAGGTAGTGCGTATCGGCGGCGGCGTACGCCAGCATCGGCGGAGTCAGCGGCCTGAGCGACCAATCCGCCTTCTGGTGCTCCTTGGCGAGCTTCACGCCGGCGTACTTCTCGAGCAGCGCGGCCAGGCCGATGGCCGGCTCACCGGCGAGCTGCGCCGCGACGCGCGTATCGAACAGCCGCACGGCGTGAAACCCGTAGTCGCGATCGAGCACGCGGAGATCATAGTCGGAGTCGTGGAAGACCTTTTCGAGCTGGGGATCTGCGAGCAGAGCCCCGACCGGGCCGAGGTCGGGAGCGGCGATGGCGACCGGATCGATGATCGCGGTTTGCGTCGCGCTGGACACCTGGAGCAGGTAGATGCGATCGCGATACCGATGGAAGCTCGCGCCCTCGGTATCGACGCCGACGCGCGATTCCCGGCGCACGGAAGCGATGAACGCCGCAAGGTCTTGCGGCGTGTCGACGTACTTCACTCCTGCTTCCCTAGCGCCTCCATCCCGGCGGCGATCTGCTCCAGCGCCTTGGCTAACGTCTTGTAGAATTCCGGATCGGGAGCCTGAGGGGCTCCGCCCAGCGGATCGCCCGCGCATTTGCGGGCGGCTCGCGCCGCATGACGTATGTAATCGGTGGTCACTTGCATGGATCGCTCCGCTGTGTTGGCCACAAAGATACGCGCCGCCTTCGCGCCGTGCAGTCTCGCCGAGTGGCCTACACCACTCGAAGAGGAGCCGTCGCTCGCGCGGGCGCTCGGACTGCGGGCGCTGTGGCTCAAGCGTGAAGACAAGAGCGGCGGCAACAAAGTACGCGGTCTCGAGTTCTTGCTTGCGGGCGCGCCGCCGCGGTCGGTGTTCGTGACGATCGGCGGCACGGGTTCGAGTCACTGCCTGGCGACCGCCCGCTGCGCGCAGGCCCGCGGTTACCGCACCGTGGTCGCGACATTTCCGCAACCCGATACCGACGCGAGTCGCGCGGTCGCGGCGTCCACCGCCGTAACCGCCAATCTGGTCGTCCGCGCATCCTCCCTGGTCACGTTGCCGTGGGTGGTGCTCCGAGCGTGGCGCGCTGCGCATCAGCTCGGACGAGAGACGCCGCACTGGATTCCCGGAGGCGGCGCGGATCCGCGTGCGGTGATCGGTCACTTCCTCGCGACACTCGAGCTCGGCTCGCAGGTCGACGCGCCGCCCGACACGATCGTCGTCCCGCTGGGCACCGGTGGTACGGCGGCCGGGATCGCGCTTGGCGTCGCATGGCTCGGCTGGTCGACGAACGTCGTCGGGATCGGTGTCGCGCCGCGGATCGTCGCGAATCGGTGGCGGACGCTGCGTCTCGCGCGCAAAACCGCGGCGCTGATCGGCCGCGCGGGAATTGAATTCAGCGTTCCGCGATCCGCGCTCCGCCGTCGCGTGGTTGACGCGATGGGGAAGGGTTATGGTCATCCGACCGAAGAGGGCGAGCGCGCCCGCACTCGAGCGGCCGAGCATGGTGTGCGTCTCGATCCGACGTATGGGGCAAAGGCGCTCGGCTTTTTGCAACGTGCCGACGGGAACGTTCAACGAGTCGTGTTCTGGCATACCTTTGCCTGGCCATGATCGATCTCCCGGTACTCTTCATTCATGGTTTCCCGTTTGACAGTGCGATGTGGCGACATCAAGTCGCCGCGCTATCACGCTGGGAACGGATTGTACCGGACCTGTGGGGCGCAGGCCTGGTGAACATTCCCGCGGCAGCAGGTCCGTTCTCGCTCGCCGAACAGGCGACCAGACTTGTCGGTATGCTCGACGATCTCCAGGTCGACGAGGTAGTGGTGTGCAGTCAATCGATGGGCGGTTACATCACGTTCGAGTTGCTCCGCACGTTCCCGGCGCGTGTCCGCGCAGCCATTCTGTGCAACACGAAAGCGACTGCGGACACGCCGGAGGCAAAACGGGGGCGAGACACCATGGCCGCAACAGCCGAGCGCGAGGGCCCGGGGGCGATCGCTGCGGAGCTTGTGCCCAGACTGCTCGCGCAGGTCACACGAGAACGTCAACCGGCGGTCGTGCGCGAGGTGACAACAATGATCGAGAGGCAGCCAGTGTACGGAATGGTCGTCACGCTGCGCGCGCTCCGGGACCGCCCCGATTCGACGCCCTTACTGGGACAGATTCGGATTCCGATTCTGGTGGTTGCGGGCGACGAGGATCAGATTACGCCGGCCGGTGGAATGAAGGAGATGGCTCTCGCAATTCCGGGCGCGCAGTTCACGGTCATCACTGGATCGGGTCACCTGGCGCCGCTGGAACAACCGCAGGCGGTGAACCACGCCGTGAATGTCTTCCTGGCCCAGCTCTGAGTTACGAGCCTTTGCGCTGCGGCTTGCCGGGCGGGTTCTCGCTCTGGAAGATGTCGCGATTCTTCGCGATGTAATCCTTCCACTGCGGCGGCGTGTCCTCTTCGGGGAAGATCGCCGTCACCGGGCACTCGGGTTCACACGCGCCGCAGTCGATGCACTCGTCGGGATGGATGTAGAGCATGTCCGGCCCTTCGTAGATGCAGTCCACCGGACAGACGTCCACGCAGGAGCGGTCTTTGACGTTGATGCACGGCTCGGCAATGATGTACGGCATTCCTTCTCCTGAGCGCGTAACTGTGGTGCGTGCAGGGCGGCGAATCGCAAACCTAGACTGGCGGTTAGCTCAGTCAAGGGACCCCAGAGTATCTAAGATACTGCCCGGTATCTAATCTAGGGCGGTCACAGGAACGGGAATTGTGGCGAGGGCGGTCAGCGCGGCAACCAGGACGACGTACTCGAGTAGTGTTCGGCGGTCTGGTCGCTCGGGAGCCTTGCCACCGAGCGCGGCCCACGCGGCGGCGATCAAAAGAAGGACGAGGATGCCCTTGCTGCTCAGACCCCAGGCGACCGCAACTGCCGCCACCGCGATCCAGCGTTGCTGTCTCGTCAACGCCTTGAAGCCATGTGCCCCGTCGAGCTGCCACACCGGCGTCAGGTTGAAAAGGTTGATCCACGCTCCGATCTCGGCCAGCGCGCCCCATGCGGGGAGATCCGTCAGCAGGTAAATGCCAAAGCACGTTAGCGCGGCTCCAAGCCCCCAGATTGGCCCCGCGAGACCGACGCGTGCCTGGCCGACCACGTCCGTCGGATAGAATCGGCTCCGAATAACCGCCCCGATTCCGGGCACAAACATCGGTGCCGTGGCCGGGATCCCGAAATGCCGCAGCATCGCCACATGGCCCATCTCGTGTACGTAGATGGACGCGACAACGCCGAGCGCCCACTTCCAACCGAATGCCTGCCAGTACACTCCGACGGACAGTAGCATCGAGAACAGCGTCCCGGCCTTCGTGAAGCCGAGGAGCAGCAGCTTTCCCTTCGTGAGGATGAAGGCGATAACGATTTTGAACTTCCAGAGGAACAAGGCGATTGCGCCGAGGACGCCGGTCCGCCGCGTCCATGCCGGGCGGGGTTGCTCAGGCTTCGTTGGCCCTTGGCGGCCCAGCTCCGCAATGCGCTCGCTGACAACCGCGTACTGTTTGCTGTTGGGAGGCAGGAGATCGAGCGCCGTACGCCAGGCGACCAGCGCTTCGGTGAAACGGCCGGCGCGGCTGTGTTCGTCGGCTTCGGCCGCGAGGCGTTTGAGATCGTCGGAGAACCGTAGCCATCCGCATGCGGGACATACCAACAGCGCCGCGGCGACTTCTGTCCCGCAGCTCGGACACGCGAGCAAGACCGGGGCTTCTACGCTGGCGCGGCGGTCGGCGAGACCCGGTGTGGTCCCGAGACGCGCAGCTCCATTCGGCGGTTGAGCTTCCACGCTTCGTAGAGCGCGAACCCGATGATCACAATCCCGATGGCGTTTTCGAGGCCCGCGAGAAACGGTGTCGCATAGAGAACGCCTAGCAGCACGACAACTCCAATAACGAAGCCGAGCGGGCCAATCGCCTCGGCCTTTGCCACCACAGCCGTCGAATCCTTAATGGGCTTGGTGTTCTCCGGAGCCGTTGCGGCCGTCGTCACTTGCGCCGCCCGGTGCTCGCGAATTCCCTCGATGATGAGAGGGACGTAGGATGTCACGATGGCGGTGTAGGTGAGAAAGATTGCAAGCGTCTGATACCGCCACCCGCCCCGGCCATTGGAGCCTTTGCGAACGGCGCCACCGACGATGAATCCCACGGCGACGGCAATGATACCCAGCTGATAGCCCGTCACTTTGAGGACGACGTACCACAGGATCGAACAGGCGATTGTCGCCAGGATCCCGAGGCCGAGAGCGGTGATGAAGCGACCCGCGGCTCCCCCTCGGTTCCACTCCGCTTCGACCGCCCGGCGGCATTTGTCGCACACGATGCGGCCGTTGGCGACGAAATACGTGTCGGTCAGTTGGCTGCCGCACGCCGAGCACCCCTTGCTCGGCTCGGCGCGATCGAACTGGAGGCTGTCAGGCACGCGGCACAATGTGGGAACGGGCCAGCCTTGCGCAACAGGTCCCCGTCAGTATCGTAGATACCCGTGGGAATCATTCACCAGCGGCGCAAGTCGGAAACGCGGGCCTTGCTCGTGGCCGCTGGACTCGAGCTCTTCGCCGAGCGCGGCTTCGAGCTGGCGACGCTCGATGAAGTGGCCCTCGCCGCTGGATTTACCAAAGGAGCCATCTACCGTCATTTCCCGTCCAAGGGTGCGTTCCTGCTCGCCCTGTTCGAGCAGTACGCGGCGGTGGCCCGCGCCGGCTCCGGAGCCCGCCAGGCCCCCTGGTTCGTTCCTCTGACCGTTCAGTTTGCCGCCCAGGCGACTCGAGACCCACTGCTCCGGCGGCGGCTCGCCATGGTCCTGTCTGAGGCGCCAGACGGTTCGACCCCTGAGGGTCAACTGCTCAAGGCGCTCGCCCGCATATGGCCCGGCTGATCGACCTGAGTCACGAGATCGAGCACGGTATGGTGACGTACCGCGGGCTCCCGTCGCCCGCGATCAGCGATTGGCTGTCGCGTGAAGCCTCGACCGCCCGGTACGCGCCGGGCACCACATTCCAGATCGGCAAGATCGAGCTGCTTGCGAACACCGGCACGTACATCGATGCCCCGTTCCATCGGTACGAAGACGGTCGCGACGTTGCGGGCTACGCCCTGGAAGCCGTCGCGGATTTGGCGGGCGTCGTCGTGCGCGCGAGTGTTGGAAGCAAACGCGCGATCGATGCCTCGCGATTCAAGGGCGAGGACGTGAAAGGGAAGGCCGTCTTGGTCCACACGGGCTGGGACGCGCACTGGCGCACTGACACCTACTCGGGCGGCCAACACCCGTTTCTCACGAAGGACGCGGCGGAGTATCTCGCCAAGGCGGGCGCCGCGCTCGTCGGAATCGATTCGCTCAATATCGATGACGACAAGGACGCCAGCCGACCCGCTCACACGATCCTGCTTGGCGCGGGCGTCGCGATCGTCGAGCACATGACGCGCCTGGCCGACTTGCCGGAGACCGGCTTTCGTTTCTTTGCGGTGCCGCCGCGCGTGAAGGGAATGGGAAGCTTTCCGGTGCGCGCTTTCGCGCGCCTCGACCGCTAGCAAGCCTTCAGTTCGCGAGTGCGCGCACCACGTGGGTCAGCCCGTGGACCACGCGTGCCATGCGGTCGTAGTCGAGCTTGTCGGGCGTGTCCTGCGGAGTATGGTAGAACGGATACCGGTACGGCGCGGTGTCGGTGATCATGATCGCCCGATATCCCTCCCGCCAGAACGACCAATGATCCGACCACCAGACGCCCGGCACCCATGACGGCGCTGCGGCACCTTGCGTGGGCAGCGTGGCGTGAGCGCGAAACGCCGCGATCGCGCGATGGAGCAGCGCGCGCGACCTGAGGTTCGAGACGAAGCCGATGAAGTCGCCCACATCCGGATACGCGAGGTTCAGGGGGAACGGGTAGCGCTGGCTGCCTTTGCCGGTGTCGTAGTAGCCGATCGACTCGATCGACAGCATCGCCACGATTTGATCGTTGCGCTCCCGCGCGGCCGTCGCGTAATGGCGGCTGCCCATGTCGGCCGTCGGAAACGACGGCGGCTCTTCATTAGGAAAAAAGACAAAGCGGACGGTCCGCGCCTGGCGCTCGCCGGCAAAGATCCGCGCGAGCTCGAGCACGCCCGCGACGCCGCTCGCGTTGTCGTCCGCGCCCGGCGCATCTTCGGCGGTGTCGTAGTGTGCGCCCAGCACGACGACTTCGTGGGCGTGACCCGGCGTGCCGGGAAGTGTCGCTTCGATGTTCCGATAACTCCGATTGCCGGCGGCAAAATCCTGCGACTCCACGGTGTACCCGAGCTCCTGCAAGCGGCGTTCGATGTACGCCGACGCCAGGAGCACGTTGGAATAGGTCTCATCGCTGCGGACGCCGATGTCGTGCGCGAGCACTCGCACGTGGCGCTCCAAGCCTGTGCGGATCAGCTCCTGATTCGGCGTAAGAGGCGGCAGCGGACCGCTGAACGCCGGCCCGGGCATCTTCACGATGAAGACCCAGAGAGCGAGGATGAGGAGCGGCAGAATACTGGCGATCGCGATCATGCGGTTCCGGCCCCAGCGCATTGACACAGTTTCGCCACTGCGCTATATCACGGTCAATGAAGCCTACTTCTTCGCACCGGCATCACCACGGTCACTCGGTCCACGGGGGATAGCCGGAGGCGTGTAGAGTCTTGAATCATCACCGACGCCGGCCCCCCAAGGCCGGCGTCGTGCTTTTTGGGCGGCGTCGTGACCTGGGGACTCCGGTTCGGCCAACAAACGGAGTCGATCGATGTCCACATTCGTACCACGCGCGGTCCCCTTCCGTCTCGGCCTTCCCAAAGGCCGGATGGAGCAGAGCGTGCTGACCCTCCTCGCCGACGCGGGCATTCGCGTGCGCCCCAGCGCGCGGGGCTATCGCCCCGACGTGTCGCTGCCGGGCGCCGAAGCAAAAATGCTGAAACCCCAGAACATCGTGGAGATGCTCGCCCTGGGCAGCCGCGACATCGGCTTCGCCGGTGCGGACTGGGTGGCGGAGCTCGAGGGTGGGGCGGATGTGGTCGAGTTGCTCGACACCGGGCTCGATCCCGTGCAGCTCGTCGCAGCCGCTCCCGTCGCGTTGCTCGAAAGCGGGCAGCTGCCCAAGCGTCGCCTGATCGTCGCGTCGGAGTACGAGCGGCTCACGCGCCGCTGGATCAGCGCGAGCGGTCTCTGCGCCGAGTTTGTTCGGTCGTATGGTGCGACCGAAGTGTTTCCTCCCGAAGACGCCGACGTGATCGTCGACAATACCGCAACCGGTGCGACGCTGGAGGCAAACGACCTCGCGATCGTCGACAAGTTGATGAGCTCCTCCACCCGTCTGTATGCCCACCGCGCCGCGCTGGATGATCCTGCGCGGCGACGGTTCATCGACGATCTCGTGTTGCTGATCAACTCCGTGCTCGAGGCGCGGCGCCGCGTGATGCTGGAAGTAAACGCCTCGGCGGCCTGTCTCGACGCCGTCGTGGCCGTCCTACCGTCCATGCGACAAGCGACAGTATCCCGGCTGTTTGGCGACACCGGATACGCAGTGAAGGCCGCGGTGCCGCGCGAGCTGCTGCCGCAGGTGATCCCGGCGGTGAAAGCGGCCGGCGGCACCGACGTTGTCGTCTCCACACTCTCGCAGATCGTGCCATGAGCGCGCGCCTCCTGCGTCTCGACAGCAACGAAGGCCCGCCACCACCGCGAGCCCTCCTCGCCGAGCTGGCGGCTCTGGAGCCGGAGCTGCTACGACGCTACTCCGATTCGTCGGTGCTCGAAGCGGCGCTCGCCGGCCGGATCGGCGTGACCCCTGACCGGGTGGTCGTCACCGCCGGTGCCGATGAAGCACTCGACCGCATCTGCCGGGCGTATGGCGGTCCCGATCGCTCAGTGCTGCTCCCCGTGCCCACCTTCGACATGTTCGAGCGGTTCGCCGCACTTGCGGGGGCGCCGATTGTGCGAGTGCCGTGGTCCCAGAATGTGTTTCCGGTCGACGACGTCGTCGGCTGCCTCGACGCGCGCACAGGCGTCGTCGTCGTCGTGACGCCGAACAACCCCACGGGCGCGGTCGCATCGCGGCAGGACGTGCGTCGCGTCGCAGCCGCAGCTCGGAACGCCGTCGTGCTGGTCGATCACGTATACGTCGAGTACGCCGACGAGGATCTCACTCCCGCGCTGCTCGATCTCGAGAACGTGATAGTCGTTCGCACGATGTCGAAGGCCTGGGGTCTGGCGGGATGCCGTGTGGGCTACGCCGTCGGCAGCCCGCGTGTCATCGCGGCAATGCGATCAGCGGGCGCGCCATACCCTGTGGCGGCTCCTTCACTCGCGCTGGCACTCGCGCAATTGCGGACTGGCGAAACAACTCTGCGCGATCACGTCACGCGAGTTCGCGCAGAACGAGTGGCACTTCGTGACTTGCTGGTGTCACGTGGCGCCGATGCACGCGCCTCACAGGCGAACTTCGTGCTCGCGGACTTCGCTGGGAGCGCGGCGTTCGTCCGCGACGGACTCCGTGCCCGTGGAGTGCTCGTTCGCGACTTCCCTGGTCGCGCGGGTTTGGAGACGAGTCTGAGAATCTCGCTGCCCGGGGACGCGGCGGATTTTGCGCGTCTGACTGCTGCGCTCGAGTCGGTGCTCGGGCAGGAGGCTCCCGCGCTATGAACCCTGACCGGACAGCCAAGGTGGAACGTACGACGCGGGAGACGTCCATCCGCGCCGAGGTTGCCGTCGACGGGTCGGGGCGGACCGAAATCCGCACCGGCGTCGGCTTTCTCGACCATTTGCTGGAGTCACTGGCGCGTCACGCCCGCCTGGATCTTTCCGTCGAAGCGCGCGGCGATCTCCAGGTCGACGATCACCACACCGCGGAGGATTGCGCCTTGACGCTGGGCGAGGCGCTCGACCGCGCGCTGGGTGAGCGGCGTGGCATTGCCCGCTTCGGGTGGGCCTATGCCCCGCTCGATGAGTCACTCGCCCGGGCGGTGGTGGATCTGTCGGGTCGCGCGTACGCGGACGTTTCATTGGGTCTCCGTCGGGAATCGATTGGCGGTCTGTCCTGCGAGAATGTGCCGCACGTGTTGCGCTCGCTCGCTACGGCAGCGCGACTCACGCTGCACGTCGAGGTCATCAAGGGAGACAACGACCACCATCGCGCGGAAGCGGCGTTCAAGGCCGTTGCCCTCGCCCTGCGGCAGGCCGTGCAGATCACATCGTTCGACGACGTGCCATCCACCAAGGGGACGCTAGGGAAGCCGCGTGAGTGAGCTCGTGATTGTGGACTCGCGGGTTGCAAACCTGGCCTCGATCGCCGGCGCGTTCCGCCGTCTGAACGTGGCGATTACCGTCACCTCCGACCCCGACGTCGTGCGGACCGCGGCGCGCCTCGTCGTGCCGGGTGTGGGCGCGTTTGGCGCGGGCATGGTGGCGCTCCGCGCCCGTGGTCTCGATACCGTCATTCGCGATGTCGCTGCCCGCGGAACGCCGCTGCTCGGCGTGTGTCTCGGGATGCAGATGCTGTGCGAAGCGAGCGAAGAGACCCCGGGCGTGGTTGGGCTCGGCATCATCGCGGGGACCTGCCGTCGGCTGCCCGCGAACGTACGGATTCCGCATCTCGGATGGAACAGGGTGACGCCCGAACCAGAGGCCCGGTTGCTCTCTCCCGGGGTCGCCGCGTTCGCGAACTCCTATGCGCTGCGCGAAGGTCCTGCGGGGTGGACGACGGCGTGGACAACGCACGGTATTCCGTTCATTGCCGCGCTTGAACGCGGGCCCACGATCGCATGCCAGTTTCACCCCGAGCTCTCGGGCGCTTACGGCGCGGCGCTGCTCGACCGCTGGCTCACCGGGAGAGTCGTCCGCCCTCCCCGTGTGGCGCCGGCCACGGACGGATCGTCGGGCTTGTTGCGTCGGATCATTCCCTGCCTCGATGTGAAGGACGGCCGCGTTGTCAAAGGCATCCGCTTCCAGGATCTGCGCGACGCCGGCGACCCCGCCGAGCAGGCGGCGCGGTACGAAGCGCAGGGCGCCGACGAGATCGTGATCCTCGACGTTGCAGCTTCCGCCGAGGGGCGCGAAACGCAGGTCGAGACGGTGCGGCGGGTCCGTGCGGCGATCCGGATTCCACTGACCGTGGGCGGCGGCGTTCGCAGCGTGGACGATGCGCGGCAGCTGCTCGCCGCCGGCGCCGACAAAGTAAGCGTCAACACGGCCGCGGTGCGTCGTCCTGAGCTACTGACCGAGTTGGCGCAGGCCTTTGGCCGCCAGTGTGTCGTGCTCGCGATCGATGCGCGGCGCGCGGCGGAGAACTGGGAAGTGCTGGTGATCGGGGGCCGCGAGATCGCACGGCCCGACGCGGTGGCGTGGGCCCGTGACGGTGAGAGTCTTGGCGCGGGCGAAATCTTGCTCACGAGTTGGGATCGGGACGGCACGCGGGCGGGGCACGATCTCGACCTGCTGCGCGCAGTGTCGGACGCGGTTCGGGTCCCGGTGATCGCTTCAGGCGGCGTCGGAACGCGGGCGCATGTCGCTGCGGCCTTCGCCGGAGGGGCCGACGCAGTCCTGGCGGCATCGGTCTTTCACGATGGCGACGACACGGTTGATGGTATCAAGGCGGACCTCGCGGTCCGGGGAATTCGGGTGCGGCAATGATCGTACCGAGCATCGACATCATGGGTGGACGCGCGGTGCAGCTGCGGCGCGGCAGCGAATTCGTGCTGGACGGCGGCGATCCGCTCGAACGGTTGGATGAGTTCTCTGTCGCAGGAGAGGTGGCGGTCGTGGATTTGGACGCCGTGCTCGGCCAGGGTTCGAACGCAGCGTTGATCCGGGATCTCGTGCGACGCGCGCCCTGCCGCGTCGGTGGAGGCATCCGCGATCTCGAAACAGCGCGTAACTGGCTCGACGCCGGTGCTGTCCAGCTCATGATCGGGACCGCCGCCACACCGGAGTTCTGTGGCGCCTTGCCGCGCGAGCGCGTCATCGCGGCGGTGGACGCGAAACGCGGTGAGGTCGTGGTCGACGGCTGGCGCAGAGAGACAGGCGTCCCTGTGCTCGAGCAGGTGCGCGCCCTGGCGCCGGTCGTAGGCGGCTTCCTCTTCACCCAGGTGGAGAAGGAAGGAGAGATGAGAGGGTTCGACAGCGCCGCGGTCGCAGCCGTGGTGCGTTCAGCCGAGGGAGCGCGCGTGACTGCCGCAGGTGGGATTACCACTTCGGCGGAGGTGGCCGAGCTCGATCGCATCGGCGCGGATGCGCAGATCGGTATGGCGATCTACACGGGCAAGCTGTCGCTCGGCGATGCGGTGGCCGCGCCGCTCGTGAAGCCATTGCCCGGTGACGTATGGCCGACCGTGGTCTGCGACGAGGCAGGTCACACGCTCGGCCTCGTCTGGAGCACGCGGGAGTCGCTCGCGCGTGCAGTCGCCGAGCGGCGCGGGATCTATTGGTCGCGCTCGCGCCAATCCGTCTGGGTGAAGGGCGAGACTTCGGGAAACTCGCAGCAGCTCGTGCGTGTGGACCTGGACTGCGACCGCGACGCGCTGCGCTTTACGGTGCGGCAGGCCGGCGCCGGGTTCTGTCACTTGAGTCGCCGCTCTTGTTGGGAGTCGGAGTTCGATCTCGCCGATCTCGAGCGTACCCTCGCCGACCGGATCGCCAGCCCCGTCCCCGGATCGGGAACCGCGCGCTTGCTGGCCGACCCCGAGTTGCTCGGCGCAAAGCTGCGCGAGGAAGCGGACGAGCTGGCGGAGGCAAAGTCGTCTGAAGACGTCGTGCGCGAGACGGCGGACGTGTTTTACATGGCGCTCGTGGCGCTGGCGCGTAGCGGCGGGACGTTCGCCGACGTTCGTGCCGAGCTCGCGCGCCGGCACCGCGCGGTGAGCCGCCGGCCAATGGCCAGGAAGACATGAGTGCGCGCCTGTTGCTCCCGCGCTCCGTCGCCGACCTGGTGAGCCGGCGCGGCGGTGCCGTGACGCCGGAAGCGTTGGCTGTCGCGGCACCGATCGTCGACGCGGTGCGGACGCGGGGTGAAGCGGCGCTCCGCGAGTACGCCGAGCGCTTCGGCGACGTCGCGGCGGGCGGACCGTTGTTCCTCGCTCGGCCCGCCCTCGATCGTGCACTTCGCGATTTGCCGGTGAGTGACCGCGGGCGGCTCGAGCGCGTCGCGGAACGGATTCGCAGATTTGCGGAAGCGCAGAAACGTGCGCTCGAGGCGGTGACCATCACGCTGCCGGGCGGGGCCGCGGGTCATTGGATCGCGCCGCTGGAGCGGGCCGGGTGCTACGCCCCGGGCGGGCGCTATCCGCTGCCGTCGTCGGTGCTGATGACTGCGGTGACCGCGCGCGCCGCCGGCGTCGCGGAGGTCTGGGTCGCAAGCCCGAAGCCTGGCGCATTGACGCTTGCCGCCGCGGCCGTCGCCGGTGCGGACGGTGTGCTCGGCGCCGGCGGGGCCCACGCCATTGCGGCGCTCGCCTTCGGAGCCGGTCCAATCCGTCCGTGTGACGTGGTTGTCGGTCCCGGAAACCGCTACGTCACCGCGGCGAAGCAGCTCGTCGCGGGGCGGGTTGCGATCGACCTGCTCGCCGGCCCGTCGGAGCTGGTGGTCTTCGCCGACGCCAGCGCCTCCCCGGCGGTAATCGCGGGCGATCTCCTCGCGCAGGCGGAGCATGATCCCGACGCGGTGCCGATACTCGTCGCACTCGATCCCACTCACGCCGGTCGCGTCGATACCGAGCTCGCGCGCCAGCTTGCCGGTCTCCCAACGGCGGAAGTCGCGCGCGCGGCGCTCGCGAATGGCGGCGTGGTGGTCGTTGCGACGTTGGAGGAAGGCATCGCCGCGTGCGACGCCCTCGCGCCCGAGCACTTGGAGCTTTGCCTGCAGGACGCGACCGCCGTCGCGTCGCGGCTCGCGCATTTCGGCGCGCTCTTTATCGGTGCCGGGTCAGCGGAGGTGCTGGGGGACTACGGGGCCGGGCCGAATCACGTCCTTCCAACGGCGGGTACCGCACGGTCAAAAGGCGGGCTCTCTGTCTACACGTTCCTGCGGGTGCGCACCTGGTTGCGCATCGAAGACTCCGCGGCGGCGCGTCCGCTCATTGAGGATGCGGCGTGGTTCGGTCGAGTCGAGGGACTGGAGGCGCACGCGCGCTCGGCCGAAGCCCGGTTATGACGTTTGGCGCGCCTGGTCTTCCGGCGCCGGCCATTGGCAAACAGCTTAGGCCAATGGACTTTCGTCGCGCCGCGGCGCTTTGCCTGTGCCTCTGCATCGCTTGCGATAATCCCGTGGCGCCGTTCCGGCCGCAGGGACAGGGTGAGCTCGTGCCGGTCAATCAGCTGATCGAAGATGCGATCAGTGGCGGGGTCCATCGCCTCTATACCTTCGAAGTCACGGCTGACGGCGAATATGTCGTGCTGCTCAAGTCGCTCCATGGCTTCGTTGGAATGAGCATCGCCGATCCGCAGGGCGGCTTCGCGACTGTCGGGTCAGCTCCGGGTTCCACGCCGCTCGAAGACAATCCGTCGAGGAATGTTGTCACACACCAGTCCGGCGTCCTGGCGCTCGAGTCCTACGTCTTCAATGGCGACAGCGGCCGGTTCCAATTCAAGATCGTGTCCGTGCATACCCCCCCCGA
>Ga0137403_10004092_pt1 | contig 17253 bp, 13 predicted proteins | sample CZOMad2_1_16fung_FD_122057 | JGI IMG/M metagenome (GOLD analysis project Ga0137403, IMG submission 122057) | Vadose zone soil fungal communities from Angelo Coast Range Reserve, California, USA - CZOMad2_1_16fungal (Hybrid Assembly) | ecosystem: Environmental > Terrestrial > Soil > Vadose zone...
CAGGAAAAATGTTGTTATTATCGTTGAGGTACATGGCCAGACCCAGCCCAATTTGCTTGAGGTCATTAATGCATCGTGTCTGGCCGGCCTTAGCTTTGGCCCTGGCTAGTGCAGGCAGAAGCATCGCTGCCAATATCGCGATAATGGCAATGACGACGAGCAGTTCGATAAGGGTGAATGCCTGAGCAAGGACCGAGACGCTCCCGCGAGGACCCACTGCAGCTTTTGGACGATTCATTTCTGTAAGCGGCTAATTAATTAATGTGGTTGAGATTCGGCAGAAAGGCAATTCGTATGTTTGTTCAGGTCAGGTCCGAATGCGCCTTTGTCCTTATTCGCCATTCGGCACCCAAAACTGTGAAGTGTAGAGTGAAAGTGGTTCAGCCTTGATCGGTCGTAGTTCGCGGGGAGGTAGCCTCGGAGAAAGCGCCGCAGCCCGAATAATCTTCGCAGCGCGAGTCGACCTCAGGGAGGCTTCCCGGGGGGTGTTTTACCCGTTAACCGGTAAACCTTGCGGGTTATCAAGTACTTACAAAAGCTCGACCCGTTAGGTTACCCGTTAGACGCCAGATGGCATCGGAGTCGCACCGCTATTTGACTCCTGCTTTGGACGCGGCTTCGGGATCGAGCAATTTCAAAGTCGTGGCGGCCGAAGCCCTGACGGCGGCATTGGTGTCACCGTATGCCTTTACCAGCAGCGGCACGGCTGATTTCAAGACGATGGTGTAAGAGGTTCCGGTATAGCGGGAAAGCGCATCAGCACTGGCTCGGCGAACTGCGGGCGAAGGATGTTCCAGCATTTTCGCTATTTCAGCAACATCTTCGGAGGTGACTGCGTAACCCAAGCCGAGGACTGGTTTGCCATTGAGAGGTGCTTTGCTCGATCCCCAGGAAAAGTATGGCGGTGGCATCGTCTTCATCATCGCGATCATCAAGACCGCCTCGCTTCCTGCCCGGTTGGTGTTCTGGCAGGCCAGCTCGAGGAAGGGAATCGAATTGGTGCCGATCGCCAATAGAGACATGGTTGCCCACCACGACGTCTTCGGCGTTGGGGTTGACGAAGGCCAGGATGGCACTGGTGGCGAGGATGTAGATGATGGCGATTAGCGGGGCTGTTACCAATACAGAACGAGGGAGATCGCGTTGGGGATTGCGGCACTCTCCGGCTAGGGCGGCTACGTATTCAAAACCGGTGAGGGCTCCGAAGGTCATTTTGCTGAAGACGCTGAGGCTGAAGAGGGTGAGCGGTGGGGCTACCAGGGCCAGTGGGTGATATTCGGTTAACGTTCCGCGCCAGAGATTGAGGAAGGGACTGGCGATCAACATCGCGATGACGATCAAGAACGCAATGCTGGCGATGTTGCTGACCCATTTCCCTGCGCTGAGGCCGAGTCCCGCGATGAACATGGTTAGGGCGATGACTGTGCACGAAGCGGCGATGAGCATGGGCTTGCTCGTGGCCATCCAGGCGGCTCCGGGGATGGCGTAGGCGGCGAAGGAGACGGTGAGGAATCCGGCGATGCCTACATAAAGGATGGCGTAGAGCCAAAGGTTCCAGGCAACGAGGAATCCGATTTTGTCGTTGAAGGCGATGCGAGCCCACTCGTAGAGGCCGCCTTCTAATGGGATGAGGCGGTTGAGGTGGATGACTACGGCGGCTAGCGGCAGGAAGAAGAAGAGGATGCCGCAGATCCAGAACACTACGTGGGAGGCGCCCGCTTTTACGGCTGTGCCCATGTAGTCGGCTACTAAGACGACCAAGAGCTGAGCCAGGACTAGGTCGAAGAGGGTTAGCTCTTTGCGGAGGGCGGAGCTGTGTTCGGAATTGCTGGCAAAGACTTCGGGTCCGGCGGCTGGCGCTGGGTCGCTGGGCATGCGCGAGTCTAGCACGCAGTCTCACGCGCACTGAAAGAAGGCTATCGAATCCTCACCCTGCTAAAGAGTGAGTCAGCCGATAGTGAGCAAGGCGATGATGTCCATTCCCGGACAATGGTTTCGTTATCCGGACGCTTTCTCGGGTTCCGTGTTCCGCATGATGTTGAAGGAACAATCCCTTAACCCAAAGCGTATTTGGTCAGACGGTTGCTTGGATACGTAGCTTGCCCACTTGTAAGGAGGCTCCCCGATGTCCTTTCATGATCTGCGGATCGCAATACGCCATTTGGCGAAATCGCCTGGCTTTGCGGCAACAGCTGTGCTGATGCTTGCACTGGGAATCGGGTCCACCACCGCCATCTTTTCCATCGTTGAAGGCGTGCTACTGCGACCCCTGCCCTTTCCGCATCCTGAAAGGCTGGTTCAGCTCGCGGACATCCTGGAAGGCGCCGATGTCGGAGGCAATGGCGAGGCTGGGGTGACTGCTCCTGACATCCAGGCCTACACGCGCGATACGCACAGCTTCGACAGTCTGGGGGGATTCGGGCAGAACACGTACGAATTGTCCAGCGTGGGTGAGCCAGCACAGGTAAACGCAGCACGGCTCGGGGCCGGAGTTTTTCCGGCCTTGCAGGTTGAACCCTTGCTGGGGCGATTCTTTACGCGGGAGGAAGATGACAATAAAGAGCAAGTCACGGTGCTGAGTTACTCGCTGTGGCAAGACCGCCTGCATGGCGATGGGCACGTGCTAGGAAGCAAGATTCTTCTCGATCGCAAGCCGTATGAGGTGATCGGTGTGATGCCGCGCAATTTTGAGTTTCCGCTGGTGCCGGGACACTTCAACCGCAGCGAGCTGTGGATTCCGATGAGTCTAAAACCAGAGGAGCTCAGCGCGGCTGGCGCGGCCGGGTGGAACTTCAGCATGGTAGGACGGTTGAAGCCGGGGATCACGCCAGCACAGGCGGCGAGTGATGCCGGACGCGTCGCCCAGGAAACGATGCGCAACTATCCAGCGTATATGGCGAGTCTGCATATACGGCCCGTGGTGCGTTCGCTGCACGAGGAAACGGTGGAGCAAGCTCGGCAGCTGGTGCGCACTCTGTTTCTGGCCATTGTGGTTGTGCTGCTGATCGCCTGCGCCAATCTTGCCGGATTGCTTCTGGTGCGGGCGATCCATCGGCGGCGAGAGATTGCGATGCGGCTGGCGTTGGGGGCGCGCGCTGGCGTGCTGCTGCGACAGGCAATTCTTGAGAGCCTGGTGCTGAGCGTGAGCGGGGGCGTGATCGGTCTGGTGCTGGCGGCGGTCGCGCTGCGCGTGGGCGTGAGCCGGTTACCGGAAACTCTACCTCGAATTAACGAGATCGGTTTGGATTGGCGGGTTGTGTCGTTCGCAATAATGCTCGCGGTAGTCACGGGCGTCGTTTGCGGTCTGGCTCCGGCGTTTGCGGCGCTGCGCACCAGTGTCAACGAGACTCTGAAGGAAGGTGGAAGGACCGGGACGAGCGGCGGCAGCCATGCGCGCCTGCGTTCCGCGTTGGTGGTGGGGGAGATTGCCGTCGCCCTCCTGTTACTCATCGCTTCTGGATTGTTATTGCGGAGTTTTGAGAAGATACGCAGCGTTGATCTTGGTTTCCGGCCGGATCACATTCTCACCGCGAGCTATTCCCTGCCGTTGAAACAGTACGCTACTCAAGACGCGGCGGATGAATTCGGCAAGGAGGTGGTTCGCCGCCTAGAACAGATTCCCGGCGTGAAGTTTGCGGGGCTCACCTCGTTCCTTCCAGCTTCAGGCATCCAGAACAACAGCACGTTCATTGCTGAGGGGTACATTCCACCTCCTGGAGCAGGCATGAATCTTGCCACTACAGTGACGGTGCGCGGCAACTATTTGCAGGCGTTGGGAATCCGGCTGCTGAGCGGCCGCTTCTTCACCCCAGCGGATACGGCGGACTCGCAGCTGGTCGCGGTCGTCAACCGCAAACTTGCCGAACACTATTGGCCGGGCTCGGACCCCATCGGAAGGCGCCTGCGACTGGGCACAAAAGAGATGCAGACACCCTGGGCCACTGTGGTGGGAGAAGTCGCCGACGTCAAAGACGCCGCGCCGGAAACCCCAACCAAGGAGCAGTACTATCAGCCGGTGGAACAGTTTGAGAAATCCATCGGGTCCTTCGCCTCGCCGACCGACGTGAACGGCAATAGCGGGTATATCGCAGTGCGAACAGCGATCGCGCCCGAGCAGATCGCGAATGCTCTTCGCGCCAGCGTCCGCTCGATGGATCCGCAGCTGCCGCTAGCCCAGATCCAAAGCATGGAGCAGGCGGTCTCCGACAGCGAAGCGCCTCGTCGCTTCAATACGGTTCTGATTTCGTCCTTTGCCATTGCAGCGGTGCTGCTGGCAGCTCTGGGTATCTATAGCGTCATCGCTTTCTCGGCTGCTCTGCGCGCGCAGGAAATGGCGATCCGCATTGCGTTGGGATCGCAGCGGTCTGGGATCTTGAGCCTGGTGTTTGTGTCCGCGGCGAAACTTGCGATTGCGGGTTGCGCACTGGGATTGCTCGGTGCCGCGGCCGCGTCGCGTCTGATGCAGTCTCTGCTGTTCGGTGTGAGCCCTTTCGACCCGCTGGTGCTGGCTCTTGCTGCGGTGTTCGTGCTCCTGCTGGCCATGGCGGCTTCGTTCTTGCCTGCACAGCGGGCAGCTTCTGTTGAACCTATGAAGGCTTTGCGAGCGGATTGAGCCAAAGGTTCTAGCCTGTGTTGTGGAGGCCGGCGGCGATGCCATTGATGGTGGCGGCCAGGGCGTAGTTCAGACTTTCCTCGGGCGCGCCCGCGCGCTTGCGACGGAGTAAGTCGACTTGCACCAGGCTCATGGGGTCGACGTAGGGATTGCGCAGGCGGATGGAGCGGGAGAGGACTGCGTTACCTTCGATGAGTTCCTTTTGGCCGCTGATGGCTAGGATGACGCGACGGGTGCGCTCGAATTCAGCTTCCAACATCGAAAAGGTCCGCTCGCGGATTCCGGCGTCGGTGACCAGGTTGGCGTAGAGGCGGGCGATCGTGAGGTCGGCCTTGGCCATGGCGAGCTCGACGTTGCGGATCATGTTGGAGAAGAGTGGGAAGTCACGGAGCATGGACTTGAGGAGTACTCCGTTCTGCGGTTTTTCTTTCAAGAATTGCTCGAGCGCGTGACCTACGCCGAACCAGGCTGGGACAGCGTGGCGGCTTTGCATCCAGCCGAAGACCCAGGGGATGGCGCGTAGGTCGTCAAGGCTGCGGCTGCTTGAGCGCCGGGCGGGCCGGGAGCCGATTTGGGCGTGTTCCATTTCGTTGACAGGAGTGGCTTGCTCGAAGTAGATCAGCGTATCGGGATTGTCGGCGATGTGCTGGCGGTAGAAGGCAAAGGACTGTGAGGACATCGCGTCCATGGCGTCGGCCCATTGCGATTGAGCTTTCGGGGCGGGACGGCTGCCCAAAGTTACAGCTTCCAGGCTGGCAGCGATCATTAGTTCCAGATTCCATTCGGCCAGAACCGGGTCAGAATACTTCCAATTGAGAACCTCGCCTTGTTCCGTGATGCGGATTTCTCCCGTGAAGTCACCGGGGGGTTGGCCGATGATGGCGGCGTGGGTTGGACCGCCGCCGCGACCGACGGTTCCGCCGCGGCCATGGAAGAGGCGGAGCTTGACGTTGCATTCGCGGGCCGTCTGGTGAAGATTCTGCTGGGCTTTGTAGAGCTCCCAAGTGCTGGTGAGCATGCCGCCGTCTTTATTGGAGTCGGAGTAGCCGAGCATGACTTCCTGCTGGCGCTGCCAGGAATCGAGCAGCGGTTGAAAGGCTGGGGAGGTCCAGACGGTGCGCATGGTTGCTGCGGAGGAGCGGAGGGCGTCGATGGATTCGAAGAGTGGAACGGGCTTGAATCCTGGTTCGCTAGTGGGTCCGGCGCCCGAACCGCCAACCGTGACGCGGCAGAGTTGGGCTAGCTGGACCACAGCGAAAATATCGTGTTCTGTCTGTGCGTTGCTGATGACGAAGTTCTGAAGGGCTTGCGGCGCGTGGGTTTTCTTCAGGTCAGCGACGGTGCGCAGGGTGTCGATGAACTCGACGGATTGCGGAGACAGTTCCCTTTCCTTGAGCGGCTGGGTGGTGATTGGAGAGACTGAGCTCTTGAGTTCTTCGAGCGCCTGAGAGTGGACACGGGAATTCTGCCGGATATCCAGGGCGCTCAGGTGAAACTGGAAGGTGCGAACTTTGCGCAAGAGCGGGTCGACTAAGCGCATTGCCATGCGGGGGGCGCGGTTGTCGGCGAGGCTCGTGCGGATTAGGCCTAAGTCACTCTCGAATTCGGCGGCAGAAGTGTAAGCGTGTTCGTGATTTGGTGTTTCGCGGGCGAAACGGAGCTTGGCGGCGACGAAATCGAGGAAACAACGGTAGACTTCCGCGCCCGAGATGCGCAACCACCGCGAGTATTCTTGACCGAGCGTGTCGGTGTATTGCTGGAGACGGACCAGCAACCGCTCCGACGCCCCAACGCGCCGGATGGATGGGCTGAGCTGATCGGCGAGGCGGAAGACTTCCGACGTGTAGTGATCGAGGATGAGGGCGCGGGCCCGTTGCAGGGCCAGGCGGGTGCTTTCAGCGGTGACGAATGGGTTGCCGTCGCGGTCGCCGCCAATCCACGAACCGAAGCGAAGGAGGTCTGGGAGACTTTGCGCGCTGCCGGGATAGATGGCGCGGACAGAGTCTTCGAGTTCAACGTAGAGGCGCGGGACGGTGTCGAACAAGATCAAGGGAAAAAAATCGAGGCCCATGTGGATTTCGTCGTTGACGGTGGGGCGTTTCAGGCGGACCTCGTCGGTCTGCCACAGGGCGGTGATTTCGGTGAGGATTTGCTGCTCGTAGTCCTGGGCGTTGGCGGCGGAGAGGGGGAGGTTGTCGAGGGCTTCGAGGCACGCGGCGATGCGGCGGCGTTTCAGGAGAACGGTGCGACGGGTGACCTCCGTTGGGTGGGCGGTGAAGACGGGCGTGACTTGGACTTGGTGGAGCGCTTTGGTTAGGGCTTCTGCGCTGAGGCCAGACTCCTTGAGGCGGACTAGCGTTCCCCGAAAGGAACCTGCCTGCGGCGGACCATCAGCTTGGGAGGTGGCGGCGCGGCGGCGGCGTTTGCGGTGGTTGGTTTCCGCCAGATTGGTAAGTTCGAAGTAGATGGCGAAGGCCTTCGTGACGCGGTAGGCGTCATCGACGGTGAGAGCGGAGATGATTTTGTGGGCTTCGGTGAGGCCTTCGCTGCCGGGTTGTTCGCGGTATTGAATGAAGAGACGGCGCAGTTGTTCGACGATTTTGAAAAGGCGGTCACCTTCCTGCTCGACTAGGACTTTGCCGAGGAGCATTCCTAAGAAACGAACGTCGCGGCGGAGGGGTAGATCCTTGGCGGGGTCGCTCGTTTTGGCGGTGAGTTCGGCGAGGCGCTCGGCTTGGTTCGCGGTTGCCCAGAGGGGAGCGGCGGCGGCTTCGGCTTCGCGGATTGGAATCACCTTCTTCATGAGCCTTCAGCGCCTAAACGCGCTCTTCCTAACGACCTTTGCGGCAAGCCTGAAGGCATGCCCTGATACGAAGCCTACTTCTGGCACATCTTCCTGGCGCTTGTTGCTGCCACTCTATCTTACGTGGAGTAGTCGGCATTGATGTGGACGTACTCGGTGGTTAGGTCGGTGGTTAGGAATTGCAGGTGCGTTTTGCCGCGGTGGAGTTGGACGCGGATGGAGCAGTCGGGTTGTGAGAGGTGGGTGTGGGCGCGAGATTCGTCGAAGGCGTGAAAGGCGCCGTTGCGGCAGACTTCCTGGTCGCCGATGTGAATCTTGATACGGGCAGGATCAACGGCGACGCCGCTGTTACCGATGGCGGCCAGAATGCGACCCCAGTTGGGGTCGGCTCCCGCCCATGCCGTTTTTACAAGCGGGGAGTGCGAAATGGCGCGGGCGATTTGCAGGGCTTCCTCGCGGTTGCGGGCTTGCTCGATGGTGAGATGGATGATGTGCTTGGCGCCTTCGCCGTCGCTGACGATTTGTTCCGATAGTGATATGCAGATCGAGTGGAGAGCTTGGGCAAACTTTTTGCGATTGACGGCGTTGAGCTTCGCGCCGCTCTTTCCGCTGGCGATGAGGAGCACTGTGTCGTTGGTGGAAGTGTCTCCGTCGACGGATATGCAGTTGAATGTCGAGTCGGTTGTAGCGCGGAGTAGGCGCTGGAGATCCACGACGGCGGCGGCGATATCGGTGAAAATGTAGGCAAGCATGGTGGCCATCTTCGGATGGATCATGCCGGAACCTTTCGCCATGCCGAGAATCGTGATGAGCTGGCCTGCGATTTTGACTTGCGCGGAAGCTGCTTTGGAGCGAGTGTCGGTGGTGAGAATGGCATGGGCGAAGGCGTGGGCGGAAGCCTCCGTGGCGGCGCGCGCCGCGAGCAGGCTGGGGAGCTTGCCGATGATTTTATCGGCGGGAAGCGGGACGCCGATGATGCCGGTGGACGATGGGAACACTTCCTTTGGGCGCAATCCTAAAGCCCGGGCGGCCTCTTTGCACACCAGCTCGCACGCGGTCTTCCCTGCTGGGCCGGTGGCGCAGTTGGCGTTGCCGGAGTTGATGAGGATGGCGCGGATGCCGCCTTTGGAGCTTTTGAGGTTGGCGCGGCCGACTTCCACAGGGGCGGCGACGACGCGATTCCTGGTGAAGACAGCGGCGGCGGTCGCGCCTTCGCAGGCTTCAGCTAGCGTGACGTCGGGACGGCCGCTGGCCTTGATGCCCGCGATGGCGGTCGCGAATGTGAAACCCAGGGGCACGCGGATTTCTTCCGGCGCACGGCGAACCGGCCGGAACGTTTGGTTCATGCTTCGAGGCTCACTAGCTGATGGCCGGAGAAGCTGGCGGCGCTGTAGCTAGGAATTTCTCCGCGGACCATGGCGACTTCATCGCAGCGGTGGAAGCGCGGGCAGTTGACGCAGTCTTTGTTGATTTTGTCGGGGAGCTTTTCGCGCTGGGCTTCGTGGAAGCCGAGGCGAGCGAAGAACTCGGGAGTGCGGGTGAATAGACAGATGCAGCCGACTTGGTGACGCTCGGCCTGCGCGAGGACGGCTTCGACGAGGAGGCGTCCACAACCGGCTTTTTGGTGTTTCGGCTCGACGGTGATGGAGCGGATTTCCGCGAGGTGCGGGCCGTAGAGGTGGAGAGCGCCGCAACCGATGATTTCGGGGAGGCCGTCGTCATTCTGGCGTTCGAGGACGATGAAATCCCGGACATTTTCGCAGATTTCCGGAAAGGAGCGCGGAAGTAGCGTTCCATCTGCTGAATAGTTGGAGATGAGGCGGTAAATGTGTTCGGCGTCGGGGAGTAAGGCTTCACGCGTGTACATGGGTCGCCCCCCTGAGCGCGGCGGCCTTGGCACGCGCGGCGGTGATGGACTGGCGGACGCGGTTGGGGGCGGTGCCTCCGAGGACGTCGTGGACGTCGAGGACGGCTTGCAGTGTGAGTGCAGCCTGGAAGTCAGGAGCGAAAGCTACGTTGATGCTTTGGAGTTCCGCAACGGATAGATTCTCCAGCTCGCAGTTTTTCTCGAGGCAGAGTTGGACGGCTTTACCGATCTGTTCGTGGGCTAGACGGAATGGGACGCCCTGGCGGACGAGATAGGTGGCGGCAGCCCAGGCGTTGAGAAAGCCCGTTTTCGCGGCTTGTTCCATGCGCGCGAAATCGAACTCGACGCCGCGAGTGAAGCCTGCGGCCATGGGGAGGACCGCGAGGGCGGTCTCGGTGGCGTCGAAGAGCGGCTCTTGGGTTTCCTGGAGGTCTTTGTTGTAGGCGAGGGGCAAGCCTTTGACGGCGATCATGAGGGCATTGGCTTGTCCGGCGACGCGGGCGGCCTTTCCACGCATGAGTTCGAGTAGGTCTGGATTTTTCTTTTGCGGCATGGCGCTGCTACCCGTCGAGTAAGCTTCGGGGAGTTGGACGAAGCCGAACTCCTGCGTGGAGAAGAGGATCATTTCTTCGGCGAAGCGGCTCCAGTGGAGTGCCAGCACGGCGAGCGTGTTGACGAACTCGAGGATGAAGTCTCGGTCGCTGGTGGCGTCGATGCTGTTGGCGGTGGGCGCGTCGAAGTCGAGTGCCGCTGCCATGGCGGCGCGGTCGAGAGGGAGCGTGGCGCCTGCGACAGGACCGGAGCCTAAAGGGCAGAGGTTCGCGTGCTTGCGTGCGTCTTCGAGGCGCTGGGCATCGCGGAGAAACATTTCCACGTAGCTGACGAGCCAGTGCGCGACTAAGACTGGTTCGGCGCGCTGGAGGTGCGTGTAGGACGGCATGACGGCTTTTCCGGCGGCGTCGGCGCGGTCGAGTAATGCGTCGATCCAATCGGCCAGGAAGGAGCGCAGTTGGTCGATGTTGGCGCGGACGTAGAGGCGGAGGTCGGTGGCGATTTGTTCGTTTCGGCTGCGGCCGCTGTGGAGTTTGAAACCGGTGTCTCCGATTAGGGCTACGAGCTGCTTTTCGACAAAGTGGTGGATGTCCTCGGCTTCGCTGTCGTCGAGGAATTTTGGGTTGGCGAATTGGGCGGCGATCTGGTCTAGGCCCTGGAGGATGGAGATCAACTCTTCTGAAGACAGAACGCCGACGCCTTTTAGGGCGTGGGCGTGGGCGCGGCTGGCCGCCAGCTCGTGGGGCAGCAGACGTTGGTCGTAGGGAAACGACCGCTGCCAGCGCTCGAACTCTGCGTCGAGCGGCTGGCGGAAGCGGCCGGACCACATTTTCACTGCGCCACCTCAACTCCGGATTTCTCAACTCCGGATTTCTCAACTTTGGATTTCGCCAGCGCGGCGGCGCGGGAGCGGGCTGGGAGGCCGAGGATGCGGATGAATCCGGCGGCGTCTTTTTGGTCGTAGCTGTCGCCCATGGTGAAGGCGGCCAGGTCGGTGCGGTATTGGGAGAACTCGGAATGGCGGCTGACGATGGAGACGTTGCCCTTGTAGAGGGACAGCGTGACCGTGCCGGAGATTTCCGATTGCGTGCTGGCTACGAAAGCATCGAGCGATTCGCGCAGCGGCGTGAACCAGAGGCCAAAGTACGTGAGCTCGGCGTACTTGAGCGAGATGTGCTGCTTGAAGTGCATGAGGTCGCGATCGAGTATGAGCGATTCGAGTTCGCGATGGGCAGTGATTAACTGTGTGCCACCGGGGGTTTCATAGCAGCCGCGGGACTTGATGCCTACAAAACGGTTCTCGACGATGTCGCAGCGACCGATAGCGTTGCGGCCGCCGATTTCGTTGAGGAGTTCGACCAGGGCGACCGGGTCGAGCTTCATTCCGTTGACGGAAACTGGGATTCCATGCTCGAAGCCGATGGTGACCTGCTCTTCGCGGTCGGGGGCATCTTGCGGGGAGCGGGAGATCTGCCACGTGCTGGCGAGAGGGGCGTTGCCGGCGTCTTCGAGTTCTCCGCCTTCATGGCTGATGTGCCAGAGGTTGCGGTCGCGGCTGTGGATTTTCGTGCGGCTGGCGGTGACTTCGATGCCGCGGGCGGCGGCATAGTCGAGGCAGTCTTCGCGGGATTTCAAAGTCCATTCGCGCCAGGGGGCGATGACTTTCAGTTCTGGAGCGAGAGCTTGGTAAGCGTGCTCGAAGCGGACTTGGTCGTTGCCTTTCCCGGTGCAGCCGTGAGCTACAGAAGTCGCTCCTTCGCGTAGAGCGACTTCTATCTGGTGCTTAGCGATGACCGGGCGAGCTAGTGAAGTACCGAGTAGATACTTGTGCTCGTACACTGCACCCGCTTGGACGGCGGGGAAAACGTAGCCGCGGAGGAATTCTTCGCGGAGGTCTTCGACTACGACCTTGTTGGCGCCGGTGTCGTAGGCTTTTTTGATTACTGCTTCGATGTCGTCGCCCTGGCCCACGTCGGCGACCATAGCGATGACTTCGCAGGAATAGTTTTCCTTGAGCCACGGGATGATGATGGAGGTGTCGAGGCCTCCGGAGTAGGCGAGCACGACCTTTTCTGGCTTATTAGACATGCGCGCTCCTTACGGGCATACGGCTTACACTGCCGCCCAGCAATTGGTAGAGGATGGCTTTCTGGATGTGCATGCGGTTTTCGGCTTGATCGAAGACGACACTGGTTTCGGAATCGATAACGGCGTCGGTGACTTCTTCACCGCGATGCGCGGGGAGGCAGTGCATGAAGAGCGCGTTGGGCGCGGCTTCCGCCATGAGCGCTTCGTTGACCTGGTATGGCGGAAACTTGGCGGCACGGGCTTCCTGCTCGTTTTCCCAACCCATGCTGGTCCATTGGTCGGTGTAGACGGCGTCGGCTCCGGCCACTGCGGCATGCGGGTCAGTAAGGATTTCGATCTTGGCGCCTGTTTTGCGGGCGATCTTCTTGGCATCGGCGAGGACTTGCTTGTCGACGCTGTAGTCGGCCGGCGTGGCGATGCGAATTTGCGACCCTAGAACGGCGCAGGTGAGCAGGAGCGAGTTGGCGACGTTGTTGCCGTCGCCAACGTAGGCGAGAATCACATTCTTCAAGTCGCCGTAACGCTCTTGCAGAGTCATGTAGTCGGCAAGAGCCTGGCACGGATGCTCGAGGTTGCTGAGCGCGTTGATGACGGGGACGCTGGCGTGTTCGGCCATGCCTTCGATGGTGCTCTGGTCGTAGGTGCGAAGGACGATGACGTCGATCCAGCGCTCGAGGTTGTGGGCGATGTCGCTGAGTTTCTCGCGGGCGTCGAGGCGGCCCTGCGTTTGATCGAAGAAGAAGGAGACACCGCCCATGCTGGCCATTCCAGCCTCGAAGGTCAGGCGCGTACGTAGCGATTGCTTTTCAAAGAACATCACCAACTGCTTCCCGCTGAGCGCGTCGCGGAAGTCCGCGGATCGGGCCTTCATCAGGCCCGCGAGATGGAGCAAACCCTCAGCGTCTTTGGGGCTGAGATCGCGCGTGGAGATGAGGTCCTTGGGCGCGAACTTTGGCGCTGGGACTGGTACGGCTTGCGGGTGGTTGATCAGTTGTGTGTTCACTTTTGACTCCTGGTTCTCCTTAACTTGGGTTGAGTGGAACGACTTGGTTCTATCTTTAAATTGGAAGCGCCGGAAGCAGATTCGGTTGTAACGAACGCGGCATCGAGCGCGCGGATGACTTGATCCACGTGTTTCTTTTCGATGATGAAGGGTGGCAGGAAACGAAGGACCGTTTCGTGCGTGCGGTTGATGAGAATGCCTTCCTGTAGCAACTGTTGTGCGATAGCCTTGGCTTTGACAGCGTCGTCCAGGTTGAGCGCCAGCATGAGGCCAAAACCGCGAGTTTCGCGGATGGAGTTGCGCTTCTTGGCTAGACCTTCGAGCTGTCGGCGGAAATATTTGCCAAGCTCGCGCACGTGTCCGAGGCGGGATTTGGTGACGCGCATGACTTCCAGCGCAACGGAGCAGGCGAGTGGGCCGCCGCCGAAGGTGGTACCGTGCATGCCGGGGTGAATGGCGGACGCGGCTTCGTTGGTGAGAAGAATCGCTCCCAACGGAAGGCCGGCAGCGAGCGGCTTCGCGACCGTGACGAGATCGGGCTTGACTCCATAATGTTGATACGCGAAGAAACGCCCGGTGCGGCCCAGGCCGCACTGAATTTCGTCGAGGATCAATAGCGCGCCGTGTTGTTGCGTGAGTTCGCGAGCACGGGTTAGAAATTCTTTGCTGATCGGACGAATGCCGCCTTCGCCTTGGATCGTCTCGATGCAGAGAGCACAGACGGTGGAATCGAATTGCCGCTCCAGATCTTCGACGTCGTTGAAGGCAACAAACGACACGCTCGGAACCAGCGGCTCGAACGGATCGCGGTACTTGGCTTGTCCTGTAGTGGAGAGAGAGCCGAAGGTGCGTCCGTGGAACGAGCCGTCGAGCGCGAGAATTCGAGTCTTGCCGGTTTTTGCTGAGCCGTTAGCGCCTGCAGCTTTCGTTTGGCCGTAGGCGCGGGCGATCTTCAGCGCGCCCTCCCAGGCTTCGGTCCCACTGTTGCAGAAGAAGGCACGATCGAGACCCGAGGCTTGGGTCAGAACCTTGGCAAGCTGCGACTGGTATTCGTGATAATAAAGGTTCGAGATATGGATCATGCGGCGGGACTGGCGCTGGATTGCCTTGAGTACAGCCGGATGCGCGTGACCGAGCGAATTGACGCCGATCCCGCTGAGGAAATCGAGGTAGCGCTTCCCCTTATCGTCCCAGAGATAGACGCCCTTGCCGCGCGTGAAGAGCACAGGGTGGCGGTCGTAGGTCTGGAGCAGTAACGACGATTCGGCTTTGGCGGTGGAGGCTAAGGTCACGCGACAAGGACCTCCGTGCCATGCTCGACTTTCGCGAAATAGAACTCGGGCAGAACTTCGACCTGAGAAGCGGGGAGAATACGGACGCGTCCGACGCCGCGTTGCAGGGCGCGGCGGCAGGCGTCGAGCTTGGGCAACATGCCGCCGCTGATCACCGTAGAGCTGATGAGTTCGTCGATCTGCGTGGTGTTGAGCCAGGGGATGACGGAGCCTTCCGCGTTCTTGACACCGGGAACGTCGGTGAGAAAAATCAGGGCGTTGGCCTTGCAGGCGACCGCGCAGGCGGAAGCCATTTCATCGGCGTTGACGTTGTAGTATTCGCCGTCGGCGCCGAGGGTAACCGGGGCCATGACGGGCACGCCGCCTCTCTCCCAGATGGCTTCGACCCAGCGCGGGTCGGCCGAAGCGATTTCCCCGACGTAGCCGAGGTCTTTGCCGTTGACGAACTTCTTCCGGGCGCGGAACGCTTTCCCGTCGCCGCCACAGAGGCCGACGGCGGCAAGGCCGGCCGCAGCGATGGTGGCTACGAGCTTCTTATTCACCATGCCCGCGAGGACCATGACGGCGACGTCGCGCGTTTCTGCGTCGGTGACACGGAAGCCATCAATGAATTCGGTTTTTTTGCCGAGACGCTCCATCATGCGCGTGAGCGTGATTCCGCCGCCGTGGACCACGGCAACCTTGTGGCCATCTTCGACGAGATGCGAGACGGCGGTGGCGCACTTTTTGCGCACAATAGGATCGTCGAGCGCGACACCACCAATTTTGACTACGACCCTCACAACAGGCCCTCCTCTTCTGGCCATCCATACATCAGGTTCATGTTCTGCACGGCCTGTCCGGCTGCGCCTTTCAGCAGATTGTCCAAGCACGAAACAACGATCAAGCGCTGGGTCAATTCGTCGAGGCAGAAGCCGATATCGCAGTAGTTGGTGTGCAGCGAGAATTGAATCTGCGGCAGTGTGGGAGCGGAAAACATCCGAACCCAGGGCTTGCCTTTGTAGAAAGCGGTAAAACAAGATTCGATGTCCGCCGTTTTCGCAGGATGCGTTAAATGCATGTAAACCGTCGATAAAATTCCGCGCGGGATGGGGAGCAGGTGCGGCGTGAAGGTGAGGTCTTCCGTCTGCAAGCCCAACTGCTCGACGATTTCGCCGACGTGACGGTGGCGGAAGGGAGCATAGACAGAGAGATTGTCGGCGACGGAGACGAAATGCGTCTTCGAGGTCGCCTCCTTCCCTGCTCCGGAGATGCCGGATTTGGAATCGGAGATAATGCCGCGTTCGCGGTCGATGAGTTCTGCTTGCAGCAACGGTGTTAAGGCGAGGATCACCGAGGTGGCGTAGCAGCCGGGGTTCGCAACGAGCTTGGCTTTGCGGATGCAGTCAGAGTGGAGTTCGGGCAAGCCGTAGACGGCTTTCTCCGTCAGTGCGGCGGCGCGCTCGGGGTCGGCGTCGTGGAAGCCATAGACTTCGCGATGCTCGGGACGGCGTAAACGCCAGGCGCCGCTGAGGTCGATGACGCGAAGGCCGCGGGCGATAGCTTCGGGCGCCAGGGCGCGCGAGGTTTCGTGCGGGGTGGCGAGGAACAAAAGTTTGACGCCGTTCTGTTCGAGCGTATCCCAGGAGAATGGTTGCACCGGAAGTGGGCCTTTTCCGGCGAGCGCGGGAAACATCGCCGCGAGATTTTGCGTTTTCGTTTCGGCGGAGCTTTCCGCTTCACGGCGAAACAGAACAGGCGTCTCCACACCCGGATGGCGGAGGAGCAGGCGCGTGAGTTCGCACCCGGAATAGCCGGTCGCGCCTGCGACCGCGACTTTGAGTTGGGAAGCCATTAGTTGAGCATCCCTCGGATTTTCTTGGCCAGGCTGTTCGCACTCTTGGTGTCGAGGCAGATGATGAGGATGGTGTCGTCGCCGCCGATGCTACCGATTTGCTCGGGCCATTTTTGTGCATCAAGAGCTGCTGCCACCGGTTGCGCGCTGCCAACTGAAGTCTTCAACACCAGCAGGTTCTGTGCCGCCTGGATATTCGTCACAAATTCCCGGACCAGCCGGGAAACCGGCGGCAGCGCGGCATCCGACGACGCGCCATTCTGTCTCACCGTATATCCGTGATCGGTTTTGACTAACCCCAGCTCGTGAATATCGCGCGAAAGCGTAGCCTGACCCGCATCCACGCCGCGATGGCGCAACGCGCGTTGCAATTCCCACTGGCTGGCAACGCGTTGCTGCGTCACGAGCGAGAGAATGACTTCCTGGCGGGCTGGTTTCGTCATATGGATAGTTATCCAATCGTGTGAATCTTTATTCATTATCGTCGGTCCTATTGCCCGCTATGTCAAGTAAAAATTGCACGCCCAAGATCCCTCGTTTTAGGCCGTATTCGGGCAACAAAAAAGCCCGCTGCCAGTTTCCTTCTGGCGGCGGGCTTTCCTGTCCGTGTTGCTGTCGATCTAAATCATTGGCAGGTGAAAGCTCATTGGAACCCGTCTCCAGAAAGACGTACAACCGGACGCGGCAGGCCTGCCGGTCGCGGGTTTCTGGAAGTACGCGGTCGTGTCATGAGGCTTTTCACAATCAATCCAAAATTCTAAGTTACGCGGCGTCGCGCTTGGGTTCTTCTTTGCTGCAGGTTTCAAAAAACTCCACCAACCGGTGGATGAGTCTTTGGCGGCCGCCAATCATGTGCAAGCCGTCTTCCTGTTGATGCTCGTCCAACAACCTGGAGAGACCTTCTTCGAGTTCCATGATGTCACTCTCCTTTTTAGCTCTAATTCAATCTACCGGGTTGAGGAGAGCAGGAACAATAAAAAAAATCGATGGATGGCATCGATAAAACGCAGCCTTGAACGCGATGCGCCCCCGCCGCTATTTGGAAGCCGCCGCCAACTGCCGTACCGCAGCAATAAACGTTGTCGTAGCACGAGTTAGCGTGCGATCCCGACGATAAGCCAGGCCCAATTCCCGCCACAATTCTTCATCTTTATCGCGGCACGCAATGAGCTTGACGCGGCCCGCCAGCACCTGATCGCGCG
>Ga0137403_10004093_pt1 | contig 17249 bp, 16 predicted proteins | sample CZOMad2_1_16fung_FD_122057 | JGI IMG/M metagenome (GOLD analysis project Ga0137403, IMG submission 122057) | Vadose zone soil fungal communities from Angelo Coast Range Reserve, California, USA - CZOMad2_1_16fungal (Hybrid Assembly) | ecosystem: Environmental > Terrestrial > Soil > Vadose zone...
GGCTGCGCCTCATGGCTGCGAGATTTCGAGAGCTTTTGGCCATCGAACATGAGCCAGGCGCCGTGCATCCACAGCTGCACCCAGGGCCGCTTGCCGGTGGCATTTTCTGCCTGCGCGATCTCGTTGGTGTGGTGCACGGCCACGTGGTCCACGCCGCCCGTGTGGATGTCGATCTCCGGCCCCAAATGCTTGGTGGCCATGGCGCTGCACTCGATGTGCCAGCCAGGAAAGCCGACGCCCCACGGGCTCGGCCACTCGAGCTGTCGCCGCGGACCGTGCTTTGGCGAAAACTTCCACAGCGCGAAGTCGGCGGGGCTGCGTTTGCCGGCGTTGCCGCCCACGCGCCCGTGCGCGGCGCTAGCTTTGAGCCGCGATAGCGCTCCGTAGCCCGGGTCCTTGGCGGTGTCGAAATACACGCCGTCGCTGGTGAGGTAGGTAAAGCCTTTGGCTTCGAGCGCCAGGATCATCGCTACCTGATCGGAGATGTGCTCGGTGGCCCGCGCCCACACGCTCGGCTCGCGGACGTGGAGCAGGCCCAGATCGCGCTTGAACAGCTCTGTCCACACGCGCGCTACCTCCAGCGCGGAGGTGCCGCTTTTCTGCGCGGCCAGCTCGAGCTTGTCGTCGCCCTCGTCGGCGTCGTCGGTCAGGTGCCCGACGTCGGTGATGTTGATCACGTGCTGCACCGCCAGACCCTCGAGGCCGAGGACGCGCGTGAGCAGGTCGGCCAGCACGTACGGCCGCATGTTGCCGAGGTGTTGGCGGCTGTAGACGGTCGGACCGCAGCTGTAGACGCAGGCGACGCCCGCCGTGCGCGGGCGAAACGTCTCGAGACTGCGGCTGAGGGTGTTATAGAGCTTGAGCTCGGTCACGGCACACGCCTTTCGCTGGGAAACGAGCGGCAAAATGTGCGACCGGCCGCCCACGGTTCGGGACGGCGGCTCGAGACACGTTCGCGTCGAGTCAGGCCGTCCGAAGACGGCAACAACACATGACGCGCAGCGTGATCTCGAACATCGGCGCTGAGTCTAGCCCAAGCTGGACGTGAGGTCACGGCGACGCTAGACGTGGCTCTGTCGATGTCAGCCCCCGTCCAAACCTCCATTCCCTCAGCCGTCCGCCGCGATTGGACGCTCGCCGAGGTGCGAGCCCTGCACGATTTGCCGCTGTTTCAGCTGATCGATCGCGCCAGGGCCGTGCACCTTGCGCACCACGCCGAAGACACCGTCCAGCTCTGCACGCTGCTCAGCGTCAAGACCGGCGGCTGTCCAGAAGATTGCGCCTACTGCCCCCAATCGAGTCACCACCAGGCGGTGACAGGCGAGGCCATGCTCAAGGTCGAGGACGTGATCGAAGGCGCCAAGCGCGCCAAAGCGGCCGGCTCGACGCGGTTTTGCATGGGCGCGGCTTGGCGCGGTGTGAGCGACGGTTCGGAAAAATTTGAGCGCGTGCTGGGAATCATTCGCGAAGTGAGCCAACTCGGTATGGAAGTCTGCGTTACACTCGGCGAGATCGGACCTGCAGAAGCGAGAAAACTCAGGGCCGCCGGAGTTACTGCTTACAATCACAACATCGATACTTCCCCGGAATTTTATCCCGAAATTGTGAGCACACATACATTTCAGAATCGGCTCGACACGATTGCCGCCGTGCAGCAGAGCGGAATGTCGGTTTGTTGCGGCGGCATCATCGGCATGGGCGAATCGGAGACGGACCGTCTGCGAATGCTGGAAGTGCTCAGCAATTTTGATCCGCCTCCTGAAAGTGTGCCGATCAATTGTCTGATGGCCATGCCGGGCACACCCCTGGCCGATCAGCCGCCCGTCGATATTTTTGAGCTGCTTCGGCTGATCGCCGTCACACGCATCGCGCTGCCGAAGGCGCGCGTGCGCCTCGCGGCCGGGCGCACCCGACTTTCGCGCGAAGGCCAGGCGTTCTGCTTCTTTGCCGGTGCGAATTCGATTTTTTACGGCGACAAACTTCTTACCGCAAAAAATCCCGCCGCTGACGTGGACGTTGCGCTGTTACGCGATCTCGGATTGCAGCATCAAAAAGTGACGGTTTCCTAGCCGTCAATGGATCACGACGGTTGGGCAGCCGCCGCTCCTTGATTGCAGAAATTTGGATCGACAGCGCTGTCCGGTTTTGCGATGAAGCATTTGGGCGAAGTGGGACTCACCAAGAACTTAAACAGAAATACATTATGAACTGGAAAAAATTCTTCTTCGCATTCATTGCAGCCTTCGGTTTCATTTTCCTGTTTGGCTTCCTTTGGTACGGAAAGCTCATGCATGGTCCGCATCAGGAAGTGCCAATACTTTGGCGAACGGAAACCGATTTTGGGAATCACTTCTCGACCCTCGTGTTCGGACACATCGTGATGGCATTCTTTCTCACGCTGCTTTGCGCGCGGTTTGTCCCCGCCGGCGGTGCCGGCGCGTGTGCGGTGATGGGAATTCTGGTAGCTCTGGTATATGCCGGCGCTGACATGATCACGTTCGCAGTTCAGCCGCTGACGACGAAAATTCTATGGGGTTGGATCGTCGGGGTCTTAATCCAATTCACCATCGGCGGCGCAATCATCGGCGCTCTCTACAAAGCGCCTCCTTCGAATATGACGTTTGTGAAGGAACGACCTCGTTAGGAGGTTGAGCGACTTTCCTTGTCTGTTCCGACTCGTTAGACTGGAATTCCACAGTAACTTATGAAGCGATTCATTCTCGCATTCGTTGCTGCCTACATTTTCATATTCTTCTGGGGCTGGCTGCTCAACGGGGTTCTTCTTAAAGACATTTATGTGCAAACGCCAAATCTCTGGCGGTCGCAAAGTGAAATGATGAGCTTGTTTCACTGGATCATTATTGGCCAGGCACTGATCGTTTTTGCGTTTGTCATGATCTATGCCAGCGGTTTCGCCGGCGGCGGCGTTGCTGCAGGAGTTCGGCTGGGGGTCTTGCTGGAAATCGCAGCGATCGGTATGCGCATGGGCTTTTATGCAGTGCAACCGATTCCCGGAAAACTGATCTTCTACGGGAGTGTTAGCGGGATCATCGAGATGATCATTGTCGGCGCGATTGTCGGCGCGATTTATAAGCCAGCAGTTGCCCGCACGTCTTAGCGACGGCTCCGATTTGGAATTGCGCGTTGGACGTTGAGTGTTGGGCGTTGGACGTTCATCTATGTTGTCCCAAACTCCAGCTGCACTTGGCTATCGCATGCCCGCGGAATGGGAACCGCACGCCGCGACGTGGCTCTCATGGCCGCGACGCGAAGGGATCAGTTTCCCTGATTCATTCGGTCGCGTTTTACGGGTGTTGCGAGCCATGGTCGAGGCGCTGCTTCAGTCGGAACAGGTCTGTATCAATGTTTGTAATGCCGCGCATGAGGCAGAAGCCCGGTCGGCTCTGGCTGGATTGCCCAACGAACGGATCACCTTTTATCGCATACCAACGAATGAACCATGGTGCCGCGATCACGGGCCGATTTTTCTCACACGCGATCGCGACCCGAAACTCGCGGCGGTGGACTGGGATTACAACGCCTGGGGAAACAAGTATCCACCATTCAATCTTGATGAAGTCGTGCCAACACATGTCGCCGAGGTCCTCAACGTGCCGGCTTTTTACCCGCACATGATCCTGGAAGGCGGCTCGATCGACGTCAACGGCGCGGGCGCGCTGCTCACGACGGAATCATGTTTGCTAAACAACAATCGCAATCCAAATCTTTCGCGCGATGTAATCGAACAGCGTCTGCGGGATTATTTAGGGGTCCAGGATATTCTCTGGCTGGGCCACGGCATCGTCGGCGACGACACCGACGGCCACATCGACGATCTGGCGCGGTTTGTTTCCGAAAGAACCGTTGTCGCTGTCGCCGAAGAAGATCAGCACGATGAGAATTACGGGCCGCTCCAGGAAAATCTCGCGCGCCTGCGCGAGATAAAAATCGCGAATGACAAGATTGAAATCGTAACTTTGCCGATGCCGAAAAAGATTGTGCGCGAAGGACTGCGTTTGCCGGCCAGTTACGCCAACTTTTATATCGCAACTACTTGCGTGCTGGTGCCAACGTTCGGCGATCCTGCTGATGAGGTTGCATTGTCGATCCTGCGCAAATGTTTTCCAGGTCGCCGCGTCATCGGAATCGATTGCCGGGAATTAATCTGGGGACTGGGCACGTTTCACTGCCTTACCCAGCAACAGCCGGCAGTGTGATGAATGTGGGAGGGACCTTGGTGCCCCGACGATTGCGGCACTGAGGCCGCTCCCACATTTACTAATCTGGCGCCGCCACTGGCTTGTAACCGCTGGCATGACAGGTACGGAGAATTCACGTCAATTCCCCGCGGACGGTTCGGTTGTACGGCACTACCGTCCGCCAACCTCGCGCGTAATTGGTTCGAGCACACGCCAGACGTTTTCGGCAAGAATTTTTTGGCCGGCTGCGTTTGGATGAATGCCGTCTGGAAGATTCAATGAAGGATCGCCGGCCACGCCTTGCAGGAGATACGGGACGAGCGCGGCGTTGTTGCGCGTCGCCAGATCGCCGAACAATTTGCCAAATGCCGATACGTAATCGTCCGCCGAATAATTGGGCAATTGCATTCCCGCGATCACAATGCGCGCGTTTGGATTTTGCGCTTTCACCTTATCAACGATCTGCTGAAGATTGGCTTGAATCGCGTCGACCGTCAGGCCGCGGAAGGCATCGTTGATTCCGAGTTCCAAAATGAAGATGTCGATTCCGCGTTTCAAATGCGGCGGGAGTCGTTCCAAACCGCCTTCGGTTGTCCCGCCGGCTGCGCTGGCATTGATCACTTGAAAGTTCAGACCGGCAGCCTGCAGCTTCTTCGCAAGCAAAGCGGGATAGGCCTGGCTGCGTTTAAGCATAAAGCCGTCCGATAAACTGTCGCCGAAGACAAGAATGGTTTTCGTTTCGGCGGCGGAAGTCGATTGCGCGAGCAGGATTGATAAGATCGCCAGGAATCCACCGATCGCGCGCTTCATTTAGAAACGTCCAACGTCCCGCGCCGAACGTCCAACTCCGAAAGCATTCGCGAGGAAGCACTCAACAATTTTGAATTGTGCATTGAGAGTTGAGCGCCTTCCGCGCCGTAGCCGTGCGTAGGCGGGTTGAGAGTTGAGCGTTTTCGGTTTAACGATTTAGCTCTTCAGCTATTCCATTTTCCTATGCCAAACTACGCTATTAACGGTTTCGGGCGCATCGGACGCAACGTGCTTCGCGCCATGTCACAAAAACAAGTCGAGCGCGTGCTCGCGATCAACGATCTCACTGACACGCATACGCTGGCCCATCTGCTCAAATGGGATTCGGTGCACGGCAAGTTCGACGGCGAAATCGGCTACGATGACGAAAATATTATCGTCAGGGGGCACAAAATTAAAGTGTTGAAGGAGCGCGACCCGGCGAATCTGCCGTGGAAAAAACTGGGCGTTGATGTCGTGCTCGAATCCACCGGGTTGTTCACCAGCCGCGACAAAGCCGATCTGCATTTAAGCAAGGCGGGAGCCAAGCGCGTCTTGATCAGCGCACCGGCAAAAGATTCCGACGCGACGATTTGCATCGGCGTCAATGACCAGATCTACGACCCCGAAAAGCACAAAATTGTGTCGAACGCGAGCTGCACAACAAATTGTCTTGCGCCCATGGCCAAGATCTTAAATGACAAGTTCGGCGTGGCATATGGGTTCATGACCACGATCCACAGTTATACAAATGACCAGCGCATCCTCGATTTTCCGCACGGGGACTTGAGGCGTGCGCGCGCCGCGGCAATCAACATCATTCCATCCACGACCGGCGCTGCCAAAGCGATTGGCGAAGTCATTCCAGAACTGAAAGGGAAACTGAACGGCGGCGCCTTCAGGGTGCCGACTCCGGACGGCTCTGTCACCGATTTCACCGTAATGCTCGACAAGGATGCGACGGTCGACAGCATCAATACCGCATTCAAGGAAGCGGCATCAGACAAAAGTTATAAAGGCGTGGTCGAATACAGTGATGAGCCGCTCGTTTCCGAGGACATTGTCGGAAACCCGCACTCGTGCATTTTCGACAGCAAACTGACGCTCACGCTTGGGAACCGTTTCGTCAAAGTGGTCGGCTGGTACGATAACGAGTGGGGTTACAGCAATCGCTGCGTGGAATTGATGGAAATGCTGGCTGACTGATTACGAGCACGATCAGGAGCACGAATAACAATGCAAAAACTTGCGCTTCGCGATCTCGATGTGCGCGGAAAACGCGTGTTGGTGCGTGTCGATTTCAACGTGCCAACCGAAATGCGCGGACGCAAAATTCGCGTCACTGACGACACGCGAATCCGGGAGAGTTTGCCCACGATCAATTACCTGCGCGAGCACGGCGCCAAAGTCATTTTGATGTCGCATTTTGGCCGGCCCAAAGGAAAGCCAGCGGCGAAGTATTCGCTCCGGCCGATCGGCGAATATTTGCATTCGCTGATTCATCACCCGGTTATTTTCAGTCACGACACGATCGGCGATGTGCCCAAGAAAATCATTGACCACATGGAGAGCGGCGATGTTGCGCTGCTTGAGAATGTACGCTTTCAGCCGGAGGAGGAAGCTAACGATCCGGACTTCGCGAAGGCACTTGCCGAACTTGGCGATCTTTATGTGAACGACGCGTTCGGCGCCGCACACCGTGCGCATGCATCCACGGTGGGCATCACAAGGTTTGCGGAGAAATCGGCGATGGGTTTTTTGATGGAGAAAGAGCTAAAACACTTGAAGGAAGGCCTCGAGAAACCGGCCAAGCCGTTCATCGTTATTTTGGGCGGAGCCAAGGTTTCCGATAAGATCGGTGTTTTAAAAGCGCTAATGGAAAAAGCAGACTCGATCCTCATTGGTGGCGCCATGGCGAACACCTTCTTAAAAGCGCAGGGGATTCCAGTTGGCGCCAGCCGGGTGGAAACCGACAAGGTGGATCTTGCGCGCGAACTTCTCGATCTGGCAAAGCAACATAACGTGAAGTTTTTGCTTCCGATTGACGTCGTGGAAGCAGACGAGATTCGTGGCGGAGCTGATATGCGAAACACGAGCCGTCTCTCGCCGCAACATGGGATCAGCGACGGATGGCAGGCAGTCGATATCGGCGCCGCAACGATCGCGCTTTATCAGGAGGAAATCGCCAAGGCGGAAACGATTCTGTGGAACGGACCGATGGGAGTTTTCGAGATTCCGGAGTTCGGAGAGGGAACGATTGCAATCGCAGAAGCAATGGCGCAATCGGGAGCCACGACGATCATCGGGGGCGGCGACTCTGTAACGGCGGTGAAACAAGCCGGACTCGCTGGCAAAATGACGTTCCTCTCTACCGGGGGCGGCGCATCGCTTGAATTACTGGAAGGCAAGGAATTGCCCGGCGTGGCAGCATTAAGCGACAGGAAATAGCAGTGCCAGTTCGCGAGCCCGTTTCGAAGGTTCAAGTTGAACCTCCATTGCCGCGCAAAGCGACTGGGCGCGAGGCTGTCGTGTGGGCAGTGACCAATTCGGCCATCGCTGCAGCCGCATTCCTTATAACCTGCGTAGCTCTGCATGCGGTGCTGCCATTTCCGGAAATCGATGGTGGGGTCTCACAGAAATTCCGATTTTTCACCGCGCACAAAGACGAATTCGACACGCTCTTCATTGGATCGAGCCGGGTCTACTTTCAGATCTCGCCCGCTGTTTTTGATCGCGTCACGCACGAGAGCGGCCTGCCGACGCACAGTTTCAACTTCGGCATTGGCGGTATGTATCTGCCGGAATCCGATTACCTGCTTGAGCAGATTTTAAACCTGAAGCCGCGCAACTTGAAATGGGTCTTCATTGAATACGATGAACTGCCAACGAAGTGGTCCAGCGAGAACCAAAGCAGCCGTCGCGCACTCTATTGGGCCGACTGGAAGCGGGTATCGGTGCTTTTGCGAAAACTTACCGACTCCGGCACAGGTCCGCGTTGGCTGCCGAATCCTGCAAAACTTCGCGACATTATTCTGCGCCAAAACGACGAGACAAATACGCGTAGCCTGCTGACATTTTATGCGGCGCAAATGGAAAAAAATTATGCCAACGTCGCAAGAGCGGCTGATGTTCTAGACTATTTTTTGGGCCGCGATACAAAAGGACGTCGCGCGAGCTACCTTGGCGTAGCCAACGATGGTTACGTTACCAGACCGGATCGAATGGCTCCCAGCCAGGTCACGGCGTACGAGCGTGGCCTTGCGGATGCGATGGCAGAAAGCGGGACACGCTCTCTTTCACCTTATGCGGTGGAGGCCTACCGGCAGTGCGCGACAGGAGTCAGGAGCATTGGAGCCACGCCAATCTTTTTGATCACACCAAGCACGACGCAAATTAACATCGCCATCGAAAACACCGGACTGCCAGGCGTTGTGATGGCGTTTAATGACCCCCGAGCTTATCCGAGCCTCTTTCGCAGCAGCGCACGTCGCGATGGCCAACATCTGACCAAATCGGGAGCGGAAGAATTCACGCGAATTGTGGCTGCCAATTTTGTGGAGCTTGCGCGAGCAGGCCGAATCAAGTGATCAGGAACCAAAGGCACATGGCTTAACCCGATTCCGTTCAAATGTCTTTCGTTGAGTTCCGCTTCCTCTGGTTTTTTGTGCTGGTGTTCATCGTCTACTGGGCGATGCGCTACAACACCGCGCGGAAAGTGTGGCTTCTCCTCTGCAGCTACGCTTTTTATGCCGCTTGGAATTGGAAATTTACATTCTTACTGCTCGCTTCCACGACGGTGGATTATTTCGTCGGCCAAATGCTTGGGCGGTGTGAAAGTCCGGCATGGCGGCGCTTTTGGATTGCCACAAGTGTGTGCGCCAATCTGGGTGTCCTGGGTTTTTTCAAATACTTTAACTTTTTTGTCTCTTCGGGGTCGGATTTTCTGGCGTGGCTCGGTTTACCGGCGAGCGTGAACACGCTCAACATTATTCTGCCGGTCGGCATCAGCTTCTACACGTTTCACTCGATGAGCTACACGATCGACGTGTACCGGCGAAAGCTGCCGCCCATCTCAAATTTTGTCGATCTTGCGTTGTTCGTCAGTTTTTTCCCGCCGCTGGTAGCGGGGCCGATTGTCCGTGCAGTGTACTTTCTGCCGCAGCTGGTTTCGGCCCACAAATTTTCCAATGTCGATGTGCGGGGCGCGGTAATGTTGTTCCTGGCGGGATTCATTAAGAAGGCATGCATCGCCGATGGAGTCGCGCCGACCGTCGATCGCTACTTTGCTCATCCGGCGAATTTCACACCAATGAGCGCCTGGATTGGCGTGCTGTTCTACGCAATCCAGATTTACTGCGATTTTTCCGGCTACACAGATATGGCCATCGCCGCTGCCCGGCTACTCGGGTTCCAATTGCCGAACAACTTCCAGTTTCCCTACTTTGCCCGGAACGTCTCGGATTTCTGGCGGCGCTGGCACATCAGTCTTTCAAGTTGGTTGCGCGATTATCTCTACATTCCACTAGGCGGAAATCGCGGCTCGCGCGGGTTTGCTTACCGTAATGTCATGGTCACAATGCTGCTGGGTGGCCTATGGCACGGTGCGGCTTGGACTTTTGTAGTCTGGGGGGCGTTGCATGGATTCGCGCTACTCATTCATCGCGAGTGGATTCGCTTAACCGAGGGACTCAAGTGGGCCGCACGGGCAATGCGTTGGTTTGCGTGGCCGATTACGATCTATGCGGTGTGCGTTGCCTGGATCTTTTTCCGTGCGCATGATCTCGGTGGCGCGGGCACCACACTCAAGCAGTTCGTCCTCTTTCGCGGCGGTGGCACCGAACACTTCCACCGATGGATGTTTTTGGTCATTGTCGGGCTGGTCCTCATCCATTGGCTCAATTCTCGCCGATGGTTTGCAGAATCATGGCGAAAATGGCCTGCCCCAGCTTTCGCAGCGGCTTACGGTTGCACTTTTGCGGTCGTGCTTTTATTTGTTCCGCCCCACTACACGCCCTTCATCTATTTCCAGTTCTGAGTCTGTAGCTAGGAATTCAAGTCCCATGAGAAAGAAAATCGTGGCTGCCAATTGGAAGATGAACATGACGCAGGCCGAGTCGGCGCGATTTGTGGAGTCGTTTCTCCGGGCCTCAGGCGAAATCACCGATGTCGACGTGGTGATCGTTCCACCGTTTACGGCAATTGCGAAAGTGACCGAAGCATTGGGTAACGCACAGAACATCAAGATTGGCGCGCAAAATATGTATTGGGAGAAGAACGGGCCGTTTACTGGCGAGATCAGCGCGGCGCTTTTGCGCGACTTATTTGTTCATTACGTCGTGCTCGGACATAGCGAACGCCGCACGCTGTTCGGTGAGACGGATGAAATTGTGAATCGGAAAGTACGCGCGGCGCACGCGGCGGCACTCCGTCCGATCGTTTGCGTCGGAGAAACGCTCAAGCAACGTGATAAAGGAAATGTTGAAAAAATATTATCGATCCAATTGCGAGGCAGTCTCGCTGGTCTGAGCCTAATGGAATTGCAGGAAACCGTGATCGCGTACGAGCCGGTGTGGGCGATCGGCACCGGGCGCAACGCAACATCCCAGCAAGCACAGGAAGCGCACGCGTTCATTCGACACATCTTGCGCGAAATGTCTGACGACACGACAGCCGACCGAATCCGAATTCAATATGGCGGCAGCGTGAAACCGGAGAATGCTCGCGAACTCATGAGCCAGCCCGACATCGACGGTGCACTCGTCGGCGGCGCCAGCCTGGACGCACGCAGCTTCGCCCAAATCGTCAAAGCCGCGCGCGAAAGATAGGGCCGCTCGCTTTACTTCTCGGCCACTGTTCGCACCTCAGCCTTGTTCACTTCAACGTCGGCAGCGAGCCTCTGAAGATCTGTCACGAGGTCTGCAATTTGCTGTTCCTGTTGAGCGAGCTTTGACTCAAATCTTTTCTGCTGCTGCGCCAACGCGGATTTCAATTGGCCAATCGTTGCGTCCTGTTTCTCAATTTTGCGCTGCTGCGCCTCGTTCCTGCGATGTTCCTTTAGAAATTCATTGAGCAACATCGCGTTAATCTGTTCGTACCGGACCATGTGCGACTTGCCTTCCTGATCGCGAATTATCAGCTCGGGATTCACTTTTTCCACTTCCTCAGCCACCAGTCCGAACTGTGACGTGCCGCACGGATCGATGTGTTTCTTATAGCGAAAGCTCACCGGCTTGAGCGCCAAAATCGCTTCGCTGGCTTCGCCCATCGGCTTAATCTCCTCCTTGAATCGAGCCGAGGAGGTGTTCGTGCCGAGCTTGCCATCGGAATTAACGAACACGGCAGCGCCTCCGGAGGCGGTTTGTCCGCTGATTCCAGCGATATACGTGGCGCCGATGAAGTTTCTGCCGATCCGAATGACGCCGGCGTCACCTGCAACCCCATCACTGCCGATGCAGATATTGTCACCCCCACGGTGAGATTCGACCCAGCCAGATAGCCCAGGGCGGTGTTACCGCTGCCGGTGTTGTTGGTCAGCGCCTGATAACCGTTGGCCGTGTTCTTGAAGCCCGCAGTATTGTCGAGTAGCGCTTGATAACCCATCGCGACGTTCTGGTAGCCGGTGTCATTGTTACGAAGGGCATCAAGGCCGTTAGCCGTGTTGAAGTCGCCGGTGGTGTTATGCGCGAGCGCCGACCAACCGGTGGCTGTGTTTTGGCTGCCGGTGGTATTGAAAACGAGGGTCTGAAATCCGATGGCCGTGTTTTGGCTTCCGGTTGTGTTGCTTAATAGGGCCCCGGCGCCAATGGCCGTGTTGCCGTCCGCGGTGTTCGCCAGCAGCGTGCCAGCGCCAACAGCTGTGTTGAAGCTGCCAGTGATGTTGCTCCTGAGCGACAAGAATCCGACCGCCGTGTTGAATCCGCCGGTGGTGAGACTCAAAAGGGCTTTCTGGCCTTCCGCCGTGTTGCCACCGGAATACCCGCCATCTGGCGGCGGGACCACTGCTTGCGCTGTGTGTGCAACCGCAAGGCAGGTGAATGCTAGCGTGATCACACGAACTGCAGTTGCTTTCTTGCTTTTCATCAATCGATTCATGATTCTTCCTTCCTTTGCCCGCCTGGTTAGATTGTCAGATCGCGAGTCTGCAGAAGACGAAGAACCCAGCGGGAGATTCTCCGTCTGATTCAGATCCGCTTACCGAGGTCGAGCTTGAAAAAAAGCAACGCGCGTGACAAGCCTGAACCACGCTGGCGGGTCCGGTGCGGCAGGCGCGTTGCAACGTCTTACGGATTATTGCTCGCGATTTGAGATTCCGTTTCCCTCATCTCGAGCTGATCACTCACGGTTTGAATTTTTGAATGATGCTCTTCGAACCGAGGCAAAACAACATCCAGCTGTTTCTTGAGGTCGCTGATGGTCGCGTGCTGCCTTGCAGCATCAGACTTCAGTTCCGCGTTCGCGGGGCGCCAGAGCGCCGTCCGCTGTATTTCCTTTTTCAGCTCAGCGATAGCAGCACTGAAATCTTTCCGCTGTTCCGCGAGGCTGGCTTCCAATTGCTGGACCTTCTTGTGTTCCTTCAGGAATTCATTCAGCAACATCGCGTTCACCTGGTCGTAGCGGACGCTGCAGGGCTTTCCGTCCTTATCGCGCACCACCAGATCAGGATTTATTTTTTCCACATCCTCCGCCACGAGTCCGAACTGCGATGCGCCTGCGGGGTCGATTTCTTTCTTGTAGCGGAACTTCACCGGTTCGAGCGCGTAGAGCGCTTCGCGTGCGGACTGCGAATCGGTCGATTTTGTTTTGGGAGAAATGCTGGGCACGTAAAATCAGGGTGATTAATGAACCGCGCGTTCTTTATTGTCGGCCCAACGGCAACGGGGAAATCTGAACTCGCAGCTGACGTGGCAGAGGAAATTGGTGCCGAAATCGTCAGCGCCGACGCGTTTCAAATCTATCGCGGTCTCGATTTACTCACGGCGAAACCTGAGGCTTCAACGCTTGCGAAGGCTCCACATCATCTCATCGATACAGAGTCTCTTCAGGAAGAAATGAACGCTGAAAAATATCGCCGCGCCGCGATGGCCGTCCTTGATGAAATCAATTCACGCGGCAGACTCGCGATCGTTGTCGGGGGCAGCGGGCTTTACATTAAGGCGCTCACGCAGGGACTGGCACCTCTGCCTGAGGCTGATCGAAAGCTGCGCGAAAAATTGAATGCCATGAGCCTGGATGAACTGCGTTCCCAACTTATGGAATTCGATCCCGTGGCAGCCCGAACGATTGACACAAAAAATCGCCGTCGCGTCGTGCGCGCTCTCGAGATCTGTCTGCTAACCGGGAAACCGGCATCGGAAGTTGTAGCCGGAGTCGATGACTCCAGTCGGCCGGGATCACCGATCCCGGCTACAGGCGTTTTTGTCTTGCGCGACCGGGAGGAGCTTTATCAACGAATCAATCAGCGGGTGAAAGCAATGTTCGAGCAGGGTATTATCGAAGAAGTGCGCGCCGCCGGAGCGACCGGTGCGACTGCTTCACAGATGATCGGTTTGCGTCAGATTCGCGAACTGCTCGATGGAAAGATGTCTCTCTCGCAGTGTATCGCGGAGATCCAGCAAGCGACGCGCCGCTATGCCAAAAGACAGTTGACCTGGTTCCGGCGGCAAACTAATTTTTCACCGCTGAACTTGTCGCTTCTTAGTCATAACGAAGCAAGGATTCTGCTCCGGATGCGTGCGGGGCTCCTGGTTGGCGTAAAGGAATGATCGAAACGCGTCCGCAAAAAGGACAGGAGCGCGCGCTCCTGATTGGGCTGGAAAAGAAAGGAGTCTCAAAGTGGGACTTGCGGGATTCGCTCGATGAACTGCGAGAATTGGCGAGTTCGGCAGGTGCGAAAGTGGTCGATACGGTCACGCAAAAGCTGCCGAAGCCGACCGCTCCCTACTACATCGGCCGCGGCAAAGCGGAGTCCATCAAAGATTCGTGTCGGGATCAACAGGTGACGTCGGTCATTTTCAATGATGAACTCTCGCCCGCCCAGGGCCGCAACCTGGAAAATCTGTTCGCGCGTAAGGTTCTTGATCGAACCCAGTTGATTCTCGACATCTTTGCGCAGCGTGCCCGCAGCCGAGAAGGTCGCCTGCAAATCGAGCTGGCCCAGTTGCAGTATCTTCTGCCGCGTCTCACGCGGATGTGGCACCACTTGTCGCGCCAGACTGGCGGCATTGGCACGCGCGGCCCCGGCGAAACGCAGCTAGAAGTTGACCGCCGGCGTGTGCAGGAACGGATTGCGCGGCTGGAGCGCGAGCTGGAAGCGGTGCGAAAAACGCGGGCCATACAACGTGAAGGTCGCAAACGACATCAATGGCCAGTGGCGGCTGTGGTCGGATACACGAATGCGGGTAAATCGACGTTGTTGAATTTGCTCACCGGCGCGGGCGTCGTCGCCGAGAACAAACTTTTTGCGACCCTCGACCCGACAACGCGCAGCTTTGTGTTGCCAAACAAACAGCGAGTTCTTCTAACGGACACGGTTGGTTTCTTGCGAAAGCTTCCGCATACATTGATCGAGTCGTTCAAGGCGACGCTGGAAGAAGTGCACGAAGCCGATCTGCTTATCCACATTGTCGATCTTAGTCATCCCCGTGTGGATGAGCAGATGGAAGCGGTCGATGACGTCATTAAAGAACTGGATGCGTACGGCAAGCAAACCCTGATTGTTTTTAATAAGATCGATAATTTGCCGAATCGCGAACTGGTTGACTCGTACTTGAAACGATTTCCTGGCAGCGTGGCGATTTCGGCACGCACTGAAGAGGGCATCAACGATCTCGTGCAGGCGCTCGAGGAGGCACTTAGTTCATGGCGGTTGCGCTCGCGCTTTCGTATTCCATCGAACGAGTCCGCATTGATCGCCGAGATTCATCGCGTCGGTCACGTCCTGGAATTGCGGTACGAAGGGAACGACGCGTTGCTCGTCGCGCATGTGCCGCCCGACTTGGCGCAAAAGCTGGAGCGGTACGCGGTGGCGTAGCACTGGTAGGCGCGTCACTCCTGTGCGCGCCGGTGCCGGAAATAAGCGACGTGCAGAGGACTGCCCGCCCTACCAAACGCTAAACAGTTATCGCGATGTTCCAATTCGCCTCATTGAGTGGCCAAATTGCGGACCTTCGACTCCACGCTCTGTGCAATGTGAGACCAGCCTTCGCGATTGTTTGGAGTCTTCGCGAAATCCAAAGGCTCACCGATGGTTAATTTGATTCTTACAGGTCGCGGAAGCTTTTGATTCGGCGGCAGAGCCTCAAACGTTCCTGCGAGATGGCACGGCACGACCAGCACATTTGTTTCTGCCACAATCATGCCGATTCCGTGCTTGAACGGTAGCATCGACCCGTTGCGACTGCGTCCACCTTCCGGGAAGATGATGAAGACCGCTTTCTCTTCTTGTAATTTGCGGCGCAAATCGACAAGAGCGTGTGGGCCGCAATTCTTCCGCCACATCGGCAAAGCATTAAGGATGATTGCCGAAAATCTGCTGGTGACGCTGCTTTGAAAGAAAACATCGCCCGCGGCAATGGGAAAGGCTCGTTCGCGGTGCCGGGGAGTTAGCGCTGCTCCGAGAGCCAATGCGTCGAGGTGACTGCAGTGATTCGCCGCCAGCACGAATGGCCCGTGGGCTGGCAGCTTTTCGCGGTACTCAATGGCGAGTCGATGTGCCACCGCGAAGTAAATTCGCAGCAATGAAAAACAAGCATGATGCGTAAGGCTTTCTATCAGACCGCTCTCCCGTCGCACGCTGCGAAAGCGTTCGCCTGGCGTCAGGCCGGTGTCGCGGGCAGGCTGAAGTTCCCAAGGATCCATGGGGTTTTTTATCCGCTAAAGATTTGCTGCGGCTGGTTCACGGCGAATCCGACAAAATAATTCACGTAATGAAATACAGCGGGCGCCACAAGAATCAGACTATCGAACCGGTCGAGAATGCCGCCGTGACCGGGAATGAGTTTCGCTGTGTCCTTGAGGCCTAGATCGCGCTTGATCGAGGAGAACATCAAATCGCCGAACTGCCCGACTATGCTGACGATGATTCCAAGGCCCAGCAGCCGGACAGGCGTGTCGAGCGCCGTGCCAAACCACACAAAATGCGCGCCGACCGCAAAGAGCGGCGCAGTTAGCGCAATTGCGCCGAGCGCGCCACCAACCGTTTTGTTCGGGCTTGTGTTGGGAACAAATTTTCGATGACCAAATAAATGGCCGCAGATATAGGCAAAGATGTCGTTGAGCTCTACGGCGAAGATGATCAGCAAAAGGATTGGCCGATAATTCCAATCGTTTGCCATATTGCCGAGATTGCCGAGCGCGCTCCCGAAAAGAGCGAATCCGAGAACACCCAGACCGACGCGTTGGATATATCCCTTCGGTTGATCAGGAATTAACCCGCCAATAGCAATCAACGCGACGGTCAAGGGAAACAACGCAACATAGAGTCGATACCAATTATCCAACTCGGCAAAAGTGAGTAACAGAATCCCGGTGACCACAATCAAACTAATGGTCCGTTCCCGAAACAGCCCGGTGATGCGTGCGTATTCGCGATAGCAAAGAGAACTCAACACGGCGACGGCAAGGATCGTCCAAAATGCGCCCGCCAGAATCGGAATCAGGATGCATAAAGCCAGCCAAATCCACGAGCGATACCGGTCCCACAGTTCCTTGCGCTTATCGCTGGTGCTGGCCGCCGAGCGGGTGGTGATGAAAATCAGGAGCGGCGCCAGTACAAACAGGATGAGTGCTGCGAGCATCAGAACAACGGTCACGCGGTCATCAAAGGCGTGACGAAATCCAAAGAGTCGTTCGCGCGCGATCTGGCTCATTTCAGCCCGTGTGCGATTCGGCCGACTCGGCGAATAACCGTGATCACACACCCCACGACGATCACAGCAAGGGCAAGAGTCATCAGGCCGATCTGCGAATCATTGAATGTGATCATCTGCCAGGAACGTGGTGTGATCGCCGAGTATAAGCAGACTAGCGTGATGACCAGCATCCGATGTTGTTTTGCCATCGGTCCACAAAACTCGTTAGGCCCGCCGGCAATTTTTCCCGCGGCGCGAACGTACGCGGTGAAGATCGCTAAGATCGTTGCGATGTACCCGAGGGCAATGTTTCCTCCCCAGGCGAAACCTGCGCCGATGAATACGGCCGCGTCGGAAACACGATCGGGAATTTCATTGTAAAGCTCTCCTACCTTTGAAGCGTGACCGGATG
>Ga0137403_10004094_pt1 | contig 17248 bp, 13 predicted proteins | sample CZOMad2_1_16fung_FD_122057 | JGI IMG/M metagenome (GOLD analysis project Ga0137403, IMG submission 122057) | Vadose zone soil fungal communities from Angelo Coast Range Reserve, California, USA - CZOMad2_1_16fungal (Hybrid Assembly) | ecosystem: Environmental > Terrestrial > Soil > Vadose zone...
TTTTATCTGGTCGCGCAAAGAGAGCTTCGTCCCAAAAGCTGGTGGAGCACTTTTTTTTACATGCCGTTCGTGATGGCTACCGGTATCGGCATTTCCATTCGCAACGCCAAAGCTGTACTCGAAGCGATTTTCGACATTAAAAGTGAATTTGTGCGTACGCCAAAATTCAAGATCGAAGGCAAGAAAGATACGTTCGTCACCAAAAAATACCGGAACAAAGCTGGCTGGATGCCCTACGCGGAAATTCTGCTTGGCGTCTACTTTGGCTTCACCGTCGTCTACGCCATAACCAATCAGAATTTCGCTACCATTCCCTTTCTGCTTCTTTTCGTTTGGGGTTATCTCTACACCGGCTTCATGTCGCTCGGCCAAACCTATTTCGCCCATCTCCGCTTCGGCGTCAACGCCCCGGAAATGCGTCCCGCCTCCTCCGGCGCCCCCGGTTTTTAACCACGACCGACTCATTCTTTCACACTACGTGTTCTCAGATGTTCCTACCTAAGCGACGAACTCTGTCTTAAATCTTTGCCTTCCAATATCGAGCCACCAGAATCCGGTATACGATACTTCCAGTCCTGATCGAAAAGGTTCTCTTATGTGGGGAGTACCAATGAAATCCTATTTGCCATGCGTTGCGTTTCTCGTGATCTCTGGCATTCTCACCTCGCCGCAGACCTCAAATGTCACCTCCGTCCCCGTCGAAGAAGAACCGCTCCACAAAGTCGTATTCAAGAATGACGCCGTCACAGTGATGCACGTCATCCTCCCGCCAGGCCAGACTACGCTCTTTCACAGTCACACTCACGATCGCGTGGCCATCGATCTTTCCACTACCACGATCGCACAACAAAAAATCAACGAGCCCGAAGGCCCCTCGACTGCCACAAAACTCGGCAACGTTTCCGCCCTCACTCTGACCGAGGCCTCCTACACTCACCGAGTCCACAACGTCGGCACCGCTCCCTACGAAGTCTTGGACATCGAGCCAGCCGAGCGGCCGACAACTCCCTCTCCCGACGTTGCCGCCACGGTCGTCGCCGAAAATCCCAGTGCCCGCGTTTATAACTGGGTTCTCGCTCCCGGCGCCACTTCGCCCATGCATACCCACATGCGCCCGTACGTCATCGTCTCGATTACACCCCTCAATTTGAAAATGACCTCGCCTGATGGCCAATCCGCCACTCACCAAGTGGGACCCGGCGATTTTCGCTACGTCGACGCAAGAATCACTCACAATCTGGCCAACGTAGGTACCACCCAGGGCCAAATCGTCGAAGTTGAATTGAAGTAGCTTTTTTTGCCTCATAGCATTTTTGTATTATTGCCGCCCTTCGCCCTCTCTTGCTTAAATCCCACCAGCTTTTGCTGGGTCGTGTCCGAATCCAATTCAGGGGAACAGCTCGTGTCCTTCAACCGATTTGTGTCTCTCCGTGCAGTTTGTATTCTTCTCTTTGCGTTCTTCGTCGCAGGCGCGTTTCAAAGTGCTCATGCGCAGGGCTGCGTCGCGGCCCGCTCGAACCAGGGCATCATGGACGAGCTCTGCGACGGTGGTACGATCGCGAGCAGCCCAAACAATCACGATCCTGCATGGCTGCGTCGCCTGACGGTTACCGTCGGCTTCCGTGAATTTAATTCCTTCCGGCACTTCATTGGAACGGACGAACAGACACAGCGTGAGCTCCTTCACAATCAGGTCGAAAATCACCAGCTCCTTTTCGATGTCGGCATCAACTATCAACTCTCTCGTCGCTGGAGCGTCATCGCGGATGTTCCCGTACTCCAAGGCTCGCGCAATCAGATCTACCCGCCCGTGGGTGTTTATCGCATTGGCGGCATCGGGGACATGCAGGTGGGCGTGCAATCCTGGATTTTCCGTCCACCCACCGAGAGCAACGGCAACATCGCCGTCAGCAGTAGTTTGAAAATTCCCACCGGCATCTGCGACGGCAAAAGCTCAGCTGTTCTGAATGGGCAGACGATCACCGCGGTTGCCGATCAGTCTCTCCAGCCCGGCGACTGCCGCTGGGGCTTTACGCTCGCGACCCAGGCCTATCGCCAGATCTGGTTGCATACCATGCTCTACTTCCAGGGCTCCTGGCTGTTCAATCCGGCGGACACCAACGGCGTTCCCACGTTCCGTTCCCGCGTTAGCGAATCCGTTATGTCCGTTACTGACCAGTATCTTTTCCGCGGCGGCTTCTCCCACGCCGTTCCCGGAGTGCGCCATCTTTCCTTCAGCTTCGGCGGGCGCATGGAAGGCATTCCGGTTCGGGATGCTTTCGGCTCCAGCAACGGTTTCCGCCGTCCTGGGTACATCATCTCGATCGACCCCGGCATCCTGTACAGTTTCCGCCGCAACACGATTTCCGTGAACGGCCCGTGGGCCGTCGAACGCAATCGCCGCCGCAGCGTCCCGGACATCGCCGCCGGCAGGCATGGCGATGCGGCCTTTGCCGATTACACGCTCATCGCCGTCTTCTCCCACCGCTTCTAATTTTTTCGTGCGACTTGCTCACGATGAGTTTTGGACGGCTATCGCTACTCCGAGGTGTTCTCCCTGAAGCAGAACCAGGTGGCGCGCGGTTGGTAACATTGGCTGCCCGCCATCCTAGTTCTGCAACAGCTTTGCTCCGGTATTGTCTGCTCGCCGGAGTTCTATGCTTTTCCTACAATTCTCTTCGCGCGCAAACGCCTCCGCCGCCCCCTCTTTCTTTCAACGACCTCTCCGGCAAACCGCACACCCTCGCCGATTCCCGAGGCAAAATCGTCGTCCTCAACTTCTGGGCCACCTGGTGCCTCCCATGCCGCGAAGAAATGCCCATGCTCTCCAAACTCGCAGCCCAGTACAGAGACAAGGATGTATCGTTCCTCGCCGTCTCGCTCGATGACGCCCAATCGCAACCCAAAATCCCGCGCTTCCTGGAGAAAAAGAAAATCACGCTTCCCATCTTCACCGGAGCCACGCTCGCAACGCTTCACGATTTCCAACTCGGCGAAATCGTTCCCGCCACCATCATCCTCGATCGCGACGGCTCAGCCATTTTTCGCATCATGGGCGAAGCCTCCAAAAAAGACATTTCCGCCCGCGTCGATTGGCTACTCTCCACTCGCACCTCCAAGTCTCCCAAGCCTCTCCTCAAAAATTTCTAGACCGCGCTCTCGAATTAGCGTCAAACCAGTCGTCATTCCGAACCTTGCCCGCCGCGCGCCCGCCGAGGCGGACAAACAGGCGGAGCGAGGTTGTAGAGTGTCCCCGAAAGCCTTGACTTGAACTGACTTGCGCACTAGATTTGCGGCTGAGACGTTCCCTCCGTAGGAAGAGATCTATGAACCCACGCATGCGCATTTTCGTCGAGCTGACGCTAGCGGTGGGATTTCTGGTACCAGGTGCATTGGCGCAGAAGCCCCCGGCTCCTGCGCCTCCGCCTCCCACACCGCCGAGCCGTCCTGCGACCTCCACTCCCTCGAATACGCCGCCAGGCCAACCGCGAGAGGATCTCGTGCTGTTTCTCCAAGGCCGTGTTGCAACCGATGACGGGACACCCGTCCCACACGATGTGTTGGTTGAGCGGGTCTGCAACGCCAGCATACGTCAGCAGGTGTATGTAACTTCTCGCGGCGACTTCAGCATGGAATTGGGATCGATGACGGATTCTTACCTTGACGCTAGCGGGGACAGGTCTCCGCAATACGGCCAGGCTAGAAAGGTTCCGGGGATGGGAATTTCACGACACGAGTTAACGAACTGTGAGCTACGGGCCACCGTTTCTGGTTTTCGTTCCCATGTCATCAGCCTTGTGGATCTCGCTCCCGTCAGCAGCAGCATGGACGTCGGCGCCATTGTGGTGCACAGAACTACAAAGATCAAAGGCATGACGCTGAGCGCCGCGCCCTACAAAGCGCCGAAGGATGCCAGAAGAGCCTATGAGAAAGGCCTCGAGGCCCAGAGGAACGGCCGACTTGCCGATGCACGCCAATACTTTGAGAAGGCAGTAGAGATCTATCCGAAGCACGCGAACGCCTGGTTCCAGTTGGGCGCTGTTTTGCAGAATCTAGCCCTGAAGGAATCGGCTCGCACGGCGTATACCCACGCGACGACGATCGACAGCAAGTTCCTGCCGGCTTATCTGTCGCTCGCATCAATGGCCTACGAAGCGGAAGATTGGACCCAGGTCCTTCACCTTACGAATCACGTCTTGGATCTCGATCCATTGAAATATACGAACGTCACCGGTTACATCCTGGATCTCGATCCGCTCGATTACGCCGAAGCTTATTTCTATAACTCGGCTGCAAATTACAAGCTCAATAAAATCGAGGACGCTGAAAGGAGCGGGCTCAAGGCGGAACGGCTGGACCTGCGCCCGCGTTTTCCGCAACTGCATCTTTTACTGGCTGAAATATTTGCTCGAAAAAACAACTATGCCACTGCAATCTCAGAGACAAAAATTTATTTGGAGTTAGCTCCGCATGCGAAAAACGCGGATCAGGTACGGGAGCGGTTGGCACAATTGGAGAAGCTGAACGATCCAGTGTCAAACGGCGAAAGAACCGATCAGAACTGAGTATCGGCGTTGGCTCGCAGCTCCCTGGCTCGCAGCCCTTGCTGAGGAAGCATGCGTGCAATGACTTGTCAGCCACGTCGAGGGCACTCTTAACGAATGCCGCTCTTTTGCCACATGAGCCGTGCTCATTTGACAGAAACCTACCTGAACACAGCCACTACACAACTGGCGAAACACGCTGCGCGTTCTGGTCTCTTTCGACGTTACTCGTGTCGCAAGGCATCCGCGGGATGGACCCTGGTCGCGGCTCGAGCAGGGATGGCGCAGGCGAGGAGAGCTGCGGCGGCTAGGACGCTTGAGATGGCTAGGAGCATGGTCGGGCTTGCGGCCCCGATGCCTTCGAGTTTGCCAGCTAGGGCGCGACCCGAGACCACGCTCACTATTGCTCCGAGCACGAAACCTATGACGAGTACGCGGCCCGTCGATCCAAGTACCAATCTCAGCACATTGCCAGGAGTGGCGCCGAGTGCCATGCGGATGCCGAATTCGCGGGTGCGGCGGGAGACGGCATAGGAAACCACGCTGAAGATGCCGGTGCATGCCAGGGTCAAACCGATTACGGCGAAGATCCCAAACAGGAACGTGGCAAATCGCGGATATGCGGTGGCGTTGCTTAGGAAGTCGTCCAGGCTGCGGACAAATGCGATGGGCTGGCTCGGATCTACCGCACTCACGGCCCGGCGCGCGCCATTGGAAAGCGCGAGTGGGTCGGAGTTGACCGTGCGAATCGCAAACATCATCCCTGGCGGGAACAGGTGCGAGACGGGAATATAGACGGCGGGTTCCGGCTGATCACGGAGCCCGGAGTTCCGAACAGTGCCGCAGATTCCGACAATCTGATACGCATTCGATGTTTGAGGAGGTTTCACAAAACCGGGAGGCAGCCCTTCGATAGGTAAATCCAGGCGAATCTGCCTGCCGATGGGATCTTGACCATGCGGAAAGTATTTCTTCACCATATCTTCGGTGACGATAGCGAGGGGAGTGGCCCGGGTCACGTCCGCGGCATCGAAGTAACGGCCCTTCAGAAGTGGAATGCCGATCGTGCTGAAGTAGGCGTCGCTCACCAGGTTTACGCGAATCTGCGCGCCGGGCGACTGTAGGCCGTCCATATCGAATTTCAAGTTGACGCCGGAATAGGGAGGCACTCCGGTGGCGGCGGCAGCGGCCGATTCCGCACCTGGAAGCCTTGTCAAATGTTCAATGATATCGGTGAAAAAGGTTTGGCGCTGGCTCCATTCGGGATACCGGGCTGCAGGCACGGGGACATAGATGGTCAGAACGCCTTTGGGCTGATAGCCGAGTTTCTGTCTAGTGAGTTCGAGCATACCGGCAGCGGCAAGCGCAGCGCCGGTAAGGAGCACGAGCGATAGGATTACCTCGGAAACGATCAGGACATCACGCAGCCGGCGACCTGCCGTGCCGGAGGCGGAATCCCGCCCGGCGTCCTTGAGGAAAGTCGCCTGGTTTTGACTGGAAAGCTGAAGCGCAGGCGCGAGGCCGAACAAAATTCCGGTCAGAACTGAAACGGCCGCGGCAAAACACAGCACCGGCACATTGATGGCAATCGCGGCCTCGTGCGGCACCGAGTATTCCGGCATCAGGGCGACCACTGCTTTTACGCCACCATACGCCAATGCTACGCCCAGTGCTCCCCCTGTCACGGATAGCATCACGCTTTCGGTTAGCAACTGCTGGATGACACGCTTTCGACCTGCACCCAAGGCAACTCGCACCGCGATTTCGCCTTGCCGCGCGCTGGCCCGCGCCAGCAGGAGATTCGCGATGTTGGCGCACGCGATCAGCAGCAAGAAACCCACAGCGGCGAGCAGGGCTAGAAGTGTGTTGGCGAACTTTCCTAGGATCCCTTCGTTAACCGACATGAATTCTGTGCGGAACGGTGGCTCGGGATAGGCGAACGAAGGAGCTGTTTTCACAAATTTCTCGTGGAAGCTCTGAAACTCGGCGTTGATCTGTTGCTTGGGGACACCGGGCTTCACCTTAAGCACCATGCCGAAGCGCTCCTCGGTACCGGGATGGATTTCCATCGGAACGTATACGTCTGCATCGTTCCATGTAAACCGGACCGGTAGGACGCCGATTACGGTGAAGAACTTGTCGTTGAGGCGGATTTTCTGGCCCAGGACATCGGGCCGGCCAGAGAAATGGCGTTGCCAGAACAAATAGCTCAAAACCGCGACGGGTTCGACTTTCGATTCATCGCCTGCGTCCTGTGGCGAGAACGTGCGGCCGAACAGAGGCGGAACGCCGAAAAACTGGAACGCATTCGGAGAGAAGTCCTCTTGATTGACGGCTTCCGGCAGGCCCGCCTCGGTCATTACCACGCTGTGCCGGTTGTTGAGAATCATGCTTTCGACGCCCTTAGCGCGAGCCTTCATCTCGAGATACTCTGCCATGGTGTAGCCAATGTAATGGTCGCCCTTGGCATTCAGGACGTGCGCACCGCCAATGCGTTCCGCCCCTACGTACGGATACGGATCGACCAAAACGGCATAAACCACGCTGAAAATTGCGGTTGTCGCACCGATACCTAGGGCCAGAGAGAGGATTGCTACGGTCGTCGAGACGCGACTTTTGACCAGCAGGCGTAGCGCGTAGCGGATGTCCTGAAAGATCGACATGGTCGGGCCTCCCGGAGGGATTCTGGAGTATATGAACTAATGACGCCGCAGAGGTTGAATTGGTTCCGAGGAGATTATTTGCCGGCCGGCGTTCCGACGAGACTTACACGCCCGGAACGTACCCGATCTCTGCGAGGGTATCGTCTGCTGCTCGGAAGTTAGATTCGTGCAGATTCGCCAGCCGTACATTGTTAACCCTGATAAATACAAATCCATACGGACGGTAACGACGTTAGGACTCATCTCAGAATGGATGGTCTTCGCGGCTCCTTGCCAACTTCCCAGGCCGATGAATTGGCCGTCAGCCATTTCCAACGGTCGTGCCACGGCGCGACCTGACCAGGACTACCAGGGTGATGCCAGCGAGTAGTCCAGCGAACAGGCCAACAGCGGCAAATTGCGTCCGATTGGGCGCGACAGCTGTTATCGGGAGACTTGGGGGTTCGGGCAGTCTAAGAGTCGAGTGTGAATTCAGCTGCGGAGCGATGTTCATGCCTTCCATGAAGCGAGATGCCAACTCCTCGTTTACCTGTTGTGCGGCCTGGGGGTCTGAGTAATCGAACTGAACGGCGAAGGTAAGCGCATCTCGATTCAACGGCGAAGCGAGTGGCATGGGATAGAACCGGATGTGTCTCTGCATCTTGTCGATTACGTCGTCGAGGGACATGCGGGCGTGATCGCGCGGGTACAGATTGTGCTTTTGAATGACCGCCGCCAGGGATTCCCGGCTGACGACGCTTCGCTCCAAATTGTCGAGCAGACGGCGTGTAGATTCGTCGGCGGGAGTTGCGGTGAACACCGCTTGTGAGTGGTAGTGGACCGGTACCGCAAAGGAGACCGCGGTCGCCACGAGGATTCCGGCCACCGAAAAAGCGAGCGTAATTCTGCGAACACTCCACGTCGTCATTTGCATTTTGAAACCTCCGCAGAAGACGTCGAAGGCGTCGCGCGCGGATGGCGTCGCGTCTTCGAGCAGGGCGTCGAACTCGGCCCCGTAACGCTTGCGCCAGCCTGACGGGTAGAGCTTCGCGAGGAATCTTATGATGCGTTTCATGCGTTCTTCAGCCTCCGCAGCCCAGCGCGGACCACGCGGTCGAGATTCGCGAGTTGGGCGCGAAGGTACTCACGGCCAGCTCTGGTAATGGCGTACGGCTGGCGGCGGTCGTTTGACTCCACTGGGCGAATCCAGCCGCGTTCTTCGAGACGAGTGATGGCCCCGTATAAAGTGCCGGGGCCGAGGCGTGCGCCAGAGAACCGCTCGATGTCTTCCATCATGGCGTAGCCGTGTTTGTCGCCACCAGCCAGGCTCGACAAGACGAGAAGCGAAGGGTCAGACATGACTATTACGTCCCACGTAGTATATCGTACGGCGTAATAGAGTGGCTGTCAAGCCGGAATGTCGGCACGCAGTTCAAGCTTCTCGCCAAGCAGTAGAGTTTCGGCCTTCTACCGCGCTGGTCTTCAACGCGGCACAGTGCGCTAACTATCTGCGATGCAACGTCCAGTTAGCCTTAACATGAAGTGTCGACCGGCCCGTCACCTCTGCTGCTCGGAAGTTATATTCGTACCGATTTGCAGCCGTAAACTTCCTGTACATGTCCGGTTTCTGCAGTCATGCAGACCGGTCTCCTACTCTTCGTGATCCAAGGGATTTCCGGCCGGTCCTACTTGTACTTCGGACTTTTTTCCGTCGGTCACGACCTGCGCTTCATACGCGAGCAACTTATCTTTTTTCGTAATTGATTCTATTTTCGTGATTTTGCCTTTACCGGCCTGGGCTTCTAGCCCGGCTCTTACCTCTGCTGGCACAGCCTGCAAATCCACCTGTTCCTCGACCTCAATCACTACTCCCTTCGCATCCATCTGCACATCTTTGGTATGACCGTTTAAGAGCATCTCGGCTTCGTAAGTGGTCTGCCCGTTTTCCTTCTCTTCGCGGAACCCGCGAATCGTTGCTCCCTTACTCTGCTTTACGACCGTTTTTTCAACCGCTGCAGGCAGTTCCGAGCGTTTGATCTTTTTTTCTTGCGCAAAAGCGTTCCCCACTAGCACCAAACTTACAGCCAACGGACAGATTTTATGGCTTGTCTTCATCTCCCCTCCGTAAATCGGATCAACGCTTTTCCCCTAGGGGAAACTACCAGCTCGCTCCTACATAGACTATTGATACCGATTCCGAAGTTGGTCCTTGATTCGTCGAGATGCAGGACCGGCCTTGTCTTCCGCACTCTTTCAAAAAACAGGCGGGTACCCCGGGTACCCCTCACTCCGATTTCGGCATCCGCGCTCCTTCGGCTACAATCGTGCGTCGTGGTTCGGTTGCTTCGCGTTTTCTTCAACCGCGCACCCTGCCTCACCCGCGGTCCGGACACGTTCTCAAGTTCAACGAGGTTCATGGATGAAACTCGCAATGGAGTTTAAGTCGATCGCCTTGCGCGTGGCCTTGCTCGTTATGATCTTGGCCGACGCATCAAACAGCCTGCTTGCGCAGCAGCGTCGCGATCGTGAGCCCAACGAGATTTATGCGGCGCGCCGCGCAAAGCTGGCCGCTCAGGCCGACTCCCCCGTCGTTTTGTGGGGGCTTACCGGTCGCGAAGAATTTTCTCAGGCCTATGTTTTCACTCAGGAAGATAATTTTTATTACCTTACCGGCCACAATGAAGAGGAAGCCGGACTCATCGTTCTGCCTGCGTTAAAGGACGGGCAATCACACGATGCCTGGAACGGTCCTCGCGAAGTCCTTTTCTTGCCTGCAAAGAACCCGCAAAAAGAAAAGTGGAACGGCGTTCGGCTTTCGCCGACTGATCCAGATATTTCTGCTCGCACAGGATTTGCTTCCGTTCAACCCTTTTCGGAAATGCGTGCTTACGTCGAAAGACTTGCCAAGCTCTATGCAAACTTTTCCACCATTCTTCCTTACGAAAAGGAAAATGGCGGCTACCCGCACGAAAAAGCCGTGGTCGATTGGCTGCAGCTCGCCAGGCCGCAAGCGAAATTGAAAGATATTCGTGGCGCTGTGGAAGCGATGCGCGCTATCAAATCACCCGGAGAACTCGCGTTTCTCAGAAAGGCCATCGATCTTTCGCTCGATGCGCACTTCGAGGCCATGAGAATGATGCGTCCCGGCCTCTACGAGTATCAGATCGCCGCGAAAATGGTCGAAGTTCACGCCAGGGGCGGCTCTGAAGCCGAAGGCTACGCTCCCATCGTCGGCGCAGGTCCAAACTCCACCGCTCTCCACTACGACAAGCTGGCTCGCAAAATCGTAGATGGCGATATCGTCGTTCTCGATGTTGGCGCGCAATTTTCCGGTTACTCCGCCGACATCACGCGCACCCTTCCCGCCACCGGAAAGTTCTTGCCGCGCCAGCGCGAAATCTATGACATCGTTTTCGGAGCGCAGAATGCCGTCTTCGCCGCGCTGAAACCTGGATTGAATTTCTGCAAGTCCGGAGACAAGAGCCTCTACAAAATTTCCTACGACTACATCAATTCCCACGGCAAGGATTTGCACGGTAACAGGCTCGGCCAGTACTACATTCACGGCCTCGGCCACCACATCGGCCTGAACGTTCACGATCCCGGCGAATCCTGTAAAGCTCTCGCGCCAGGAATGGTAGTCACCGTCGAACCTGGAATCTACATCCCGGAAGAAAATCTCGGGGTACGCATCGAAGACGATATCCTGATTACCGAAACCGGGTTTGAACTTCTAAGCAAGCGCCTGCCACGCGACGCCGCCGAAATCGAAAAAATCATGGCGGAAGCTGCTCACTCGGCTGGCACAAGGGAACGCGCGGGAGAGCAACCCAAGGCCAATTGACCATATCGAATCACCACATCTATACTGGTTGTTCGCGCAGAAGGCGTTTTTTTGTTCTGCGCACTACGTGCCTGCCTACCGCAGGCAGGTATTTCCACGCAAGCCGCCTCACAGAATGGTTTCAGGGCTTGTACTTACAACTCTGAGTAAGCGACCGTTTGGGGTTTCAGGGTTTGTGCTTCGAAACCCTGAGTTGAAGAAGAATTTACAAAATCAAACTGAAGGCATTGGACGAAAATGAGCAGCCTCAAAGCAACACAAATCCGCCCCGGCATGGTCATCCAGCATGAAAACGAGCTTTACACCGTTTTCAGCACCGACCACCGCACCCCGGGCAACAAGCGCGGTTCCATGCAGACTCGCTTGAAGAGTCTGCGCACCGGCACGATGATTGACTACCGCTTTCGCGCGGAAGAGTTCGTCGAACGCGCCATCCTCGACGAAATCGAATTCGAGTTTCTCTATAGCGAAGGCGATCGCTTCCATTTCATGAACACAAAAACGTACGAGCAGATGGAAATGTCCCGCGAAGAGCTCGGCGAAACCACGTATTACCTGGTTCCAAACACGATTGTGAAAGTGGAATTCCATGACGAAAAAGCCATCGGCATCAATCTTCCGGACACCATGGATTTGCGCGTGACCCAGACCGAACCGACGATTCAGAAAGCCACCGCCAGCTCGGTGATGAAGCCTGCCACTCTTGAAACTGGACTGGTGGTTCCGGTTCCCCCATTCGTCAACGAAGGTGATAAGATTCGCGTGGACACTTCGGAAGCGCGCTACGTTCAACGCGTCGAATAGTTCAAATCGATTTCCGCCTCCGCAGCTGAATCGGCGCAAGTCAGATTCAGAAGAGGTGAAAAGGGCGCCCCGTCGCGAAAGCGTTCGGGGCGCTTCTGTTTGTCAGAAAGAATTTCTCGAGGAATTAATTCTAGGCTTTCGTTGCGGCGATTTTTCCGCTGGGTTTTTCGGCGAAGACGCGAGCGAAAATGGCGTCCACGTAGCGCAAGTGGCGCTGTAAATCAAAAGTGTGTTCGAGCGCTTTTGCGTCCAGAAATTTTGCGATGCGCGGATCGTTTGCAACGCGTTCGCGAAAGCTTGCATCCGTTTCCCAGGCAGCCATCGCGTTTTCCTGCACCGCTTTGTAGGCATCATCGCGCGGCATTCCTTTTTCCACCAGGTCCTGCAGCAACTGCCCGGAGAAAACGAGGCCTTCGGTCGCGCCGAGATTGCGTTTCATGCGTTCCGGGAAAACGCGCATGTCGGCGATGACCGCGGTCATTTTTGCGAGCATGTAATCAATCAAAATTGTGGAATCGGGAAGAATGATTCGTTCTACGGAACTGTGCGAAATATCGCGCTCGTGCCACAGGCCGATATTTTCAAACGCCGCAATCATGTTGGAACGAACAATTCGCGCAAGGCCACTGATTTGTTCACACGTTACGGGATTGCGTTTGTGCGGCATGGCGGAACTGCCGCGCTGTTCGTCGCCAAACGGCTCTTCTGCTTCACGCACTTCTGTGCGTTGCAAGTGGCGAATTTCGATGGCGATTTTTTCGAGCGTTGCGGCAATCAGCGCCAGCGTGCTGAGGTAGTGCGCGTGACGATCGCGTTGAATCACTTGTGAGGCGACAGGAGCAACATTGAGTCCAAGGCGCTGGCAAATGCGCTCTTCAATTTCCGGACCGAGATGCGAAGCGTTTCCGACCGCACCTGAAATTTTCCCAACGCGCATTTGTGCGGCAGCGTCTTCAAACCGTTCGATGTTGCGCTGATTTTCCGCGTACCAGTTGGCAATTTTCAGTCCAAACGTAATTGGCTCAGCGTGAATTCCATGCGTGCGGCCAATTTGTGGTGTGTGGCGAAATTCCTGCGCGCGGCGAGCGAGTACATCACTGAATTTCACAAGCGCCGCTTCAATCAAGCGTGATGCATCGCGAACCAGCAGCGCCTGCGCAGTGTCCACGACGTCGTTTGAAGTCATTCCATAATGCAGCCATCGCGCGGCGGCGGAATCGCCGATGGATTCGCCTACGTTCATGGTGAATGCGATGACATCGTGTTTTACACGTGTCTCCAATTCGTTGATGCGCACGGCATCGACTTTGGCGCGAGCGCGAATTGTGGCGGCGGCTTCCTTCGGAACTTCGCCCGATTCCGCGAGAGTTTCCGTCGCAGCCAATTCGACTTCGAGCCACTTGGAGTATTTGTTGGCGTCGCTCCAGACGCGCCCCATTTCTTCGCGGGTATAGCGTGGAATCAAGCGAATCCCCTTTCCTGGCAGATCATGATACCGCATCTTGACTTTCGGACTGTAGGAGGTAGACACTCTACTGGCGTGGATGTAGTCGCCCTACATGGACGACCCGCTGCGCCAGCTCTTGAGGATTGCGACCATGGCAAAACAGCAGTATCGAAACCGGATCGAACTTCTGCAAGGAACTTTGGATCTGATGATCCTGCAAACGTTGCAGTGGGGGCCGCAACACGGTTACGGCATCAGCGTGGCCATCCGAAACCGCTCCGGCGAAATATTGCAGGTGGACACAGGCTCACTCTATCCAGCGTTGCACCGTCTGGAAAAACAGAAGTGGGTCGCTGCAGAGTGGAAAATCTCCGAAAACAAACAGCGCGCTAAATATTATCGATTGACGGCCGCGGGAAAGCGCCAACTGGCGCAGGAACGCTCGCGCTGGCAGCAGCTGACGGAAGCAATCGGGGGAGTGCTGAACTCCGCCAAGAATGAGACAGAACCATGAACTTTCACTGGCTGAGTCGTAGAAAACGAGTCGAAGAACTGAACGAAGAGCTCGAATCGCACGTAACAATGGCGGCCAAAGATCTCGTCGCACGTGGTGCATCGAAAACTGCAGCAGCGCATGCCGCGCGACGCGAGTTGGGCAATTTCTCTTTAGTGCGGGAAGTGACACAAGACGCGTGGGGAGGACGCTGGTGGCGGGACCTGCTGGAAGACTCACGGCATGGCCTGCGAATTCTGAGGAAGAATCCGGGATTCACAGCGGTGGCGGTGTTGACACTGGCGCTAGGGATTGGCGCAAACACGGCGATTTTCACCGTTCTCAATTCCGCAGTTCTGAAGTCGCTTCCAGTCGCGCATCCCGAGGAACTTGTGGTGCTCACGGACCCAGACGCTCACGGAAGTCAGTTTGGCAGTCAAACAGGAGATCGCTCGCTGCTCGCGTATTCCGAGTTCGAATACCTGCGTGACCACAATGATTTCTTTTCTGGAATTTTTGCGGCAGACAGCAGCCTGCCTGATGTGGAAGTGAACCTGGGAGATTCATCCGCAGGTTCAGGCGGAAAAAAAGAAACCAATCGAGTCAAACTGGTCAGCGGAGATTATTTTGCCACACTTGGAGTAACGCCCGCAGCTGGAAGGATGTTTCGAACCGAAGTCGACCGGGCGCGCGGCGGTTCGCCGATTGCGGTTGTGAGCTATGTTTTTTGGAAAGAGCGTTTCGGTTTGAATCCTTCGATGCTCGGGAAGACGATACACATTCGTCACGCCTCATTCGAAATTGTCGGTGTCGCACCACCAGAATTTTTTGGTGAAACCGTTGGAGAGGCGCCGGATATCTGGATTCCCATGATGATGCAGGAGACCGTCTATCCGGGACGGGACCTTCTTAGCCCCTCGCCACAAGGAATCACGAACCAACACTTGTGGATCCAGGTGATGGCGCGGTTGAAACCGGAGACATCGTTTGCGCAGGCCAAGACGCGGGTCAACGTTGTGTTTAAACGCATGCTGGAATCCGCGGCTGGAGCGGCGATGACCGCGGCGGAGCCCAGAAATTATTTGGATCAGCGGCTCAATGTGCAGCCTGGCGCCCGCGGCGCTTCGACACTGCGCGCGGATTTTGGCACGCCGCTGGCGTTTCTGATGGTACTTGTCGGACTGGTGCTGCTGATTGCGTGCGCAAATGTGGCCAACCTGGTGCTCGCTCGCGGCGCAGCCCGGCAAAAAGAATTCGCAATGCGGATCGCTATCGGGGCTGGACGCACGCGGCTGATTCGGCAGCTTTTGGCGGAGAGCCTGCTTTTGGCGCTGCTGGGAGCCTTCGCGGGGGTTCTGCTGGCCTACTGGGCCGACACGTTGTTGCTGCGCATGGTTTCACAAGCGGCGACACGGCCTGGAGCAATTCACCTTCACCTGATACCCGATTTACGTGTGCTCGGTTTCACGCTAGGCGTGACGGCGCTGACGACAATTCTTTTCGGGTTGATTCCTTCATTGCATGTCACGCGCCCAAATCTGTCGCCAGTCTTGAAATCCGCGAGCGTGGGAGTGACGGGAGAGCCGGTCGAACGCCGGCTGCCATTGGGCAAAATGCTGGTCGTGATACAGGTGGCCATATCGCTGGTTTTGCTCGTGGCAGCCGGGTTGTTCGTGCACAGCCTCTCAAAACTCAGTCAGGTTAATCTCGGTTACAACCGCGAAAATCTGCTGCTGTTTCAAGTGAACGCCACTGCCGGAGGATACAAAGGGCCGGCGGCGACTCGTATGTACCAGCAGTTGCTGGAAAGAATTTCAGCGATTCCCGGACTGCGCGGGGCAACCGTTTCACACAATGGGTTGTTCAGTCACTCGGAATCTGGCGATCCGATCGCAGTCGAAGGATACACGCCGAAACCGAATGAGGAGATGGACTCACGGATCGACCATGTCGGTCCTGGCTATTTTTCCACCATGGGAATTCCGATTCTGATGGGACGAGAAATCGGGCTACAAGACAGCAGCGCTGGAGTGCGCGGCGGAGTCATCAACGAAACCTTTGCCCGGCGCTTTTTCCCCAACGTGAATCCCATCGGAAAACACATCCGCGACACTTATCCCGGCAATCCTGCGGATATGGAAGTTGTAGGGATGGCGGCAGACGCAAAATACAACAGCCTGCGCGAAGAAACTCCGCCGCGCGTCTACGCTCCTCTTTTCAACCCCATGTGGGAACAGGCCGCCGCAATTTATGAAGTTCGCACATTTGCCGATCCTTCCAGCGTGAGCGTGTCGCTTCGCAAAGCGGTAGAAGAAACGAGCGCGTCGCTTCCAGCGATTGAAATTCACACGATGTCGGGGCTGGTGGACGACTCGCTCGAAACCGATCGGTTCATCGAGAAGCTTGCGGGAGCGTTTGGCATTCTTGCCATGCTCCTGGCAAGCATTGGCCTGTACGGAATCATGGCCTACACCGTGGCATGCAGGACGCGAGACATCGGAATTCGCCTGGCGCTGGGGGCTGAGAAGGAGAATGTTCTTTGGCAAGTACTGCGCGAGACGTTGGCGCTCGTGCTGATCGGAACCGCCATCGGCGTGCCTTTGGCGATGGGAGCAACTCATCTGGTGAAAAGCATGTTGTTTGGTCTGGGATTCGCCGATCCGACCGCGATCCTGTTCGCAGCGGCTGTGCTGGCATTGGTTGCCGCCGTGGCAGGTTTGTTGCCAGCGTGGCGAGCTTCTCAAGTCGATCCGATGGTGGCGCTGAGGCATGAGTGAGGAAGAAGCGAAACAGGGAAACGACGGAGGTGGCGAGTGAGATTTTGGCGGCGACGGGAAGAAGAGTTGGAGGAAGAGGTGCGCAGCCATTTGGAGATGGCGGCACGGCAGCGGGTGGCGCGAGGCGAGCCCGCAGAGGAGGCAAAACGTGCGGCGCAACAGGAATTTGGGAACACTGCGCTTGTGAAGGAAATAACGCAAGACGCCTGGGGAGGACGCTGGTGGCGGGACTTGCTGGAAGATGCGCGGTATGGCCTGCGAATTTTGAGGAAGAATCCGGGCTTCACCGCGGTCGCGATCCTCACTCTTGCGCTGGGAATTGGAGCGAACACGGCGCTATTTTCCGTAGTAGATGGAGTGCTGCTGAACCCGCTGCCCTATCCGCATTCCGAACAACTTGTCACGCTGCATGAAAGCAAGCCCAACTTCGCCACCGGCTCAATTTCATTTTCAAATTTCCTGGACTGGCAGAAAGACAATCAGACGTTCTCTTCGATGGCGGTCCAGCGTGGCACGTCATTCATCCTTACGGGTCTCGGAGAAGCCGAGCAATTGGATGCGCTCTTTGTGAGCTCCGAGTTTTTCAGACAGCTCGCAGTTGTTCCGGTCATCGGGCGCGACTTCGCGCCCGGCGAGGACCGCGTGGGAGCGGCTCCCACGGTCATGATCACCGCCAGCTTCTGGAATCGAAAATTTG
>Ga0137403_10004095_pt1 | contig 17245 bp, 13 predicted proteins | sample CZOMad2_1_16fung_FD_122057 | JGI IMG/M metagenome (GOLD analysis project Ga0137403, IMG submission 122057) | Vadose zone soil fungal communities from Angelo Coast Range Reserve, California, USA - CZOMad2_1_16fungal (Hybrid Assembly) | ecosystem: Environmental > Terrestrial > Soil > Vadose zone...
GCACGTGCTGCGGGCCAAGCTGCAGGCGCCGCTGACGACGGTAGAGGAGGTGGTCTTGGGAGTGGGGCGTCTGGGCGGTCACCTGAACCGCAAAGGGGACGGCCTTCCGGGTTGGCAGACGTTGTGGCAGGGTGCGATCGCGCCAGTGCCAAGGATTTCGGCGTAATTCGCTCGGATTTCGTCTCGGGAGTGGCTTGAGTCCCTCCCTCGGCCCCTCGGACATCTTGAAAGTGAGGCAGCTTTCTCGCGATAATAAGGGAACTGGTGTCCACGTTCCCTTGTTGAGAAAGGCCGCCTCGATGGATCATGCTGCGTGTGTCCACCTCCTGCTGGCAACCCCGTTTGCTACCTCGTTGTTGGCTCTGACGGTTCGCCTGATCCCGGTGATTACCCAGATCGGTCGCCTCATCGTTCGATTCCGCCGGGCCGATCTGACTCCCCAAGCCTGCCACCAGTTCGAGACCCAGTTGCAGGAGCAACTTCGGGAACTCGGTCGGATCATCGTCGAATGGACCTTCAATCACCTCGAGCCGCGCGACAAAAAGGATATGCCCAACCAGATTTGTTTCCAGGGTCTCTGGTATCGCCGCCGCTCCAAGACCCCCAACCGCAAGGTGGCTACCCTGTTTGGGACGATCACGCTCTGGCGGCGGTTGTACCAACCCCTTCATGGCATCGAGCCGTCGATCTTTCCCCTGGAGATCCGCCTGGGGTTGGAAGCCGGTCTGGCCACGCCGGCCTTGGCGGAGCGGGTGGCCCAGGCGGTGGTCACTTTCCCCCAGAAGACCGTGTTGACCCTGTTGAAGGACGCGCACGGCGTGAGTTGGTCGGTGGCGAGCTTGCGGAAGGTGATCGCGGGCGTGGCGGCGGGAGTGGAAGGGCACCGCCACGACGGGCAAGCCGCCCAACTGCTTTTATGGCTGGAGCAGGCGAACCGATCCTCGGGTGGCCGCAAGCCGGTGCTGGCCGTGGGGCGTGATGGGCTGATGTTGCCGATCCGCAGCCAGGGATGTTACCGGGAGGGGGCCACGGCGACGATCTCGGTTTACGACCGGCGGGGACAGCGGTTGGGGACAGTCTACCTGGGTCGGATGCCCGAGCCGGGCCAAGGGACGTTGTCGGGGCAGTTGACGGCATTGCTCACGGAGGTGTTGCGGCAATGGACCGGACCGTTGCCGCGGTTGGCCTACATCACCGATGGGGGGTACCACCAGACCCAGTATTACCGCCGGGTGCTCCAGCGGATGAGCAACCCCCGTCATCCTGGCCAGCGGCTGAAGTGGGAGTGGGTGATCGATTATTATCATGCGTGCGAATACATTTACAAAATGGCGGAAGCCTTGTTTTTGCGGCTCTGCCTCCGGGACGAGCGCCAGGTTGAATACTCCGTCCGAAAGAAAGGCAGCACCTTTGATTTCGTCGATTTTCTCAAGCTCGAACACGTCTTGATAAAACGACGCTAAACGGCTCGGATCTTCGGCGCCGATAACCAATTGACGTAACTGCGGCATGACTTCCACCTTCTTTCGTTGGTCTATGCGTAGCTTACCACAACCGTAGCTTGGGATTACAGCGATAGCGAATTCTCTTGATCGCTGGAATATTTCTCTACGTCAAACGCGGGCGATTTGACCGGTAGGAGCAAACTGAACACGCTGCCAACGCCAACTTCGCTCGTCACGCGAATTTCTCCACCCAGCGCGGCCGCAAGCTTTTTGCAAAGTCCCAAGCCTAAACCCGTTCCGCCGTAGTGGCGCGTGGAGGAGCCATCGAGTTGGCGAAAGTCATCGAAGATGATCTCTTGGTCTTCCCGCTTGATGCCGATGCCCGTATCCGCGACGGCGATTTCCAAAAATTCGCCGATGCCGGTGCGGCGTTTGCAGATCGACAAATCGATGCGCCCTTTCTCGGTAAACTTGAGCGCGTTCGTCAGAAGCTGAACTAGGATTTGCTGTAGTTTCTGCCCGTCGCTCTCTATGGAATCAATCGCCGATTCCATATGGATGCCGAACTCAATCGGGCGCTCGCGAATCAGCCTTTGGGTCATCGTTTCCAAGCCGGTCAGGATCTCCTTCAGCTTGACGATTTCAATCTGAGCGGAAGAGCCGTGGGTCTCCATACGGGAAAAATCCATGAGATTATCCATCAGGCTCGATAGTTCTTGTCCATTATGAACCAACCGATCGAGAAATTTCCGCGCATCTCCCGACAAGTCCAAATCACGTAACACTTCACTGTAGCCGATGATCGTGCTCACAGGCGTGCGCAGCTCGTGGCAAACATTGGCAACGAAATCTTTTTTGATTCGATCCATTTCGATCAAACGTTTATTACTGTCCTCGGCCCGAGTGCGGGCCGCGATCGACTCCTCGTAGAGACGACCATTTTCTAATGAAAGAGCTAATTGCTCGGTCAATGTGCCTAACAGTCGAAAGTCTTCGGCGCTGTACTCGTGTCCAGACTTCTTGGCGCCAAATGACACCAAACCTCTTACTTCGCGCTCGTAAACAAGCGGCATGAGAAGCTCCGCCTGCCATCGTGCGAAAACTTCGAGTAATAGGTCCCTGTTCTCGCGAAAGCGCGGGTTAGTCATTACCTCGTCACGGGAGATGCCGCGGTAATCGCTTCCGGACCAGATTTCCGCGAAGCCCATCGGCTCGTCAATCCCTGGGGCTGTCTGCGCCATCGTCTCGGTCGCCGACCCTAAGATCTCCGTCGCATTTTTCCCCCGATACATCAGGACAGCGTTTTTGATCCCCAGGAGCTCGGTGATTCGTTGGATAAAACCTTTGGCCAGAGATGGAGCGGCATCGAGGGTTCGCAGGAACATGCTGATCTCTTCCTGAACTTTGATCGGGTCGTAGTCCTGGCGATAAAGGTATCGGTCGACGACGTTTTCGAGCCAACGGAGTAATGGATTAAAAACTGCGACCACAAAAACCGAAAAGAAAATCGGCACGAGCGGGTCCTTGGCATAGCTTCCTGCCCACGGTGCCACTACGAACGCGATGATGGCGTAGATCACCACCAACAAAGCCATCAGGGCAACTCGGCTCAACGCGACCTTCAAAACACGGCCGAGGTCAAAGAGGCTGTATTTCAATAATGCATAGGCAACTGAAATGGGAAAAAAGATCGTTGGCACCAAGGCGATGTTGTACGGAATCGGCCACTGAAACGAACTCGTCAGTACGGTGATCAGCGTAGGTATAAAAAAACCCAAGAGCGCGCCGACAAACATCACGCGCAGCCTTGAGCGCTCCAGATCCGAATCCGTCCGACGCAACGCGTAGCCCGTAACCATGAGAAAAGTGAGTGCGCCGATGCAGGCATAAACGTATGCGGCGCGAAAAAAAGCGATCCAATACTCCAATGGGCCAAAAAAGGTCGCGCTGTTAAGAATTCCAAGAACCACGCTTATTCCGTAAATCGAAATGAGCGGAATCGAACGTAGCGACAAGGACGTCAGGTTGCCTTGCCTGAGTAACAGAGCCAGATGAATCGCTGCGCTAGGGGTGAGCGACAACGCAAAGATTCTCAACTCTTTCGGCAGCACCCCTTCCGTCATAAAATCGAAGGTGGTTTGAAACCAGACGAAAACCGTCAAGACCATGAAACAAAGCGGCAGCGCGGCCGGTGACGAAGCGTGGAAGAAGTATGGCGACACACCGATTAAAAGAAAGGCCAAACCGATGAAGATATAGATACCAAAGCTCAAGAGCCAATCGCGCAGGCTGAAATTCATCGTCGAAATTGTTAGGTCGAGAGTCTCCGAGTTGCGCAGCACTCGGTAATGGAGTGAAGATGCGGCAGGGACGCTGCGCGCGCTTTGATACAAATCAGCGCGACTTCGTAGATCGCGCCCATTAATGCTTAAGACGCGATCCAATGGCTGAAGACCCGCGGTCTGACCGGTCCATCCAGGTACCGAGTAAGGGCCCACCGTCAGATTTTCATGCACGAAAAAACCGGGAAACGGTTCATTCAGCCAGCGGCCGATGGATAAAACGTTCTGACCAATCAGGAGAAGGACCGCCAGACCGGTTAACAGGAAGAGTAATCGTCTTTGCCAGGTTCGGTCGCCCATAGGATCCCCCTCGGCCAAATCAAATACAACGCACCGGGGGTTTATCAAGGCAACTCGAATGCTGTCAAGCAAGAAACTGCGGAAGTCGCTCGCGTAACAATAAACGGCGATCGCATCGTCGAGACAAGTAAGTAGCCAAGCACATGCGGTGCTTGGGCGACCGCTGCCGGCGAAGGCGCCTTTATTTATGCCTTTACAATGGTTTCGCTCGGCAGGACGAGCCGAGTCTGCCGACCGAGGATCTCCAGGAGTACGGCAACGCGCTCGCTGCCTTTGAGCAATTGTTCAAAAACCGCTTCGAGACCCGAGAACGGCCCCTCATTGATACGCACCGTATCCCCCGGTTTGACGTTTACGGGATCGATCTGCGCTATCCCGCCAGGACAGCGCTCGCGCAATGTTTGAATGATATCTTCACCGACCTCGGCAACGCGCGCGCCGAAAGTGAGAAAATCCTTTACTCCAGGCGAATAACGCGCAGCTTTGCCGGAGATAATCATGTCGAGACGGCAAAAAACATAACCCGGAAACAACGGCGCCAAAATCCAGTGGAATCGGCTGCCAATCCGCCGCCGCGCGCGCATCCACGGTAGGAATACTTCCAAGCCGAGATCAATGAGCCGCCTCTCGACGTCCCGCTCGCGATTCACCTTGGACCGCAGGGCATACCATCTCAGCCCTGCTTCAATCTGCAGTGGTTCCGATCTCATACAATCGGCTCTCCAAATTCGCCCGCTCGATCGCTACAAGTGATGATTCTCGATAATCCTAGCAGACCAGCAGACGCATGAGAACTCGAAGTTCAATTTGGTTGAAGGTCATTTTTGCGCGGCGTTGAAATTCCTTGACTTCAGAGGCAATTTGCGGTGCAATGTAGCTACGACAGCTGCGAACTGAAGAACGTCTGTTTCGTTGGCGTCTAACGAGAAAGAGGCATTGGTCGCATGCAAGCATTAAAATACTTTCGGCTTTCCGCCCCATTCATTTCCGCTTCAGCCTCTTTATTTTGCCATCTTCGCTGCTCAACGTGATGCCCGATATCAAAATAGCGCTCTCGCCAGTTTTGTCTAATACATTTAGCGTTCTCAAGCCATTTTTATTGCCGCAACGCGCGAAGCTCTGCCCCAGGGGCTCGTATGCAGCGACAAACGATCGTAGCGATTCGAAAAAGGGAGGCTACTGGAATGGACAATAGCCAAGAATTCGAAAACCTCATCAAGAAAGATCGGGATGTGCATCAAACACGTTCCTGGCGTGGCAGCTTGTTGGGGTATCTCGACAAGGTTAAGGCGGATCCAACGAACGCCAAGCTGGCCCATGCCCGCCTCTACGATACCATCATGAAACCCGGCGTGCGCGATATTCACGAGAACAACGACCCTCGCGTCAAGAGGCTCTACAAGGACGAATCCTTGAAAGTCTTTAACTTCTTCACTGACGAGTTCTTTGGCATAGAGAAGACCATTTCTCAAATCGTCCGCTACTTTCACGCGGCCTCACTCAAAGGCGAAGAGAGCCGTCAGGTTCTATATTTAATGGGGCCCGTCGGTTCGGGCAAAAGCTCATTGGTGGAAAAGCTTCATCGTGGCCTCGAGGAAAGCGAGCCGTTTTATGCGATTGAGGGATGCCCGATGTTCGAGGAGCCCTTGCACTTGATTCCGCGCCATCTGAGGAAAGAGTTTGAAAAGATGCTAGGCGTGCACGTGGAAGGCGACCTCTGTCCGGTGTGCCGCTACAAACTCGTACAGGAGTATGGTGGCAAGTATGAGGAATTCCCGATTTGCACGGTTGGGTTTTCCAAACGCGCGCGCGTCGGCATTGGCGTGGTCCCGCCGGTCGATCCCAACAATCAAGACACGTCGGTGCTGATCGGGAGTGAAGACATTTCAAAATTGGACCTTTATTCGGAAGGCGACCCGCGAGTCCTGGAACTGAACGGCGCGCTGAACATCGGCAACCGCGGCGTGGTCGAGTTCATCGAGGTTTTCAAAAACGAGATCGAATATCTCCACTGCATGATCACTGCGACTCAGGAAAAGGTCGTGCCGGCGCCCGGTCGTCATGGCTTGGTTTACGTCGACACCGTCATTGTCGCCCACTCCAATGAAGCCGAGTGGCAAAAGTTCAAAGCCGACCATACCAATGAAGCGATTCTCGACCGCATCGTCGTGGTTCGGGTGCCTTACAATCTAAGACTGTCCGAGGAAGTCAAAATCTATCAGAAGATTATCCGCAACTCGGACTTCCGCGCCCATGTCTCCCCGCACACGTTGGAAGTCGCGTCGATGTTTGCGATTCTTTCGCGCCTCGAGCCGACCAACAAGGCCGATCTCATGACCAAGCTCAAGCTTTATAACGGCGAAGAAGTCGTCGAGAAGGGCAGGGCCAAGAAAGTCGACGTCGACGAACTGAGGGACAGCGGTAAGCGAGAAGGCATGTCCGGCATTTCAACCCGCTTCATTATGAAAGCATTGGACAACGCCCTCTCGGACAACGCCGCGGGTAACTGCATCAACCCGATAAACGTGCGCGAGGCTTTGATCAACATGGTCAAGGAAGCGGACCTGTCTGATGACACGCGAAAGCAATACCTCGAGTTCCTCCAGGATACGCTGCACAAAGAATACCTGGAGATTCTAGAAAAGGAGATCACCCGCGCTTTTGTTTATTCCTATCAGGAACAAGCCGAGGCGCTGTTTCAAAACTATCTCGACCATGCCGAGGCCTACGTCAACAAGAGTAAGGTGAAGGACCGCAACACCAAAGAAGAGCTGGCGCCCGATGAAGGCTTCATGAAGTCCATCGAGGAACAGATCGCGATCATCGGTTCGGCGGCGGACGGTTTTCGCCAGGAGGTCATTGCCTATCTGTGGGCGGCCAACCGGCGCGGGGAAAAAATCGACTATCGAAGCTATGAACCTTTGAAAGAAGCCGTCGAGAAAAAACTGATCACTTCCGTGCGCGACTTGAGCCGGGTCATCACCAAATCGCGTATGCGTGACGAAGAGCAGTCAGATAAGTATAATGCCATGGTCAAGAATCTGTTGGAACACGGGTACTGCCCCAACTGCGTCGACGTCGTGCTCAAATACGCAGCCAATAATCTGTGGAAGGATTAGCGGAGACAGTAGGCAAATTCCGATCCGTTTTCCGGGTAGCATCTTGGCGACCATCTTCCGTTCCTACAATTCGTCATCGGGTCAACGCAGCGATCGCAGCGCCGGCGACCGGCTGCGCCATCGACAGAAGGTCCGCGAAGCGATCCGCAATAATATTGCCGACATCATCGCCGAGGAATCCATCATCGGCAAGGACAAGAACCGCATCATTAAAGTTCCCATTCGCGGCGTCAAAGAATATCGCTTCATCTATGGCGAGAACTCGCCGGGCGTTGGCCAGGGAGGCGACGGCGAGCCTAAACCCGGTGATGTCGTAGGACAGGGCAAAGACGGCAAATCGGGCCAACAAGCCGGCGACCGGCCCGGCATCGACTACTACGAAACGGACGTCAGTCTCGATGAACTGATCGATCTGATGTTTGAAGATCTCGAATTACCGGACATCGAGCGGAAACGGCTGCGCCAAATTGAGGTCGAGCGCCAGTTCCGGCAAAAAGGCGTGCGGCGAAAAGGCATCCGCGTGCGCTTGGACCGAAAGCGCACCGCGCGCTCGCGCGTCAAAAGGAAGAAAGCTTCCCTCAGGCGGCAGCCATCGGGCGCACCCGCTGAACGTTTTCCATTCCACAAAGACGATTTGCGATACCATCACACGGTAACGGACACGCGCAACGAGTCTAATGCCGTCGTGTTGTGCATCATGGACACGTCCGGGTCGATGGATACGATGAAGAAGTATCTCGCGCGCAGTTTCTTTTTCCTCTTGTATCAATTTCTCTGCACGCGCTATCAGAACGTCGAGATCGTCTTCATCGCGCATCACACGGAGGCCCGGGAAGTGACCGAAGAAGAATTTTTTCACAAGGGTGAATCCGGCGGCACGTTTATTTCATCGGGATACGTCAAGGCGCTGGAGATCATCGAGGAGCGTTATCATCCGGCGCTCTGGAATGTCTACGTCTTTCATTGTTCCGACGGCGACAACTTCGAGTCGGACAACGATGCCGCCCTCAAGGCCGCCCAGGAACTGACTCGTACCGCCAATTTGTTCGGTTACGGCGAAATAAAGCCGCTGGGGTCCGGCTATTACGGCAGTAGCATGATCACGTTCTTTTCGCAGATTCAGGAGCCGAATTTCCAAACCGTGCAGATCCAAAAGAAAGAAGATATTTGGACTTCGTTCAAGACTTTCCTATCTAAAGATCGCGCCCGCGAAGACGCAGCCTAAACGCATCCCCATGGCTCCCGACTACACTGTCGCAGATCTCGAACGGTGGAACGAGCGGATCATGACGCTCGTCGAGCGTTTCGGCCTCGATCCCTTTCCCCAGGAATTCGAAATCTGCGACTACGAGGACATGCTTGCTTACATGGTCTACTCGGGAATGCCGTCCCACTACCCGCACTGGTCCTACGGTAAGAGCTTCGAAAAGCTCAAGACGCTCTACGAGTACGGCGTCAGTGGGCTGCCCTACGAGATGGTGATCAATTCCAAACCGTCGATCGCCTATCTCATGCACGACAACAGTCTCGCGTTGCAGGTTTTGACCATCGCCCATGTGTATGGGCACAACGATTTCTTCAAGAATAATTTTACCTTCCGCTCTACCCGCGCCGAATACACCATTGAAACCTTCAAGGGCCACGCCAACCGGGTCCGTCAATACATCGAAGACCCCAGCATCGGTCTGGAAAAAGTCGAAGCGATCCTCGATGCCGCTCATGCTCTTTCGCTGCAGTGCCGACGCAATCTCGCCATCAAAAAGCCCACGGTCGTCGAGGAGCGCCAGATGAAGTTGGAGGAATCGGAACCGCCGACCGATCCCTTCCGCGCCATTCATCGGCGCCATCAACATGTTGAGCCGGATCTCGACAAGGTTCCGCTCTATCCGGACGAGGATCTATTGATTTTCATTCGCGATCACCACCCTCAATTCGCCGAGTGGGAAAGGGACTTACTGACGATCGTGCATGAACAGGCACAATATTTCGTGCCACAGATCGAAACGAAAATCATGAACGAAGGTTGGGCCAGTTTTTGGCACAAGCGAATCCTCGACACCTTGGAACTGCCGCAAGGGCTGCAATTGGAATTTATTGTGCGGCACACCCAAGTCCTGCGTCCAACGCCCGGCAGCCTCAATCCGTATCATATCGGCATGAAAGTTTGGGAAGATATCGAAAAACGTTGGGATCATCCGACTGCTGAAGAGATCGAAGAATATGGTCCGCGCAAAAAGACCAGCAAGGAAAAATTGTTCGAGGTGCGCGAGGTCGAACGCGATACTTCCTTTTTGCGCCGTTATCTCACCGAGGAGCTGATCCGCGAACTCAATCTCTTCGAATACAAGGCCCGGGGCAACGAGCATGTAGTGACCCGAGTGGCCGACCAAGACAATTGGCGCCAGATCAAAGAGACACTCATCCAAAATGTCGGTACCGGAACCCTTCCGGTTATCAAAGTCATCGATTCCGACTACACGCACAACCACACACTGCTGCTCAAGCACGCCCACGACGGGCGCGATCTACAGCTCGAATATGGCGAGAAAACTTTAAAATACCTGCACCAACTGTGGGGCCGGGACGTCGCGTTAGAAACGCTGCTGGACAACCGCACCACCCTGCTGTCGTTTTCCGATGGCAAGTTCGCCATTAAAAAATCCGCCTGAGCCCAGTGATTTTCATCCGCCGGTTGCCAATAACGCGACCCCGTGGCACTAATCTAGCGGTGGTGCATTCCGCGTATGGCAATATCTAGAAATTTAGCGGCTATTCAGAATTGTATCGTAAATACGCTCAATGACTCTGCCCTTGGCGAGAAATCCATCGCCGGCGTCATCGGCGATGCTCCGTCGCATTACTCCAGGAGTCCGCGACTGTGGAATGCGGCGTTTGACAATCTTGGCATCAACGCCGTCTACCTGCCGTTCGATGTCGACGATGCGCATGTGGGGAATCTGCTGGCCGCCCTCAAAGATACTGCGCGCTTCATCGGTGTCAACGTCACGGTTCCGTACAAAGTGCGGGTGATGGATTATATTGACGAACTCGATCCCGGCGCCCAACGCATTCAAGCGGTAAATACCATCGTGCGAAGTCGATCCGGCCGGCTCATCGGCTACAACACGGATGGCGAAGGTTTCATCGAAAGCATTCTTACGCGCCAACCGGGCCGAGCCGAGGGTTTCCTATCATCACTGAAAGAAATGACGGTTTTGCTGCTAGGCGCCGGGGGATCGGCGCGAGCCGTGGCATTTCATGTTTCGGATTTGCTCGAAGGGGGACAGCTAGTTATTTGCAATCGTACGCTGCAGCACGCAATTTCTTTGGCGGCGGACCTGCAGAAAGCCAGGCGCAACGCGCTGGGCATCAGCGAGAAAGAAATGGCTGACTGGGCGCCGAAAGCGGACTGCATCATCAACTGCACGACCAAAGGCCAGGGCGGCGTCCGCAAGTTGCCTAACGGTATGGCAGTCACGCTCGAGCCCTACTCTGCCTTGGCCCCGGCTCATCCACCTGCTTTCGCGGAAAGCATCTCGCAGGAACAAAACACGAGATTGCCCGCGACTGCGGCGGCAGACATTGACGCCAACAATAACATTTCAATGGCTCTCGCGCGATGCGTGCCGCCGGAGACGCGCTTTTACGATCTGATTTATCATCCTGAAGAAACGATCTTTCTTCGTCATGGTCGAATGACTGGCCATCCGACGATGAATGGCAAGGGCATGATCGTCAATCAAGCAACGATCGCCTTCAAGCTAATCTGCAGCGCGGAACTCCAAGCGAGAAGCATCGATAACGCGCAAGCGTACAAACAAATCTTGGAAGTTATGTACCGCGCTTGGTAGATCATTTCCAACGATAATTTACTCAGTCTGAATTGAGTATTGTAAGTCTCCGCGCTCTCAGCGCCTCAGCGCCCCCACCATCATCCTCCCCGGCATCCTTGCATCAGCGGATCAGCTACGGCTGAAGCGGCGGAGGAAAGAGGAGGGGGGGGAGCACCGCAGAGACGCAGAGTCACAGAGGATTACTATTCTCTCGGGATCCTGGCTTCCGAGATCGCGCAAACATGGGGAGGCAAGCATGGCCTTGGATTTTGTCACGACTCAAGAAATCATCATGGCGGCGCGGCGCAATCTTACGCAAAACGTTTGGCACTATCTCACCGGCGGCGCAGAGTCCGAAACCACCATGCGCCGAAACCGGTTCGGCCTCGATAGCCTCGCCTTTCGGCCACGGGTGCTCGTCGACGTGTCCAAGATCGACACCTCGACGACTGTCCTCGGGCATAAGCTCAGAATCCCAGTCATGCTCGCGCCCATTGGTTCGCTGCAGTCCATCACCCCCGAGGGCGGAGTCGCGGTTGCCAAAGCCGCCGAAGAGTTCGGCACCGTCAGCTTCGTCAGCTCGGTAACCCAGCCTAGCCTGGAACAAATCGCGGCAGCTGGCCGGAGCCCAAAAATATTTCAGCTCTACGTGCAAGGAGACTTGAAGTGGGTCGAGACTCTACTTAGCCGTGTTAAGCAGGCCGGCTACTCGGCCCTATGCCTGACCGTAGACACCGCACACTACGGCCATCGCGAGCGCCAGATGATGGATCGTTGGCTGCCGCCGAGCCGGCGCGGCGTAGGCTACGAGTATCGCGCCGGCCTTACCTGGGAGACATTGGACGCCATAAGAGAGATGGCCGGATTGCCCTTCATCTTAAAAGGCGTGGCGACTGCCGAAGATGCGGTCCTCGCAGTGGAGCACGGCGTCAGTACGATCTACATCTCCAACCACGGCGGACACCAGCTCGACCATGGGCGGGCGACGATAGAAATGCTGCCGGAGATAGTCGATGCGGTGCGCGGCAGAGCCGAGATCTTACTTGACGGCGGCATCGTCCGCGGCAGCGACGTGCTCAAGGCAATCGCTCTTGGTGCGCGCGCCGTCGGCATCGGCAAGCTTCAGGGTTGGGGACTCGCCGCGGGCGGTCAAGCCGGCCTGCTACGCGTTCTCGAAATCCTCGAAAGTGAGATCCTTACGACGATGGGGCTGCTTGGCATCACGCGACTCGATCAGCTCAGCTCAACCTACCTGTGCAGCGTTCAACCGTTAGGTCCGTTCCATGAAATGAGCGCCTTCCCTCACATGCCCGACTTATTCCGAATCCTCTAGGCGTCCTCTATGCCTCGGCAATTAATCCCTGCTGAGTAACGAGTGCTGAGAACTGAGGAAAGGAATGCGAAACTCGTTTTCACCGCAGAGACGCAGAGCACAAGAGGGTTTTTTATCCCTTTTTTTCTCCGCGTCCTCTACGCCTCGGCGGTGAGGTCTCCGAATTAGTTTCACTAGCCACGTCCGTTATGGAACTTTGATGATCGCACCGCACTCCTCGCATCTGTACGTAGCGGCGCTATCGTTGATTGTTTCCAGTGCCTCGAATTCATAGAGACGTTTGCCTGATCTCGCGAGACATTCCGGACAACAGCTATCGCCCAGCTCTTCGCCGTCGATGGTCAAATGACAATGCCGGCATCGCATGGTTCGCTTTCTTACCGGCAACAGTTCCAGCGCAGTGTGATTACAAGTAGTCATGCGTCAAAAACAAACTCTCGAGGGATCGAAGTTCGATACGACCATGTACCGCGACTTAACATACCGTTCCTTGATCTCAACTTCGATCTCTGATTGGCGATCCGACAAAATCGCGCTAGGGAGGCTTCGAGGCTGGCGACGGTCTCGCGAGCGAGGATGTCGGGATCTGGAAGGTTATCGAATTCTTCGAGGTTCTTGTCTCTGAGCCAAAAGCTATTCGGTCAGCTTACGATTGATCAGTTTGTCGTAGTCGACTACGCGACATCAAGCATAAATGCATAGAGAAAGGCCAAACGTAGAAGTTAGATCACTCCAGGTTTCTGTTCGCTAGAACACACTCTCTGGGCTTGCCGCAAACGTTGGTCCGTCGGATGAAAATCATCCCCAACGTAGTTTTGCTTCTCGAAGGTCTGCAGAATACGCACCCAGATGCCGCAATCCCAGCCGAGGATTTTCCAATACCCCAAACCTTTTGCATCCGCTTCCAGTTCTTTATCCGTCGAATAGTTACGAAATCTCACATTCCAAGGGAGACCCACGTCGGCGCTCGACACGCCGCGCCCGACCGTGCTGCGATTGAACCAAGTGGAGCCATCGTCCGTCGCATGACCGGCGGTTTCGTGGGCAATTTCGTGAGCCAAGGTTTGCCGGAGCAGCCAAAGGTGCAAAGAACTGGTCGAGGCAAACTTCGCCAACCCATGACTGATGTATATACGGCGGTTGCCGATGCTCATTCCCAGAATGTCCTTGCGGGGGAAATCGGAAAGATAGATCTGATAATCCGAAAACCGATCCTTGTCTTCGCTGACGGCGACAATCTGCGCCGCCTCATTTCGCACCAGGAGTTCGACTGCGTCATCTGAAACGGTAGGAATACTCGCGCGCGTCGAGCACGATGTCAAAAACAAATAGAAACTAATCAGTCCACATAACAAACGGCTGCCTCGTGACAGCAAATTTAGCGCTTGCACCCTGTATTGCCTTCCCTTCCGTTGAGCATAAAAATTGACGCAAGCTAGCATATTCTTTGTGCATTGGCCAGAAGGCGCCAAAAGCACGCATATCCGGTTTCACTGCACGAGCGAGACCGCCGATACGACGGCATACCTATCTAACGGCCTTCGCCAGGCTTGGTCAGAATGACGGTAGAATTATTTAACGAACTCGGAGAGACGTGAACGGGTAACGATCTGTAGGGATCGTCAAAGAAGGCTCTGAGAACCTCAAAAGTTTCCGGTGCCAGGATCTCGGAGTCGGTCGCTTTAGGCTACGGTTAGTCTGGTGATGGAGAGAATATCGCCAGCACTGACCCGGATGATCCCGTGTTCCGTCTTTAACGAAAAGCTTCCAGAGTCGTCCTTTTGAGTGATTTGCCCTTCCATAGGATTCGGGAATCGCCCAATTTCCGGTCGAAGGGTGACTTTAACCCGGTCGCCGACTGCCAATACTTTCAACGAATTTGCCAACGATTCGAATATCGCCATCGGTCCTCCGATTTTAAAGTAACTTTCGGGTCGTCAGTCTCTTATACAATTACATTAGCTCTTTTCAGATTCCATTTCGTCCAGGGCCCTACACCCACGCCATGGTATCCTCTACCTCTCGGAAATATTGACTTGAAAGGATGGAGCGGATATTCTCGATTCCGGTACAGATTGTTCTTGCGCAACAAAACTGCCCGCTAAACAGACAGAGGTTGGACTCAATGAAGATCTCGACAGAATTATTTGCCGTGCTTCTAGGCATCCTTATTTTAGCGTCGAGCTGCGCGACTCTCAGCTATCCTGTCGGCGGCACTGCCGAGAGGATTAATTGGCGGGAGTACCTCGATTGTTGACAGTGTGAGAACATCTCCGTTTTTCTTCTGCTGATTCCTTACAGCTACTGCGGTCGTTTTCCTTTACTCTTTATCTTTCGTTCTCCGCGCCCAACTCTCCGGCGACTCGTGGAATTGCGTGAGGCCAGCTTGGAGGTCTTCGACGATTTCCTAAGCGAGAACGTCGATAATACTTGACCCTCGTTTGGACTGTGGTTCAAACGACCTTCCTGCTCTTTATTGAAGTCAGCAATGGGATGACGCTAATTCCGAGGGCGAACAGATAGGTCACGTTCATCGAAGCGACGAAAACTTGGGTATCTCCCGGGTTGGGCGTGGTCCCCGGAATCCCCGAATAATATCGGAAGGCCAGCGTCAGAAAGATGCCGCTTAGCGAGATGCCGAGCATGTGTCCCAGGCCAAAGATTCCGTTGATAATGCCTATCGCTATGCCCCAATGTTCTTTAGGGAGTGAGCTCACCATAACTGCCTGCGAGGGCGTATTGAAAAATGCCGATCCGATTCCCATCAGGGCAAGCAGGATGCTGGGCAAGATCCAATGGGAGTCGGCGCGAAGATTAGCGCCAATTAAAAAAGCGACCATCAGGAATAGCACGCCCGTGATCAAGAGGAAGCGAGCACCAATACGATCGGTCATCGCGCCGCTCACAGGCGAGAGCACCATGCTGAGAAGCGATGGGACGAGAAAGATAATTCCCATGAACGTCGGTGAGAGTCTTAGTACGTCCTGGAGATAAAAAGGCGTGACGAACGTCGTGAGCCCCTGAGTGATGCAGCACATCAACAGGCCAACCGAGCCGTAGCCAAAAGCAGGGACCGAGAAAAAAGACAGGTCGATCATGGGGCTCGGGGTCTTCTTCTCGTACGCAACGAAACTCCAGAGCGTCGCGACAAAAGCGAAACCAAGCAGCGCCTGGCTGCCAGCGCCCATGACCACCGCGATTTTTTGATCCAGGAGCATCGTGACGAGGATCGTTAATCCAAGGAAGAGCACAGCTCCCCGATAATCAACCGACCGGGATCGCGCAGCGGATTCCACAACGGCGCGGCCGGTCATGAAACAAAGCGCCATTCCCACCAGGCTCGGCAAAAACAATAAGAAGAAAATCCCGCGCCAATGAATCCAATCAATGATGAGACCACCGAGGGGCGGACCAACAAAAAAACCGAACTGGTGTGACATGGCCATCAGTCCCTGCGCCTTCCCTTCGGATCCCACAGGCATAGCTTTAAAGGCCAAGGTGCGGCCGGAAGACTGAATCATCGCACCGCCGACTCCTTGCACAAATCGAAATAGGATCAACTGGAAAACATCCTGTGAGAGCCCGCAGAGAAGCGAGCCAACGGCCATCACGGCCATGCCGAAGCCGTACATTTTGTGATGGCCGTAGATGTCCCCCAGACGACCGCAAACGACACCCAACCCGATCCCGGCCATTTGATAAACTATGAGGGCCCAAGAGATCCCCAGGATGTCCGTTCCCAAAGCTGTCGCCAGGGTCGGCACGGAGATCATAAATACCCGGGTCGAAATTCCAGCTATGGAAATCCCGATTACAGAGTTGATGAGGGTAAGCCTGCGGCCCCTTTCATTGACCTGACTTTGATCTAGCAAATTCACCGTTGTGGGCCTCTCACTAATAAGATCTTGACGTGGAAATCCAAACCTCTGGTCGTAAGGCACGCCTATGCAACCGATCTTGATCCTTGATCCATACAGACTTGCAGAGCGCCGTGACCCGATGAGCCGTTCGACCCTATCGAGTTACAGTTTACTTTTGTAGGATTGGAGTCCAGAAATACTTTTTAGGCTAGGCTTTTCGAATCCCTTTCTTGCCTAAAACATCGGTGATTTCCGAACTGGTTCGAGAGCGGCTTCAAGGTTTTCGACGATTCCCTGGGCGAGATCGTTTGGCATCGGGGAGTTTGTCGGATTCTTCAAAGGACGAATGGCGACAGTGATCTTCTGGGGATTTGAGAGCTCACTTACCCTAACTGCTCCTCTATTTCTTGCGAGTCTTATTTTCCTCAAACCATACCACAAGGGAAGTCGTGCCCACGGCTTTGCCGTTAATGAGGATCTGATCCGGGGCGACGACCACAGCCTCAGCTATTTGAGGCTGTGTCACACTCACTCTGCTCGCCTTTTTGGGTAAGCGCAGCACAACTGATTTATTGACCGTGACCGTGATTGACGGATAGACAAGCACGCTCTCGGTATCTGCCGCCGTTGTTTCTGTGTGAGCATATAGTTTTGCCTCGACGACGAAAACTGACGTCAGGGCCAAGATGCCGGTCGCTAACCGCTTCATGTTTGTCGTGCTGCCATTGTAGATCGACTTCATACTTATCCCCTCGTTTGTTTCACCTTATCTATCTTTGCCTTGCAGAACGAATCATACTTCCGCGTTTCACATCACATAATGCTCGCCTTTTCTCGGCAGTGATCAGCAATGAGCCTTAAGATTGATTCTACCGTTCATTTAAATCAGTCGACTTCTCAGCATGACGCGACGATTCGCCTGCAAGCTTTTCAAGTTTTTCTTGCAGGAAGCTGATGTGCACCCGCAGGTGGTACAATTCCCCCGCATAGGAGAGGGGCACCGAAACGGAAGC
>Ga0137403_10004096_pt1 | contig 17240 bp, 15 predicted proteins | sample CZOMad2_1_16fung_FD_122057 | JGI IMG/M metagenome (GOLD analysis project Ga0137403, IMG submission 122057) | Vadose zone soil fungal communities from Angelo Coast Range Reserve, California, USA - CZOMad2_1_16fungal (Hybrid Assembly) | ecosystem: Environmental > Terrestrial > Soil > Vadose zone...
GTGCGCACTGAGAATTACTACAACCTCCCGCCGGGCCCGGACAATCTGGTCGGCATTCTATGGATGGGCTTGAACAAACCCGGAATCGGTATTCACGGCACGAATAATCCGGAGACAATTGGCCGCGCTGCGAGCCACGGTTGCATTCGCCTCGCAAATTGGGACGCCGCACGAGTGAAAGACCTTGTCAGCGTCGGCAACACTGTGATCATCTTCTAGAACTTTTGTCGATAAACTGAGTGCTCCGGCAATCCTCAATTCGAATGCGCAAATAAGAGTTGCCGATGGCCGGACTCGAACCGGCACGGGCCTTCTACGGCCCAACGGATTTTAAGTCCGTTGCGTCTACCATTTCGCCACATCGGCGCTTGCCGTGCAATTTAGCCCTGTTATGCACCCGCGAAAATGAATTTCGCTCGTGATCTACGTCTAGAGCGGCCGAAAACCCTTCGTGATATGCGCTTTATGCAAAGCGGGCTGCTCTTGTGGGATTGGAGCCAGCCATTCTCGCTTTCAGGCGATTCTGCTTGATCAGCAGCCGAGATTTTTGCCAAACTCGGCGTCGCACGTGGATCTTGAATCAGGCGGAGGACTTTTCCCGCTGGGTTCTGCGCCTCTTCCGGACTCTGCAATCTCAACAATCAGCCCGGCGGGGAAACAGAAAGGAAGACTCATATGAACCGACTTGTTCAGCTAAAACAGCTAACTCCTTTATTTCTCGTTGCACTCCTTCTTACTTGCTTTGGGTTTCTACGCGCAGCGCAAGCAGTTGTTCCAGCTCCGGATGGTAGCTATCCTGGAGGCAATACGGCCGAAGGGCAAAGCGCCCTTTTAAGTCTTACCATTGGCGGTTTCAATACGGCAGTCGGTTATCTTTCGCTTAGAAGCAACACAAACACCAGCTTCAATACGGCCGTTGGCGCTGGAACGCTCCTTGCCAGCACCGCACACGAAAATACGGCCGTTGGCGCCGGGGCCCTTTTAAGCACCAGCACCGGCTCCCAAAACACAGCCACCGGAGCGTTGGCCCTTTTTGACAACACCACCGGCTTCGCCAATACGGCCAATGGGCTTGGCGCTCTTCTTAGCAACAGCACCGGTAGTAACAACACCGCCGTGGGTGGTGTAGCACTCTCTAACAACATGACCGGCACCGACAACACAGCCGTCGGTCTTCGTGCTCTCGGTAGCAATATTGACGGCGGCTTCAATACGGCCGTGGGCGGAGGCGCGCTCACGAACAACACCAGCGGCAACAGCAATACAGCGCTTGGCGTTGGAGCCGGCTCCGGCGTAATTACGGCCGATAACGTTATTGCCATTGGTGCCCAAGGTGCGAACGTGGACAGCAGCTGCTTTATCGGCAACATCCGCGGGGTGACGACTGCAAATACCAACGCCATACCCGTCGTAATCGACTCCGCCCATCAGCTCGGCACAATGAGTTCCTCGCGCCGGTTCAAGAACGAGATTCAGCCGATGGACAAAGCCAGCGAAGCCATTCTGGCGCTAAGGCCGGTGACGTTTCACTACAAGAGCGACAAGGCAGGGACGCCGCAGTTCGGGTTGGTTGCCGAAGAAGTCGCCGAAGTGAACCCGGACCTGGTGGTGCGCGACGACGAGGGTGAGATTTACACTGTGCGCTACGACGCGGTGAACGCGATGCTGCTCAACGAATTCCTCAAAACACATCGCAAAATGGAGGCGCAGGAAGCGATGATCGCGCGCCAACAAAAACAAATCGAAACCGTTACTGCGGGCCTACAGAAAGTGAGCGCACAGCTTGAATTGAGCAAACCCGCACCGCACACTGCTTTGAACAATCAGTAAAACCACCGACCGCAACGTTTGGTGGCGCAACTTCTATTTTCATTACGGGATGGGTTAGTGAAAGTTCGGGTGCATAATCAAAAGGAGAACAAAGAACAGCACGTAGAGAGTTCCCGGGATCGCCAGCATTAGTAGAAGAGCGATGGCAAGAGCGCGCTGCCGAGTCGAGCGCAACCAAATGCTGCCTCCCATTACAGCTGCCAAAATGGCAAGGATGACAAGCCACTGTAAAATGTTGAATGATCCGATCCTGCCGTGACCAGCCAGGGAGAAAAAGAAGTAGAGCGCCACGGCTGCAATAACAGCGTCGATGGACCAAAGGAACCAAAACCAAAACGTCACGACTCCACTCCGCTTGGATAATCGAAGGTTGTATTCCGAAGAAGATGTTTTTTGTGAGAGCTGTAATTAGTTGCCGGTTGCTCGTCGAGCGGATTTCGCATTTTGCAGAAACCCGGGATCAGGGCAAAGTACGACTGGAGCATTTGTTCATGTGAACGGGGAACTTCAGGTAGGGTTTATTGCTGATGAATCGATTTTCACAATTTTATGCGTTCGGCGCCGCCCTCATGGCCTTGAGCGGCTGTAGCACCGTGACCGACATGGTCACGTCGCATCTGCCGGAGCGGCATTCCGGCCGGCCATCGATCGTCGTGAGCTTGCGAGAGCAGGAAGCCTATCTCGACCGTGGCGGGTATAGGATTGCGTCGTCTCGGATTTCAAGCGGCCGAGAAGGATACCGTACTCCGACTGGTCATTTTCAGGTCACTCGCAAGGACGAAAATCATCGCTCCAGTCTCTACGGTGACTACGTTGATGACTCGGGCCGAGTCGTGAAGGCCAATGTCGATAGCAGGCGTGATGGCAGACCGCCCCATTCGCACTTCGTGTGCTCTCCGATGCCCTACTTTCTCGAATTCACGCCAGGTTATGGATTGCACCAGGGTTACCTGCCTGGCGTGCCTGCATCACATGGATGCATTAGGATGCCATATTGGAAAGCGCGCCAGTTTTACAACGCCGCCTACATCGGGACCCCGGTGGTGGTAAAACCTTAGCGGAGTATGTCGCTGCCTAGCTGACTGGATGGCAGCACGGCAGAAATTCGATGAACGCCGCGCTGGTCGAAGCTTAGTGGTTCATTAATCTCAGCTGTAGCAGTTTTCCGTAAAGGACGAAACCTACGACGAGCAGGATCAGGGAAAGCGCCATTGAGCCAAACTGAATGCGCAACGCTCCCAGCCTGAAAAATAATACGACGCCAATAGAACTTAAGGTGACGTGAATGGCGAGCAAGATGATGTAACTCCTAAAAATCAGGCCCCGGAAATCCTGAGTGATCCAATTGCCGCCGCTCGGTCCGAAAGCGGCCTCATCAAGGAAATAGATGGGAGCCGCCAGCAGCGCAAGAGACAGACAAATGATCAAGTGTTTCTGCCAGATGGGCTTCACAGAACGAGAGTCGACGTGATGTGTGTTCGTCAGCTGATCCTCTCGGCAGACACAATGACGTTGACAGCCTTTGGGACAAAACTGATTTCCGCCTTCTTACCTAGCTTCACCCTTTCTCCATCAAGAAATATCGGAATGTCCGTGCTTGATTGCACCGCCACCTGCGTGGTCTTGCTGAGGCTTATGTTTCCACCCTCGCGCCATCTACCAACGGCAGCAGTAGTAGCAAAGCGAATCAATTCGGCCGCGTTCTCCAAATTAATGACAGCAGCTTCAAGCGCTTGCTCCGACTCCGACATTTGTTCCGATATGAGCGGGCAGATAACAGCGACGACTTCAGCTTCCCCTTTTGATTCCGATGAAATGGAATACTGAATTTTGGTGGCGAACATTCCTTGGAAAGCGACGGCGCCTGTCTTGATCGCGTCAACAATATCGCCTTCACGGATAAACTCGCGAGTCTCAGCCCACAGTGCAGGCACTCCCACAATCGCGGCGACAAAGAACTGATTGTCTTCGACGCGACCCCCAGAAAGTACCGTTGTTACGGGATCAGCGAGCGTATTCCTAAGCGCGTTTTCCCACGACACGTCTCCATACAACGCCCGGGGCAGCATATTCATAGTGCCGCCGGGTAGCGGCAAAAGATACATGCCGCGCCTGCTACACGCTCCTGCGGCTGTCCGAATCGTGCCGTCACCTCCAAGCACGATGAGCACTTCGAGCTGTTGTGCTGCCGCTTCTGCGAACGCCCGCTCCATTTGATCCGCTTGTCCACACCATGTTTTGCACTTAGTCACGCCCGCACCTTCAAGGGTGTTGAGCAACTCTGCCTCAGATCCGGAGTCGCAGCCCCCGCTTGAGGTGTTAATTATGACTCCAAAATTCAACTCTGATAAACGAATGGCAGTCGATTGCATGCGCCAAATCTAATCCACGCAATATTCTCGTGCTGCGCCATCTTAATCGCAACAGTCGCGCAGCACCAAGCTGACAGAAAGTGAGTGCGCAGCTCCCCACCGACGAGTCCGTCCGGTTGGCGGACTCGAAGTAAGCAAGGCAGCAAGGCAAGTGGTACTGAACAAACCGTAAAGGTCTCGTGATCGCGCGCGACACCCGACGTGCAAGCGCAACAAGCAGCCAAACTCCTGGTTCAAAATCGCCTTGACACGGCTGTAGCCCTTTAAATACAAGCGTGGCTCTAAGTGGTGCCTAGACCGACGCATGAGCTGGATTTGGTGGTCAGTTGGTGGGTTTCAACTGCTGGTTAACACACCGCCCTGCTAGAATGCCGAGAAAAGAACTGAATTTCAGAAATTTATTTCGAAGGGCAAGGCTAGCCGCAATTGGGACCTTCTTCGTATTAGGCTTGCTTGGTGTTGCTGCAGCCCTTCTGGCGGTTACCCTTGTACAGGAAGATCCGCCTGTTCGGCCTGCCGACGCCGATTCAGCAGTCCCAATTTGGGACATTGATCTCAAGCTGGCGAAAGATATGCCACGTAACTTCCGCGCGACCGACGATCCGCTTAAGGCGATCAAGAATGAAATGCCTGCGACAGCTGGACTGAGCAATCTCCACGCGTCGGGCAGCGGCGCGTTTACTCCTAAAGGTTTAAGGCTTTTGCTGGCGCGAACGCGTGGACCTGTGACGGTTTTCGATTTGCGACAGGAAACGCACATATTTGTGAACGAGCTGCCTGTTAGCTGGTATGCGTCACGCGACTGGGTCAACGTTGGGCGAAGTCAGTCGGCCATTGTTGCAGGCGAAGCCAAGCGTGTCCAGTCGCTCAAGCCGGGAAGCGAAATCGCTGTTCGACCTGGCCATCCGGTCAAACACGGCAGCTCAAATTCTGTCACGCCAGAACAGGTCACTCTCGAACGCGCAAGCACCGAACAGGATATCGTCGAAGGCGCTGGCGAGCATTATGTGCGCATCACGGTGACCGATCATGCGCGCCCACTCGATGACGAGGTGGATCGATTTATTCTCGCTGTCCGTGCGCTGCCTGACGGCGCATGGGCGCATTTCCACTGTGAAGCGGGGCTGGGACGCACCACCACTTTCATGGTGCTTTATGACATGCTGCGAAACGCGAATCGCGTATCGCTGGATGACATTGTCGGGCGTCAGAAGATTCTAAGTAACGGCTATGATGTGCTTCAACCGGATGAACCTGGAAACTGGAAAGCGCCTTATGCGGCAGACCGCGCGGCGTTTGTCCGCGCATTTTACAATTATGCTCGCGCTAATCCGAATGGTCGCCCGCAACTGTGGAGTGAATGGCTTACATCTATCGGTTTGTCCGAAGTGCTAAGTTTGTTCCCGGATAAACACACGTTCAGGGGGCTGATGAAAGTCAATGGCAGCTCACTTCCGGCGAATACGATCTCAAACTGATGTTTGACGACGGTTTCACCGAACTGGCAGCGACAAAGCTCAAAGTCATACCGTAAAGCTCTCAACACGCTAGCACCGCTAGCTCAGCGGCTGCGAACACATATTTGCCTGCGAACCCGCAGCATCGGGCTATGGTCACACCATAGATATTATGAGCGGGTTTTTTGAGGAGTTGCAGCGCCGAAAGGTTTATCGGGTTGCTGCCGGTTACATTGTCGCCGCGGGATTCTTGATTCAAATCGCCTCGGCCGCGTTTCCAGCATGGGAATTGCCGAACTGGAGTTTGCGGCTCGTGATTGCGCTTTTGTTAATCGGCTTTCCAATCGCGCTTATACTTGCCTGGGCCTATGACATTACTGCTCAGGGAATTCAGATAACCCCGACAACAGGATCTCATCGGCGACGAAATCTCATTTTGCTCGTCGTCACTGCTGTCATCATCTCTGCGTCCGTTGGTTTTTTTCTTCTGCCTCGGACTGTCTGGTATAAGGTCGACAAATCAGTCGCAGTCCTGCCTTTTCAAAATTTAAGCAGCGATCCAAATAATGCTTATTTCGCCGATGGCATTCAGGAGGAAGTCCTGACGCGTCTGGCTAAAATCGCGGATTTGAAAGTGATTTCCCGCGCTTCGACGCAGCAGTATCAGGGTAGCCCGGGCAATCTTGCTGAGATCGCGAAGCAGCTTGGCGTAGCGAACATCCTTGAGGGTAGCGTCCAGAAAGCAGCCGATCAGGTGAGGGTCAATGTTCATTTGGTTAACGTGCAAACCGGTTCGCAGCTCTGGGCCGAGACCTATGATCGAAAGTTGAGTGATATCTTTGGCGTCGAGAGCGAGATCGCCAAAGGAATAGCGGCGTCGTTGCAAGCGAAGCTGACCGGTCGTGAGGAGCAAGCGTTGGCTGCCAGGCCGACAAACAACCCCCAAGCTTACGATGCCTATTTACGCGGGTTGGCTTATGAAGCACAAAGCAACTACTCGAGCGATGCGCTATTCAAAGCCATCGATTTTTATAACCTGGCGGTGCGGCTTGACCCAAATTTTGCGCTTGCCTGGGCGCGACTCTCCGGTGCGCACGCGCTTCTTTACTCTAATCGCGGCGACACAACCGCCGCGCGGCGCGATGCGGCCCGGGAAGCTTTAGAAAACGCGCAGAGACTGCAGCCGGACTCGCCCGAAACCCTGTTATTCCTGGGTTATTATCAATATTGGGTGCTGCGCGATTACGGCATGGCCAAAGCCACCTTTGGACGCGTCAGCAAAATGTTGCCAGGTAACAGCGAGGTCTTATACGCTCTCGCGGCGATTGCGCGAAGCGAGGGACATTGGGATGAAAGTGTTGCCTATTGGGAACGGGGCCTCGCCCTCAATCCTCGGAATACGGCGTTACTGAGTGAAGTGGCATTTACATACGCTGCGTTTCGACAATTCCCGCCAGCGCTAAAGCTTTATGATCGGGCACTGGACATACTTCCCAATGAGTTGTCTCTAATGGCATTAAAAGCAAGCATCTACCAGGCCGAAGGTAATCTGCAGGAAGCCGCTAGATCGCTCGCGCAGGTAAACGCAGAAACGAATTCGGACGCGGCTGTTCGAATCAAGCTGACCCAATTGAGACTTGAACGAAATCGCACTGAGGCCACCCGGTTCGTGCAAGCCCGACAAGCTCGATTGCACTTTGCTTCTGGGATTGACAAGGGCAGCAAGCAGGTGGGGCTAGCATTGTTCCAGCGCGTAGCTGGTAACACCGCTCAAGAAAAAGCTTCCGCTGAACAGGCGCGCAACACGCTTGAACCAATCAGAAAGGAGCAACCAGACAACGCGTTCGTTGCGGCAGCGCTGGCCGTGGCTTATGCCATGCTCGACGAGAAGGAGTTAGCCCTTAAGGAAGCGGAGCGTGCAATCACGCTTGTGCCGAGTAGCAAAGATCGACTTTCCGGGCCGGCGTTCGAAGAGAACCAGGCGCTAGTTGAGATGATTATTGGCGAGAATAGTCGTGCGATCTCAACTCTCACGCGGTTGTTACAAACGCCGTATGGTGGCTGGCTTTATAACCCAGCGCCCATCACGCCGATACTTTTAAAACTCGACCCAATGTGGGACCCGTTGCGGGCGGATCCCGCTTTCCAAAAGCTCAGCCAAGAAGCTGAACATCCCTGATCCACCTATCATCACCGTTACCGGCAGGGCGTTCTTCGATATCGGTCATTCTCTGAAAGATCAAAAATCAAACCGGCGAAGTCATCTTCCCGGCTACGCTGCGTACGAGATTCATCCAGTGATGAAAATAGCAGTCAACGACTGAGGGAAGCGCCTTTTTGCTTTCGCATTTTTCTCCCGGCGACAAGATCGAGAACTGCTCGGCGCAATTTCTCGCGGTCTGCTGAATTGTCCGCGTCGAGTTTAAGGTTCATCGGCTCCGCGACGGTTTTAGCGTACGCAATGCCCTGCTGCTCTGTCCGAAAAGTGTCCGACTTGCAAGCAGAATCTCACTGCAAGGCGCACTCTACCTATGAAAAGCAAATGCGACCCTAACGGGATTCGAACCCGTGTTACCGCCGTGAAAGGGCGGTGTCCTGGGCCTCTAGACGATAGGGTCACAAAGCGCGAGCAATATCAGAATTGCTGCTCGTAGACGCAAGGTAAATTGCCGGTCGGATTTGGACTGCGCAGAATGACCGCAGTTTTTAAGCGCTCCCGCAGTCACGGGATCGCCGCACTTCAAAAAGCGAATGCTTCAACGATTCGATTTAAGCTGATGAACGAGCGCCGCTGCGCGCTCGGTTGCGCCTTTGTGCGTGCTCAAAACTTCGCGCGCATTTTGGACAATGCGCTGCCGCGCTTCGGTATCTCGCAGAAGTTCAACAATTGCTCGTTCTAGTGAATCGGCGTCGCGAACCTGAATCGCTGCCTTTCTTGAGACAAGGAGTTTAGCAAGCATGGCGAAGTTTTCCATGTGCGGACCAAACACGACCGGTTTGCCAGCCAAAATGGGTTCCACGGGATTTTGCCCGCCATGCGCAGTGAGGCTTTTGCCCACGAAAACAACAGTGGCAATATCGTACCAACGTTGAAGTTCACCGGTCGTATCGAGGAGCACGCAATCCGCCTCGTTGGCTTCCCCGTCCATGCGCGGCTTGCTGGCAAGCGCAACACGCAACCCTAACGCATCCAGTTGCGCTCGGATTTCCCGCAGCCGTTCGACATGGCGCGGCGCAATGAACAGCCGCAATGACGGAAATTGCTGACGCAAGCGCAGAAAAACCGTAGCCAAAATCTCCTCTTCACCACGATGCGTGCTACCGCCGAACAGTACGGCGCCATCCGGGGCCCCAACCGACGACGCGTCCCACAGAGACGCGGCTACGGCTTGGCTTTCTGCCTGAACGTCGGGATCGTATTTGATGCTGCCGGTGCACTTGATGCTGCTGCGCTCTACGCCAATTCGCTGCCATCGCGCGGCATCCTCGGATTCTTGTACGCAAACCAAGTCGAGAAGCCGGAAGGTCGGCGCGAGGAAAAATCGAAACCGCTGGTATCTTCGCTCAGACCGCGGAGACAATCGCGCGTTGACCAGCGCAAGCGAAATGCGGCGCGTGTGCGCTTCGGCAGCGAGATTGGGCCAAATCTCCGCCTCAACCAGAACGATCCGGGCTGGACGAATGGCAGAAAACGCGCGTCGCATTATTGGCCAGTAATCGAGCGGCGTGTACATAACTTCCATCCAGGACGGGGCGTTTTGGTTGGCGAGGGCGAATCCGGTTGTGGTGGTCGTTGTCAAAACGCAGTGCAAGTCGGGCTCGAGCGCCCGCAATGCGTTGGCTAGTTTCAACGCAATATTGACTTCTCCTACACTGACTGCGTGCAACCATGTCGATCTTTGTCTCGACAGGCGGACACGCAGCTCGCGATCGTAAATTCCCAAGCGCTGTCCGAATTTCTCGCGGTAGCCGCCGCGACGAACCATCTTCATGAAATAGCCCGGCAAAAAGAACAAGAGCCCGATTGGCCAAAGGAGGTTGTAAACGAAACGAATCATAGCGGTCTAGAAATTTGGCGAGCGTTTCGAAAGCGACGCGAGGACGCCCGCACACGGGCGGGCAGGCTGTGCGCACTCCGAAAGCTTCGTAAAACACAAATCACTTTTTTTTCAATTCCGCGCGCAGCGCTTTTGGAGTGCGGCGAGTCTTCGCGTCGCTTTGGCATAGGAAGAGCACCTCGGTTGCGCCGTAGGTCTTCTGACGAGTTACGCGCCACAGCTTTATTTCAGGAAGAGTTTCGCCGGGGCGTTTTTCTAATACAAAAATGCCCGCGAAATTGAGCAACCGCCCCAATTCTTTATTTGCCAGCAATTTTTCTGTGAAATTCTCGCCTGATCTTGTTTTTTCGTAGGGCGGATCAGCGAAAATGATCTGAAATTTTTCGACGTCTGAGCAATTCCGCAGAAAATGGAAGACGTCCTGCTGTCGAACGCGCCCCGTTAATTTTGTCTTGCCGAGATTACTCTCGATGATGTCGGCAGATTGCTGGTCTTCCTCTACAAACATCGCCGACGACGCGCCACGGCTGAGCGCTTCAATTCCCAGAGCGCCGCTTCCGGCAAAAAGATCGAGGACGCGCGCGCCGATGACGGCGTCCCCTAGGCTGGAAAAGATTGCCGCCTTTACGCGGTCCATGGTCGGTCGCACACCGCACTTGGGAACTGCCAGGCGGATCCCGCCGGCACTGCCGGCGATCACCCTCATGGCGACGAGACTGGCGTTGGTGTTGAAGTAGCTTGAGGCGGGGCTTCCTCCGGCGAAGCAGACGAGGATGGCACGGCGGGCACGGCCTCTTCGACCTGTTTCTTCTTCTTTTTCGATCGGTCCTTTTTTCCGCCCAACAGGCTGTTAAGCATACTGCTGAGATCGCGTCCGACGAGCCGATCCATCAAATTTGTGCTGGGTCGGTCGATAGTGCCGCCTATGTGAAAGTCAATGGCAGCATAGCCCGGTTCATTAATGGGTTGAAAATTCGAGCGAATCGCTTTGAAAAGCTGGCCACGAATTCTGTCATTGATTGCCAGCCGCGAATCGAGTTTCAACCCGCCGTCAAACGCGACTGTGCCACTCGCAGTCAGGCGAATATTCGGCGAACGCAAAATCAACTCGTCAATCGCGATCAATCCCGGACTCAAATGATATTTTGCCTCGGCTTGCTCCAAGTGAAGCTCTTGCAGTTCTTCGATCTGTAGAATCTGCCCAAGCAACACCAGCAAACTATATTGTTGAACTCGCCCATCACGCAGGAAAATTTCGCCGCTGCCAACGAGCGCATTCGGGTCAGCAGTTTTCCCCGAAGCCTGGAAACTTCCTTCCAATTCGCCCTTCACCATTCCCTTCGGCCCGCCGGCATTTTCAACAATCTGATCGGCGAGCACATTGCGAAACTTTACGCTCGTCATGAACGGTGAATCCTCCGCTTCAGGTTGCATCGCGAAGTAGCCGTTGATTTCACCGTTTGCAGCGCGCGCAGAAATCTTGGAAAGTTCCAGCACATCGGGCTCGTACCTGAGCGGGGAACGCAGTTGTTCTAGAAAAAAACGGTCTCGCAACGAAATCCTTGCTACCGTTGCATCGCCGCGAAGCGCCGACGCACTGCGAATGTTGGTACGAAAATCCACTCCCGTAAAGCTCGCGAGCAGTCCTCCCGCTCGATCGAGAAAACTGAAATTGCCATCCTTAACGCTAACTCGTCGAACTTCCGGAGCCACTGCCAGTCTCGGTTGTTGTGTCCGCGGTGTCGGCGGTCTACTGTCAACAGTCACCTGAGCTGGCGAAGAAAGAGTAGTTGACGTGCTGGTGACTACCGGATCGGCGTGCTTCTGGACAAATTTGCGTTCTGGTTGCGACTGGGAAACGCTTGCAGTCTGTTTTGGAGAAACTCCAGACGACTGCATTGCTTGTGAACTGGGTAATCTCCACTTTCCTTCCGCGTCTTGCGGCCAGACAACATTGGGTTCGATGAGCGAGACTTCTTTGATCACAAGTCTTCGCGAAAAAAGCGAGAGAAACCGAACGCGGAGCCGAAATGTTTTTGCTTCGAGGAAGTGTCTTGGGCCCGTTGAGGACGCCTGCGGAATTGTAATGCCGCTGAGTTGTAGTCCACTCCATGGGGTCACGCTCATGCTACGAATTTCCAGCATGGTGCCGAGGCTTCGGCTCAGTTCCTGCTGAATCTTTGCTTGTGTGCCTTTCGATTGCACATACAGGTTCACGCCGAGCAAGAGAATCGCGCCGAGAGCAATCACCGCACCTAAAACAATCAAGGCGACTCGGCGCAATTTTTTCACCCTCGAAACGTTACGCAGCGCGAGTTTGAAGAAAAGACTAAAGCCCCAGTTACTTTTCCCGTGTGACTAATACAGTTGTCATTCTCAATCCGACGGCAGGCAGTCCCGAAACGCTTCGAGATTGGCAAGACCGCGTCGAATCGATTGCCGGCGGTTGCCCGATCCGCGTTACATCGCATCCGGGTGGGGCGGAAGCGCTGGCCCGGCGCGCTGTTGAGGACGGTTTTGCGCGAATTGTTGCAGCCGGCGGCGATGGAACGGTTAATCAGGTCGCAAACGGGCTCGCGAGCAGTAACGCCGCGTTGGGTCTCCTTCCTCTGGGGACGGTAAACGTTTTCGCGATGGAGCTTGGCTTGCCATTGCACGATCTCGAGCTTTGCTGGGGCATTATCGAAGGCGCGAATATGCGTCGCGTCGATTTACCGAGCGCGAACGGAAAATACTTCGTACAGCTTGCCGGCGTGGGGCTTGACGCTCAGGTAGTTAAGGAAACCAGCCTCGCTTTTAAGCGCAGTTTCGGGCCGCTCAGCTATCTCATCTCTGCCGCGCAGATTGCGGCACGGCAACCACCGAGGCTGTTTATTGAATCGGATAACGCTCCTGTAAGCGAAGGATCGTTTGTCCTCATTGGGAACGGGCGCCTTTATGGAGGACCTTTCCCATTTTTCAAACATGCAGTGATAGATGATGGGTTATTTGATGTCGTCGTGTTCAAACGGCTCGGCTTTCTCGAAATCATCAAATATCTCCAGGACGTTGTATTCAGCTCTGATATCCGTGTTCCCGAAGTCGAATATTTTCAGACGCGGCGCCTGCGCATAACGAGCGAGCAGGACGTTCCCTTGGAACTCGATGGCGAGCTGGCCGGCAACTGTCCGGTTGATTTCCAAATTCAGAAGAAGGCGCTACCGGTTCTGGCGCCGCCTCCATCGCCGTAACTAGTCTTTCCATAAATATCGCGTGATGTTTTGCGCGATGACTGGGAATACCTGGATTCGGGCGAAGGCGGCGACATCGCTGAACCCTTCGCAGGTCGAGACTTCGCTTGTACAACTCAGCGAACGGTGGCCAGCAAACGTGCTGCCTCTTGCGCGCGTCATCGAACAATTCCCGCTTGGCGAACCGGCCCTGCTGCATCTCCTGGCCGTTTCCAGCATTTGCGCGACGAGATTGACGCAAAATCCTGAAACGCTGCTCTGGCTGTCCCTACCTGAAGTATGTCTTCGCTCGCGCGGCTACGCGGAAATGCTTCAAGAGCTGCACGCAGTGGCGGGCGAGTCGATCGTAAGTCAGGATTTTGCAGCCATGCGGTTTTGGAAAGGCCGCGAGATGACGCGCGTCGCGGTGCGCGAACTTGCAAACGTAGCTCCGCTGGAAGAGACGACCGGGGAGCTTTCACAGATCGCGGAGATTTGCATTCGTCGCGTTTTGGAACACTGGGATACGGAACTTCGGAAGCGCCATGGTTCACCCACGGCGGAGTTTGTCATTCTCGCGCTCGGAAAACTCGGCGGCGGCGAGCTGAACCACAGCTCAGACGTCGATCTTCTTTTTGTGTATGACGAGGAAGGCCAGCTTACCCCGCGCATTTCACATCACGAGTTCTTCAACCGCTTGGGAAAAAAAGTCCTCGAAACGTTTTCGACTCCCCATCCAGCGGGTTCGCTTTTTCGGATCGATCTGCGCCTGCGGCCGGAAGGCTCTGCAGGTCCGCTGGCTCGGTCGCTCGAGAGCATGGAAAATTATTACGCTGGGTTCGGTGAAACTTGGGAACGGTTGGCATTGATTAAGGCACGCGGCGTCGCTGGCAGCGGCGAACTGGCCTACGAATTCCTGCGACAACATCAGCCATTTATTTATCCGAAAAGCACGACTCCCGAATTGTTGGACGAAATTGCTAACATCAAGCAGCGCATCGAGCGCGATCTCGTTGGAACGGAAAACCTGGAGCGTGACGTCAAACTTGGCCGGGGCGGCATTCGCGACATCGAATTCGTCGTGCAGACACTGCAGCTGATCCATGCAGCCCGTCATCCGTTCCTACAGCAACCGAACATGCTGAAGGCTTTGCGAGCACTTCGTGAATTGGACCTTCTTCCACGCGACGAAGTTTTGACGTTGGACAATACATATCGATTTCTACGGCGGGTTGAGCATCGCTTGCAAATCGAGGCGGAGCAGCAGACCCACGTTGTGCCGCGCGAGGCGGAACAGTTGCAACGCCTCGCACTTAGCCTGCGTTTTTCCTCCAGTGAGGACTTCACCGCGACGTTGCAAAAGAGGATGCGTGCTGTCGGACCGATTTTTCGGCGAATCATATCCGAAAAACACGCGACTCCGGTCGAGCCGTCCAGGTCGGATGATCTGCAAATTTTCAGCGACCAAAAACGCGCGGCCAAGGCGCTGGCCAATCTCGCCGAGAGCGCTGCCGGTTTCCACATCGCGCCACGCACAAAACAGATATTCCGAAAGCTGCGTCCAATTTTGCTCGAATGGCTTGCCCAGAGCGCCGCTCCGGACGCGACGCTGAATCAATTCGTTCGGTTCGTAGAAGGTTATGGTTTGCGCAGCTTACTATTCGAACTGCTGGTCGCAAATCCGCGCTTGCTCGAGTTACTGGTAAAGATTTTCGATATCAGCCGCTTTGCGGGGGAGGTTTTGATTCGCCGGCCGCAACTTCTCGAAGACATCACTCGAGATCCAAGCTTTGATCAACGGCGATCGCTTACGGAGAATCTCCGCCGGCTCGATTCGTTAGGCGCAGACGCGAACAATCTCGACCCGATTCGCGCATACCGTCAGCGGCAGCTGCTCCGCATCATCTTGCGCGACGCGTTGGGGCTAGGCAGCCCCGCAGTCACGTTGGCGGAGCTTTCGGACCTGGCTGAAGCCTGTCTCTTGTTTACGGCCAGGCTCTTTGAAGATCAGCAATTGACCATCATCGCGCTCGGAAAATTTGGTGGACGCGAGATCAGCTATGGCGCGGATCTGGACGTCATATTCATCGGCGACGATACCCGGGCGGCGCAGAATCTAATCATCGCAATGACGCAGCGAACTGCCGAGGGAAAGATCTGGCCACTGGATGCAAGGTTGCGCCCCGAAGGGGAAAAAGGCCCGCTCGTTTGTTCCCTTGAGACTTATCAATCGTATTACGAGCAGCGAGCTCAACTTTGGGAAATACACGCCCTCAGCCGTGCGCGACCAGTTTCTGGTCCGGCTGGAAATCGATTCATTGAAATCGCGGAGCGTTATTGGAAAAAAGCCGGCCAACGCCCAGATCTCTTCGTGCAAATTGCCAATATGCTCCAGCGCATCCAGCGCGAGCGAGGAAGCGGATCGGATTTTCTAGATTTAAAGACGGGACGCGGCGGAATTATTGAGGCGGAATTTCTCGTCCAAGCGTTGCAGATGCGGGAAAATCTATGGGAGCAGAATTTGGAACGGGCGATCGATCGACTGCACCAACACGGGCAAATGAATGATTCCGAAGTTGCCAAATTTAAAGGTGCGTACGGACTGCTCCGTCGCTGTGAGCTTGTATTACGACGTTATGAGAACCGAAGCGTTTCGACGCTTCCGAACGATCCAGACGAACAACGTAAGTTTGCCGTTCGCCTTGGCTACCACGTATTTGACGCTTTTCGCCGAGATTATGTCAATGCTCGCGATACGATTCACACGCTCTACGAACGCCACATTACCGCGGCTTCACCGCTGTAACAATCAACGTTCGCCCAAGCAGTAGATTCGGCCAGTTGATCGCTCGAACAGCCCAAGCATTCCTTTCGTCGAGCGTTGCGTAGGTGTTCTTGTCGCGACGATAAGCGATCCCGTTGTCAGCGCGCACGGGCCGATAAGCAGCGGAAATATCAGAAAAGATCTGCGTTAATATTTATCGATAGTTACTTTCAAATCGCGGAATCCGGCGCTCAGAAGAGCGTGCGACAGATAAAACCAGCTCACCGGATTGATGTGGCCGCGCGTGCTGCGGACATCGGTTTCATCTGGCGCGAGAGGGCCAAACAAGTTGTAAAAGCTAGACGACAGATAGCGCAAACGGGAGCGCAGATTTAGAATGTTTGGGGTGGAAAAGACCGCTACGCCGCAGGGCTCGAGCACACGATAAATCTCGCGAACCACCTGGCGGTAGTTTTCCAGGTGCTCGATTGTTTCGATGCAGGTTGCGTGCGCAAAGCGATCGTCGCCTTACGGAAGCATCTGCCGGTTTAAATCAACAGCATCGATCGTCAGACCAGGAACTTGGGCCAACTTGTACGTGTAGTCGCAGGCAAATGGGCGGAAAGGATAATGGGCCCGAACCAGTCGCAACAATTCCCCAGTGCCGCTGCCAACGTCGAGGTGATCTCCGGTGGCGTTCCCGGAGAAAGCGGCCCCGATTGCGCGAAGCACCGCTTGATGAATTGCAGACGTGCTCAGTTCGGAAATCTCACGCGATCGCCGCTGCGTTCTCCCAAAGATCTTCCGGTAAAGTTTTTTGGAGAGCCTTCGAGTACGTAAAAGTGGAGATGGACGGTGCCGTTCAGCGAAAATCGCCCGTGATTTGATCAGCCGGGAATGCCCTTGAGCATTTCAGTGTTCGTTGGGAATTTTTTCACAAACATCAAGAGACGCTGAATAGCTTCCTCTGGTTTGTGACCGGCCAGACCGCGCCGGATGAGATTGATTTTCTCCAGTTCCCACGGTTGCAACAGCAGCTCTTCGCGGCGTGTCCCGGACAGAAAGATGTCGATCGCCGGATAAATCCGCTGATCACTGATTTTTCGGTCAAGCACCATTTCCATGTTTCCCGTGCCTTTAAATTCCTGAAAGATCAGCTCGTCCATGCGGCTGCCAGTTTCGATCAGCGCCGTGGCGACAATGGTGAGAGAACCTGCTTCTTCGGTGTTGCGCGCAGCGGCGAAAATTTTTCGCGGAATTTCCATGGCGCGCGCATCGATCCCGCCGCTCATCGTGCGACCTCCACCGGCCATCGCATTATTGAATGCGCGAGCGGTGCGCGTGATGGAGTCGAGCAGGATGAATACATGTTTTCCTGCTTCGACGAGGCGCTTGGCGCGCTCGATTGCCAGCTGCGAAATGCGCGTGTGACTCTTGATGTCTGCATCATTGGAACTGGCCATAAGCTGCGCGGTCGGATGCGAGCGCCGAAAATCGGTCACCTCTTCTGGACGCTCATCCACCAAAAGAATGATCAGGTCCATCTCCGG
>Ga0137403_10004097_pt1 | contig 17236 bp, 14 predicted proteins | sample CZOMad2_1_16fung_FD_122057 | JGI IMG/M metagenome (GOLD analysis project Ga0137403, IMG submission 122057) | Vadose zone soil fungal communities from Angelo Coast Range Reserve, California, USA - CZOMad2_1_16fungal (Hybrid Assembly) | ecosystem: Environmental > Terrestrial > Soil > Vadose zone...
CTGCCCATTACCGGCCGCGCGTGCAGCAAGACTCTGACACTTCCGAAGGACTATCCGAAGGATCCGGCGGATCGAATCATTGGCGCTACAGCCATGGTTGAAGACATTCCGTTGGTCACCGCGGATCGTGACATTCGCCGATCGACCGCGATACGCACGATCTGGTGAAGGAACCGGCTTTACGGAGTTTTCGTGAATAGCGCGGCATTAGGAAACTGGCGGCAAGTTGGGCTTGTGTGGCGGTGGTTGTTTGGTATGATTTTGGGGTTCCTCCTGAGCAGGGCACTAGCGCCGGTCCTGTTCGCGTCACTCAGCCTTCCCCAAAAGCTGAGGAGATTGTCTTGCGCTTTCTGACACCAACTGAAAACAAGCGGCTCAATGAGCTGATCGGGTTCTTGTGTATCACCATGGCTGTTCTGACCCTCTTGGCGCTGTTTTCTTATGGCCCGCACGACGCTTCGTTCAATGTGAGCGCGCCGTCATCGGGGGCCAGACCCACGCAGAACTGGATCGGCCCGGCTGGAGCCTACGGCTCGGACCTGCTGTTCCAGGTGTTTGGCTTCGCGGCGTTTCTGTTGCCGATTGCGATTGCGGTGCTGGGTTGGCGGTGGCTGCGTAGCCGCGCGATCGAATCGCCGGTCGCCACGCTGTTGGGCTACGGGTTGATGCTGCTGTCGCTCCCTGCCCTGCTGGCGCTGCTGCGCTTTTGGGATATTCGCGGGGCGATTCCAGCCGGAGGGATGCTGGGTATGCTGCTGGCCAGCGGACTACGCAGCGGATTCAACTGGGGCGCGTACGTGATCGCGTTTGCGGTGCTGATTACCGCGGTGTTTCTTACCACGAGCTTTTCTTTCGCAGGCACGCACGCCTGGGCGACCAGTTCAAAGGGGCCGATTGGAGCGGTTGGCAAGCTGGGGCTTCTGCAACGCGTTCAGGAGCGTTGGCACAATTGGCGCGATGAACGCGAACAAGAGCGCATGCGGCGCCGTGTGGAAGAAAATCGCGTGACCGGGAGAAAGCCGGCGCCAATGCAGAGTGTTGGCGGAGCGGCGATTTTGAATGAGCCGTCGAAAACCTTTCATTTGCGGGATGAAGCAGCGGTCTTCCCAACACAGCGCGATGAACATGAGGACGACCAGCCTGAAGCAAAGAGTGCCCAGGGCAAGGCTGCTCCGATTTTTGTTTTTGACCGCGACAACGAAAAGCCAGCCAAGAAAACCTCGGACGCGAAGATTGCGAAAGGCCACCAGAACTATCGATTGCCATCGCCTTCCATGCTGCGCGAGGGCGAACGCAGCCAGAAGCTTGACGAAAACGAGCTGAAGGCTCGGGCTCGCGCCATTGAAGAGAAGTGTATGGAGTTCGACGTTCAGGGGCGGGTGACGCAGATCAATCCCGGCCCGGTGGTCACGACGTTCGAGTTCAAGCCGGAAGCCGGAATCAAGTACAGCCGGATTGTGGGGTTGACAGAGGATTTGTGCCTGGCGCTGCAGGCGGAATCGATTCTGATCGAGCGCATTCCGGGTAAATCCACCATCGGCATTGAAGTGCCGAACATCAACCGGCAGACCATCGCGCTGCGGGAGATTATCGAGGCTGCCGAGTTCACGAATTCGCCGAGCAAGTTGACGCTGGCGATGGGTCGCGATTTGCACGGGCGCATTCGCGTTACCGACTTGGCGGCCATGCCGCACTTGCTGATTGCTGGTTCGACGGGTACCGGCAAGAGCGTGTTCATCAATTCGCTGATGATGTCGATCCTCTACAAAGCCTCGCCGGACGACGTGAAGATGGTGCTGGTCGATCCCAAGCGGCTGGAGCTGAATCTTTACGAGAATATTCCGCACTTGATCGCGCCGGTGGTGACCGACCCGAAGGTTGCGTCCAACGTTTTGCGGAACGCTACGCGGGAAATGGAGAACCGGCTGAAGCTGTTGGCGCAGCGCGGCGTGCGCAATATCGAGCAGTACAACCGGACGTTCAAGAAAGAGCAATCGCTTTCGCTCTTCGACAACGTGGAAGAATCCGAGCACAAGCCGCTTCCCTACCTGGTGATCATCATCGACGAATTGGCCGATTTGATGATGGTGGACACGAACAACGTGGAAGAGTCGATTACACGCCTGGCGCAAATGGCGCGTGCGGTAGGCATTCACCTGATTCTGGCAACGCAGCGGCCTTCAGTGGACGTGATTACCGGCTTGATCAAGGCGAACTTCCCTGCCCGCATTTCTTTTCGCGTAGCCAGCAAAGTGGACTCGCGGACGATTCTGGACTCGAACGGATCGGAATCGCTGCTGGGCAAGGGCGACATGCTGTATTTACCGGCAGGCTCGGCGCGGCTGCATCGCATTCACGGGCCGTTGGTTAGCGAAGACGAAATCACCGCGGTGTGCGACTTCTGGCGCGACCAGGCGCAAGCGAAATATCAGGAAGAATTGCTGGAAGCGCCAAAGGACGAGAACGGCAAGCCAGAAGCGGGTGCGCGCGGTGAGTCCAGCGGCGGCGAAGAAGCTGATGACGATCTCTACCAGGACGCCGTGCGGGTGGTCTGCGATGCCGGCCGGGCTTCGACTTCGACCTTGCAGCGTCGGCTGCGAATCGGTTACGGCCGCGCGGCGCATCTGATCGACTTGATGGAAAAAGATGGAATTGTCGGCCCGCCGGACGGCACACGTCCGCGCGAAGTGCTCAAGGGCAAAAGCTGGATGAAGGAGTTCGACGACTCGATGCAGTAGTGGGCTGAGCGGCAAATTACCGTGAATCACAGGAACCGACGAATTCCCCGCTTGGCTGGCCTTGCAGTCGCCCTGTTGCATTTCCCAACATTAGGTTTCGCGCAGCCCACACCTCGCGTCGTTCACGTATTCGTGGCGCTGGCGGACAATGCGCACCAGGGGATTATTCCGGTGCCCACAGTGTTTGGAAATGGAAATGATCCCAGCCGCAATCTTTACTGGGGAGCGGCGTTTGGCGTGCGGACGTTCTTCCGGAAGAGTGCAGAGTGGCGCGAGACGCTGCGGGTCGAGAGGCCCTACAAAAGCGTGTTGGAACGCATCGTGTTTCAGCATCGCAGCGCAAATGTGGTGATCGTGGCGGACGCGTACCAAGGCAGTGAAATTGGACAGGCGGTGACGGATTTTTTCTCGGCGGCAGCGGGAGTACGGCTGCACGAAGGCGAGCCTGCCGCTTGCGCTGTCGGCGGCGCGGTGAGCTGCCCTCCGGAAAACTCGGAACTGGTGGTATACGTGGGGCATGACGGGCTGATGGATTTCTCGCTGACGCAGGCGATTTCGAGGGCCGATACCGCCAGCCGCAAGACGATCATTTTAGCCTGCGCGAGTAAACAATATTTCGCCACGCCGCTGAAATCGACGGGCGCCCAACCGTTGCTGTGGACCACGAACTTGATGGCGCCGGAAGCGTACACTCTGAAGGCGGCACTGGACGGCTGGATCCTCAACGAATCGGCAGAGCAAATTCGGCATCGCGCGGCGGCAGCCTATGCGCAGTACCAGAAGATCAGCATGACGGCGGCTCTGCGGCTGTTTTCGAGTTCGTGGTGACGGCGTGAGGCGAATCCATCTGATTGTCGGTTTGCTAGGAGTGTTGAACTCTGTGTTGACCGGGTAGATCGTGGCGCGACATACGCACTATTCGCGAGCACGCTGCTACATGTGCTGAGCCAGAACAAAAATCGCGCTCCCGCCCAGAATTGACAGCCCGCGCGAACGCCCCTACAATTTTAGAATCGCACCACTGCCGGGGTAGCTCAGTGGTAGAGCGCCGCCCTGAAAAGGCGGGCGTAGCCAGTTCGATTCTGGCCCCCGGCACCATTCTGAGGCACACAGTAAGCCCCCTTCCCGGCGATTTGATTCCCGCTGAACGAGTTCAGGCGGACGGAGCCAAGTTGAAATCCAACTGTAGATTAGGAGTGGCTTTCGGTAATATCGCTGCTCGATCAGAAGTGCCGGATTGAGCTTCTATGTCTTCCGAGAAGTCTTTCTTCACACCTCGAGGTTGGAGCGCAATATGAGAAACCTGCGTACAGTCCCTGGCGGCAAACGGCAATGCCCCGGCAGTTCTGTTTTCCGGATCGCGATGCTGGTGAGCGCTTTCTTCCCGGCCGGCGCTTTGGCACAACAGGGCTATCAGCGGGCGCCGAAGGCGGTGTCCGACGTCCTGGATGCGCCCACAACGCCGCGCGCCAGCGTAGGCCGACCGCGCGATGTCGTGCTTTTCTATTCGCCGGTTTTGTATCCCCCGATTGCAGAGTTGGCGCAACCTTTCGCGCGGCTCGCCGGGCTGCGCATTGACAAGACCAGCAACGGGCCGCACAGCGCGCCGCGATTCAACCACCTGCTTCTCAAGCGAGTTGCCGATGGCGTCGAAACAAAAGTGGCCATTCCCGGCGATTTCCTGGTTTCGCGGCCGTTCTGGTCGCCCGACGGACGACGAATCGCGTTCACCCATGCGAGCAACTCGGCGATAGAACTCTGGATCGCCGACGCGCGGACTGGTCAGGCCAAAACGATTGCCGGCGCAAAACTGAACGCTGCGTTGAGCGGATTCGGCCCAGGCGGCGAGCCGCAAGCCTGTTCCTGGCTGCCGGACAGCAAGAAGCTGCTGTGTCAGACGATTCCCGAAGGTCGAGGAGCTCCACCGCAGCAAGCCATCGTCCCAAAGGGACCGCGCGTGCAGGAGAGTTTTGGCAAGGCCGCGCCGGTGCCCACGTTCGAGGATTTGCTGGAAAATGATCACGACAGCGACCTCTTCGATTACTACGCGACTTCTCAGCTAGCCTTGATCGACGCCGACAGTGGGAGCGTCAACACGCTGCGGACGCCCGGCGTTTTTCTGGCCGTCGATCCCGCTCCCGACGGTGCCCATGTGTTGGTCGAACGCATCCACCGGCCGTACTCCTACATCGTTCCGGCATGGTACTTCCCGGAAGACGTTGAGGTGTGGGCTTTAGGCGGGCAAGATACTTATAAGGTTGTGAGTTTGCCGCTCCGCGAAAATATTCCGATCGGCGGCGTGCCGGTTGGCCCGCGTGATTTCGCGTGGCATCCGAATCAGCCGGCTACGCTCGTTTGGGTTGAGGCGCTCGACGATGGTGATCCGAAGAAAAAGGTACCAGCGCGCGACAAGGTGATGTGGGTTAAACAGCCCTTCACTGCTGCGCCCATCGAACTCGCGCACACGGAAAAGCGATTCGCTGGCCTGACCTTCGGGGAGCGCGGCGATTTCGCTATTCTGCGCGACTTCGATCGCGACACCGTTCGCGGCCGCGCTTGGTTCTTCAACCCGGAGCCGACTCCGTCACAAGCATGGACGTTTCACGCCGACAAGCCCAACGAAAAGACATTGGTCTGGGATTTGAGCACGCAGGACCAGTATCACAACCCGGGCACTCCAGTGCTTTGGCCCATGCCCAATGGCCATACCGCCATCTTGATGCAGAGCAATTTCATCTTTCTGGCCGGCGAGGGCGCGTCGCCCGACGGCGCCAGGCCGTTTCTGGATCGACTGGACATCAACACCATGGAGTTGCAGCGCATCTTTCAGGGTGAGCCCAAAACCTTCGAAGAAGTTGTCGCCATGCTTTCGACGGGAGGAACTTCCCTGCTAACGCGCCGCGAATCTCAGGCCGATCCACCGAATTTCTTCATTCGCGAATCCACCAACTTCAGCGGCAACTTTGCGGAAGCCGGTTCACTGACGAAAGCAACGCCATTCACTGCTTTCACGGACAGCACACCGCAGCTACGCGCTATCAAAAAGCAACTAGTGACCTACCAACGCGACGACGGTGTCAACCTCTCCATGACTCTATACTTGCCGCCGGACTACAAGCCGGGAGAGCGACGCCCGGCGGTCATTTGGGCCTACCCATTGGAGTTCACCGACTCGAGCGTTGCCGGGCAAGTTGGCGGCTCGCCGTACCGCTTCACCACTATCACTGGTCCCTCCGCCCTTTTCTATCTGCTGGACGGATACGTCGTGCTCGACAACGCGGCCATGCCGGTGGTCGGCAATCCCGAGACCGTCAACAACACCTACATCGAGCAGATTACCGCTGACGCCAAGGCAGCCATCGACAAAGCCGCTGCCATGGGCGTGATCGATCCGAACCGCGTCGGCGTTGGCGGGCACAGCTACGGGGCATTCATGACCGCAAATCTCCTGGCGCACTCGAGCTTGTTTCGCGCCGGAGTAGCACGCAGCGGCGCCTACAATCGCACGCTGACTCCCTTCGGCTTTCAGAATGAACGCAGAACCATCTGGCAGGCGCCCGACGTGTACTTGAAGCTCTCGCCGTTCCTGGCCGCTGACAAAATCAAGGTGCCCATTCTTCTGATTCACGGCGAGGCGGACAATAACTCAGGCACCTTCCCGATGCAATCCGACCGGATGTTTCGTGCCGTCAAAGGCAATGGAGGAATGGTGCGCTACGTAACGCTGCCGGACGAAGCCCACGGATACGCGGCGCGCGAGTCCATCGAGCACACTCTCTGGGAAATGCTCACCTGGTTCGACAAGTATGTAAAGAATCCAGTGGCCACGGGAACCAGCGCCGCAGCGTCCCGCTGAGCTTCGCGGCAGCGCCGCGATTCAATACTCTTTTGACTTGTCGTTGCCTTCGCCGGTGATCAGGCGCGCGCCGCGGCTGAACGTCAAATACTCGAAGCCCCATTGTACGAACACCAGCACGCGGCTCTGAAACTGCACGATGTAAATCAGATGGATGAACAGCCACATCAACCACGCGATCAGGCCGCTGACGTGGAATCCGAAAATATTGGCCACGGCCGAGGCCCGGCCGATCACCGCCATATCCCCTTTATCGAAATAGCGGAACGGCGGAAAGTCCTTCTTCCCTGCCAGGCGCCCCTTGATCATTTTGGCGGCGTACGCTCCGCTTTGAATGGCTACTTGCGCGACGCCCGGTAACGGCTTGTCCGGTTTTTCCTCGAAATGCGCGAGATCGCCAACGACAAAAATGTCCGGGTAGTTGGGGATGGTCAGGTCGGGTTTTACTTTAATACGACCGCTGCGATCTGTTTCGGAGCGGGTGCGTTCGGCAAGCTGGCGCCCAAAGGCCGTGGTGGTCACACCACCAGCCCAAAGCACGGTTTTTGCCGCGAGACGCTCGGTGGCAGTGGAGTTGCCGCGGCGGTAGGTCACGCCATCCTGGTCGATTGCGGTGACCATTACATTTTTCTCGACGTTTACGCCCAGCCGCCACACCAGCTTCTCAGCCTTGGCGGAAAGTTCCTCGGGATACGCCGCCAGTACCCGCGGCCCTCCCTCCATCAGCACGATTCGCGCTGCACCCGGATCGATGTGCCGAAAATCGTGCTTCAGCGTTTCGCGCGCTATTTCTCCCAACGCTCCCGCCAGCTCCAGCCCGGTTGCACCAGCACCGACGATGACAAACGTAAGCCAAGCCTTCGCTTCTTCAGGCGAAACCGCGCGCTCGGCGCGCTCGAAGGCAATGAGAATCTTGTGCCGGATGGCAGTGGCCTCTTCCACCGACTTCAGACTGGGCGCAGCTTCGCGCCACGCATCGTTGCCGTAGTAAGACGTCTGCGAACCCGTCGCTACGATGAGCGAATCGTAGTCGAACACGCCGCCGTCGCGCAGAACCACGCGCCTGGCGTCCGGGTCCACATGGTCGGCTTCGCCAAGCAGCACTTCCGTGTTTTTCTGCCGGCGCAAAACCGAGCGCAGCGGCGCGGCAACTTCGCCCGGCGACAGCGAGCCGGTGGCTACCTGATACAGCAACGGCTGGAACAAATGAAAATTGCGCCGATCGATCAGCGTGACGTTGACAGCCGCGCGCTTGAGTTTTTGCGCTGCGTTCAGCCCCGCGAAGCCTCCGCCCAAGATGACCACCCGGTGTCTCTGCTCCATGCTTTGGCCTCGGACCTGAATGCCCGCCCCGTCCGAGCCTCCCGCCTGCTATTATTTTCTCATGACCGAGCATGAAGCCGACACCCGTATCCGTTTCAGATGGTTTGCCCGGACTGGCCCGTTCGTTCTGCTCGCAGCCGCTTCCCTGCTACCCAGCTCGTCTGCGCAGGAAGCGAAGCAAGTCTCGACAGTCTCGAGTTCATCCACGGATGCCACGGTGGGCAAAACAGATGCGCTGGCCGGCGGGGGCTCGCCAACGATCATCATCGGATTTCTGGGCGGCTATGTGTCCGGCAACAGCCCGATCCGGAGCGAAGTGAAAATGGCGGCGCGCTTACGGGCCGACTATCCAAGCGGCATTCGCGTGGAGACTTTCGCCAATCGTGATATGAGCGGCGCCTATAACCACATTCTGAAATTCATCTCGGCAAGTCACCAAGGAAAACCCACGGACGAAGAAAAACACCAAGCTCGCGTCATTGTATTCGGGCACAGCTGGGGAGGTACCGCGACCGTTGAGCTGGCTCGAAGACTCCAGAGGGTCGGCATTCCCGTGCTGCTCACTGTGCAGATCGATAGCGTCAAGCACTGGTACGTCGACGATTCCGTCATTCCCGCCAACGTCGAGAAAGCAGCCAACTTCTACCAGAGCAACGGTATGCTTCGGGGGCGCGCCAAGATCAGCGCCGCCGATCCCGCTCACACGAATATTCTGGGAAACTTTCGCTTCGATTACGTAAAGAATCCCGTGGCCTGTCAAGGCTATCCCTTTTGGGACCGCTGGTTCTCGAAGACGCACATGGAAATTGAGTGCGACCCGAAGGTCTGGAAAGAAGTCGAATCGCTAATCCGTAGTGAGTTGCAGCGGCCCACGGCGGCAGCAGAGATTCACTAGTAACAACTAAGCCGATGCGGCTCCGCGCCTCTGCATCCGGCGGCGCTCGGCAGCCCAATCTACAAACCGGTTCATCTGGTTGCGGTACTTCCATACCAGATGAAAGAACTTGCGCGCGGTCATGTTGGCCGCTTCCGCGCCGAGGAAAGTCTCAAAGCGCCAGCACAGGTACGGGCTCTTCCACGGCACGAAACGATACCCGCGCGCAACAATCCAGTAATAGCGAATCGTCTTAATCATAGGCTCTTCCGAACACTGCAACAGGTGGCTCGCAGCATCGGCGCGGGGGATGCGCCGGTCGAGCGTTCAATCTCAAGCCATCGGCACCGAAAGATGCTCGTGCACCAGCAACCACTTGGCTCCGCGCCGCTCCCAGATTCCGGTATAGCGCATGTCCACATCCGTCGTCTTGCCATCCTTGGCTTTCTCGTACAGGTGAATCGTTACCGTGGTCCAGGCCATCAACCCGTGCCGGGTCACTTTCAAGTCTTTTCCCGCGGTCAGTTTTATGGCGTCCGCGCCTTCCAGGAATTCCTTCTGCACTCCGGCGCGATATTCTTTCCACCCGTTATATTTGAACGGAGCCACGTCGTAAAACACCAGCCCATCGTTTTGAGCGTAGAACTTCGCGGGGGCATCCGCGTTGCCCGCGCTCCATGCCGCGCAATAATCGTCGATCAGCTTATGGAAAGTCGAGTCATCGGTGAGCTTTTGTTGCGCTCGCGCGCCCACAAATGTCACCAGCGCGCCCACCACGGCCAGCGCCACATACAATACCCAATGCCCACTGCCTGTGCGCCTGCCGGACTGCGAGACCTGGACGCTCATCCGCGAACACCTCGAGAGAGATTGGCCGAAACGAATAAGGACGACCTGACGCTATGCGCCTAAAGTAGTGCCACTCAAGCGATTTTGCAAGCCCACACTGCGAAACACGAGAACAAACTGTCTCCCCAGCCCCGCCGTTCGCCGACCATCTTCCCCTATTCGCCGGTAAACCCCATGTTTCCACCGAATTGCCCGTGACGCCCCTCTGGAGCCTCTCTATTCTGGCTTCGTAGCAAGGAGGTCCGCATGACGATAGGGCAAAGAGGATTTCGCAGGTTCTTCCCGCTGATCGGCTTGATCCTTCTGGCCACCGGCCTCACGGTGCTTTTCGCGCAGGTACATCCCCTCGCCGCTCAGGTCTGGGATCGCGTCGGCGCCAACGCCGACGAACTCGGCGGCTTCGTCCCCGCCGCCATCCTCACCGTCAACCAGGCTGCCCAGGCTTGGGCCTTCGATCGCGCCAATCTGCTCTCGGCCTTCGCCGATATGTTGCTATCATGCTGGCCAATGATCCTGGTCATCAGTGGAGTGGTCCTGCTCCGCAATGCATTCAACGGAATGGCCGCAGTGCGCCAAACCGCCATGCGTTCTTCGGCCGAAGGAGAAAATTAATGGCTTATCGCGAGCGCGGCCGAAATCAGCGCGGCGGAGTTGTCGTGGGCATCCACCTCGGCAAAGGCCGTTCCGTAAGCCCGCTCTGGAGCTTGCTGTGGGGCGGTCTCATCGCTTTGGTCGGCCTGTTCTTTCTGCTCGACAACCTCAACATCTTCCCGGCTAGCCGTCTCTTTAGATTCTGGCCGCTGATTCTGATCGTTGCAGGCATCATGAACCTGACCTGCCGGTCCGGCCGCTTCTTCGGCATTATCCTCCTACTCGCCGGAATTCTCTTTCAGCTCAGCGAGCTCGGTGTCGCGCATTTCGGCTGGGGTCAGCTGTGGCCCGTGATTCTCATCGCCGTCGGCTTGCTGGTGATGTGGGGTTCGTTCGAAGGGCGCAGGCGTCTCGCCGAAGCCCAGAACGCCCCGTTGAATGGCGAAGCTGTTTCGGGCGGCACGACCCATCCCGCTGCCAAGGACCTTCGCAACACACTCAACGAAGTCGCCGTTTTCGGCGGCGTCGAGCGCCGCGTGGTCACGCAGGATTTCCGCGGCGGCAGCATCAATGCCATCTTCGGCGGCGTTGAACTCGATCTTAGCCACGCCAACATGCAGGTGCCGCAAGCCGAACTCGAAATCAACGCCATCTTCGGCGGAGTCGAACTACGCGTCCCCGAGTCCTGGCATGTGGTCTCCAGCGGACAGGCCATCTTCGGCGGCTACGACGACAAAACCGGTTCGATCGACGATCCCAACTCCGGCGATCCTCCCAAGAAAGTTCTCCTGCTCACCGGCTCCGTCATTTTTGGTGGCGTGGACATCAAGAGCTGAGCCGCCTTAAGTGCACCCGTTACTGACGCGCGGTCGATTCGGTCTCTACCTGCTGGCATGGATTCCGCTGGCCGCCATCCTCGTGTACCTGATGGCCACTGCCGGCCATCTGAGTTGGCAGGAATCGGCGGTACTCATTCTCCCGCTAAGCGCCATTTATGTTCTAGTCTGTCTCGCCGCCTGGTATCCCGCGAAGAGTGCCCCGCTCGAAACCACTCCGCTCTCGCGCCTCGCGCTCACTCATCTGCTCGCTGCGGCCATTCTCAGCCTCGCCTGGATTCAAATCGCCAAGGCTTTGGCCTACGGCTTCTCTCGCTTCTCCGCGCTGGTTCAATTGCCAGAGCATCTCGCTCCGCACATTCCCATACTATTTGGCGCTGGCTTCCTGCTCTACCTGCTGGCCGTCGCGTACCATTACGTCGTTCTCTCGCTCGAAGCCTCGCGCGAAGCCGAAGGCCGCGTGATGAAAAGCGGTTTGCTGGCGCGGGACGCCGAGCTTCGCGCCCTCAAAGCCCAGGTTAATCCCCATTTTCTCTTCAACAGCCTCAACTCCATCAGCGCGCTCACCAGCATCGACCCCGAAAAAGCCCGCGACATGTGCATCCTGCTCGCGGAATTCCTGCGCATGACTCTGGGCCTCGGCGAAAAAACCAGCATACCGCTGCAAGAAGAACTCAGCTTGCTCGAACGCTTTATGGCCATCGAAAAAGTCCGCTTCGGTGCCCGCCTGCAAGCCGAAGAAGACATTCAGGAAGACTGCAAACCGTTGCTCATTCCCGCGCTGTTGCTGCAGCCGCTGATCGAAAACGCCGTCGGCCACGGCATCGCCAATCTCCCGGAAGGTGGCGTCGTTCGCTTAGCCGCGCACTGCCGCGACGGCCTCTTGACCATCACCATTCGCAACACCTTTGACCCCGAGTCCACCCCAGCCCGCCGCAGCGGCATGGGCCTGGTCAACGTGCGCCGTCGACTCGAAGAGCGTTACCCCGGTCAAGCCACCTTGCAAACCAGAACCGACGGCAACGAATTCCGCGTGGACCTCTCTCTGCCCGCAGAAACGAAAGAGGCGAAGTCGTGACCAACCCGCCCGGCGAGAAGCTCAGCAAGAAAATCAGCGTAATGATCGTCGATGACGAAGAACTGGCCCGCCATGTCCTTCGCCAATTGCTCGCCAAGCGCCCCGAAATGGAAATCGTCGCCGAATGTGCCAACGGCTTGGAAGCCGTCAAAGCCGTCACCGAAAAAAAACCCGACTTGATCTTTCTCGACGTGCAAATGCCCAAGCTCACCGGCTTCGACGTCCTCGAACTAATCGGCCGGGACGTTCCGGTAATCTTCGTAACCGCCTACGATCAATACGCCATGCGCGCCTTCGACGTCCACGCCGTCGACTACCTGCTCAAGCCTGTAGGCCGCGACCGCTTCGACGCCGCCCTCGACCGCGCCAAATCCCGTATCGGCGCCCACATCAATGAACGAATGCCCCGCGGCGAAGAGCTTGCCGCCGCTGCCCGCCCCCCGCAGCAATTCCTCGAACGCTTAGTCGTAAAAGACGGCACCAAGGTAACGCTGATCCCGATAGCCAAGCTGGATTTCGCCGAGGCGCAAGACGACTACGTAGCGCTATCCACTGCTGGGAAAAAACATCTCAAGCAGCAAACGATAGCCAGCCTGGAAGCCAGCCTCGATCCCGATTCCTTCGTCCGCATTCACCGCTCGTATCTCGTCAATCTCGAACGCGTAGCTCGTATCGAGCCCTACGGCAAAGACTCCCGCCTGGCCATCCTGCAAGACGGCTCCCGCCTCCCAGTAAGCCGCGCCGGCTACGCCCGCTTGAAAGCCCTCCTGGACCAACGCGCCTAACCGGACTATCAAGACAACGCGACCGCCGCCCGCAGTTGTAGCCGCCCTCTTCAGAGGGAGGGCCGCCCATTGCGCCTTGGCACGAATTCAACTTCCGGGGTTGTCGCGGTCGGGCGCGGCACCCGCTGAATCAAGCACAACCTGTCATCCCGGCCGAAGCGGCCCGGCTTTTTCTTGCGTGCGGTTTTTGCGCGCCGGGCCGCGCAGCGGAGGGATCCCGGCTCGATGGCTCACTACTCAGGTCCATGAAGCCTCTCTTACTCTCTCTCCGCGCTTCCGCGTCCTCTGTGTTAATTCCTAATTCTTTTCTTTCTGTTCTCTCCGCACCCAAATCCGCGAAGTCGCCGGCTTCCCCAAATGCATCGTCTTCCCGCCCACCCGCAACGTCATCGTCTCGTCATACTCCCGCTTCACCACCTCAACCACCGTCGATGGCCGCAACCGTAACCCATCCAAAAACTCCAAAAACTGCCCATCCTTCTCATACACCGCAACAATCTGCGCCGACTCTTTCGCCCGCAATTCCGACAAAAGCACCGCACCCTGCCCACGCAATTTCGCAAACCCACCTCGCATCGGCACGCCATGTGGACAAGTCTTCGTACCCCCAAACCGCTTCATCAAAAGCGCCTCAACCTCCGGAGAAATCGCATGCTCCAACCGCTCCGCCTCATCATGCGCCTTAGACCAGGGCAGCCCAATAATCTCGGTAAGTAGCAACTCGGCCAGCTGATGCCGCACCGCCAACCGCTCCGCCACTGCCCGGCCCTTGCGAGTAAGATCGATCCGCCCGCTCCGCTCCACCCGCACCAAATCATCCCGCGTCATCCGCTTAATCGCGGCAGTAACCGCCGGCGGCGTCACGCCCAATTCCTCAGCCAGCCGCGCGCTGATCGGAGTCTGATCCTCCTCGAGCATCTCCCCAATCGCCTTGAGGTAATCTTCCTGCGAAACGCTAGTCTTTTCCCGCCGCAATTCCGCCCCCTCGCAACCAACCCATCCTCACCAACTGTAGGGGCACGATACATCGTGCCCTTTTCACCGCCCCAGCCTACCGCCCTTCCCAGCCCCGAGCAACGTCACCAAAAAATGTAGAGGCCGTTCTTTTTTGGGGACGGCAGACTCGCCTTTGTGCGGGCGGCTTTACGTCGCCCTCTTCGCCTTCGCCGTTTTTTAGGAGGCGGGGGCTTCAGTTCACCCTGAGCCCTCGAAGGGCCCCCGCGTTCAGACGACGCCAAGAGTGTCATTGCGACCGAAGCAGGCCGACGCTTTCTGTTCCCGATTCACTTTCTGCGTGCCGCAAGTTCTCTGCGGCATCAATCGGTCGGCCGGCGCAGGGAGACTCCCCGGTATCCGGCGGGTTTGGCGGGATGAAATCTCTCTTCCTCTTTTATTTGGGACTATCGGCTCGCTTGCCGCCCTCGCAACCGCTCCGCCAATGCCTCGACCCGCTGCTGAATCTCCCCACAAATCTCCTGGTAAACCGCGCGGTCTTCGCCATACGGGTCGCTAACTCTCCATTCCTCCACCTTGTCCAGGTCTGGAAACCAGCGGAAAGCGATGTCCGCCGGCCGTCCGGTCATGTTGATCACCACGTCCGCCGAATCCCAAAGCGATGTCTTCAACGGCTTCGATTCCAACCCCTCGACCGAAAAACTGTTCCCTAACAACGTCTCGATGGTCTCTTTCGCCACAAATCCCAACGGCGCAATCCCCGCGCTCAACGGCTCAATAACGTCCCAAGCCTCACTGCGAGCAATGGCCTCCGCCATGGGACTTCGGCAGGCATTGCCAAGACACACAAACAGCACCACAAATCGCGAACGGCTCGGGGGACGGGGCTTTTCGCTCAAGCCCTCAGCCTACCTTCCTTCTCAGTGCCTCGCAATGTGACACCTGTACGCCAAACCGTTTTTTGCCGCCGGATTAAGGCGCTTGCGCAAGGGAATCCCTACTACGGATATTGGCCCTTCAGGTTAAACGCGAAGCCCGTCGGGGTTCGCGATGCGGTTATGCTGACGGATGCTTGAGGATCTCCGCCAAAGCACGCAGCCGTGTCGCGTCCGCCGGGCTTTTCGCCGCGGCGGCGCTCTGCTCCAATGACGGTGCCATGCCGTTCAACTTCGCCAGCGCGCTCTTGCTCAGGTGCGAAGTCTCTGCGCTCTGAATGGCCTTCTGCAATGCTGCGATTCGATCTGCCGGCAAGGCCTGCGAGCGGGACAACTGGTCCACGTAAGCCTTCGCTACGACCAACTGCGCAGGCCACTCGATCTTTTGCTGGTTCTGCACATTCAGCTCTGGCACGCGAACCGTCTTCGCCGCGTCGATTTCGTTTTGGGTTAGAAACTTCGTCGGCGTCAGTTCAAAAACGTCCAGGCCGCGAGCAATCTCCGAACCGTAAATGTAGCCGTTGTACCAATACGCCGACCATTCGCCGCCCAGTATCAGCACGTTCGGATCAATCGGCCCACGATCGAAGTAGGCAATCTCGAAGGGCTGTGCCGCATCGGTGAAGTCGACAATCGAGACACCCCCCTGATACCAGGCTTGCACCTCGATGTCGCGCCCCGGGATCGGAATCAGCGAGCCGTTATGCGCCACACAGTTCTCGCTGTCGCCTTGCGCCGCCGGCAACTTGTAATAGCTCGCCATGCTCAGCTTGTTATCCTTCAAGTTGAAGAGCGCATCCGCGCCCCATTTGTTCGGATCGTTCGGACGGCACCGCGCCCCCAGGCCGCCGCCCCACTCGTCGGTAAACACCACTTTGCTCCCGTCGTTGGAGAACGAAGCCGAATGCCAGTAGGAATAGTTCGGATCGTTCACCGCGTCCACGCGCTTCGGATGTACCGGATCTTTGATATCCAGCAGAATTCCGTTTCCGGAGCACGCACCCGCCGCCAACCCAATCGCCGAATATACGGTGATGTCGTGGCATTGGTTCGTGTCCGCCGGCTTGTCTTTGCCATGAGTACCGCCGTTGTTCAGTCCGTTGAGCGCGCCGGTTCGCGGATCGATGAATACGCGCGGACTGGACACTATTTTTGCGTCCTGTGGCGCAGCTACTGGAACCTTGATCACGTCGATGCGAAACAGCGAAGTATTGGGATCCTTGTCCGGGCTTTTTTCGTCGGAGCATCCAGCCAGTTCTTCCGCCTGACGCACGAATGATGTGCCGGACACGTAGATATAAACGTTCTCTTTGTCGTTCGGATCGATTACCAGAGTATGCGTATGCGATCCGCGGCAGGTCTGCACCGCCGCGACTTGCTTCGGGTTCTTGATGTCGGAAATGTCAAAGATCCTCACGCCCCGAAAACGATCCTGTTGCGGCGCTGGCGGGGCTTTTTTCTTGGGCTGGTCCGCCGGCGGCGGAGGCGCCGGCGGAAACCCTTGCGTGCCGCAATCCAGCCGTCCATTGGGCATCTCAACCGATAGGAACAACAGGTTTTTGTAGACCGACGGATCACCCTGTCCGCCGGGGCATACCACCGTGGTCAGCAACGAGGCTTTAGCAGGATTCGAAATATCAAAGACATTCACGCCATAGAAATTCCCCTGGAACAGATGGTTGCCGCGAAACGCCAGGTCCGAATTCGAGAAAGCCAGCTGCGCGACCACCAACTGCATCGGCTTCGGGATCTTTTTGTCGCTACCCACTCCAAGCTGGGCGAAAATCCTCTGCACTTTCGGGTCATCCGGATCCGAAGAGCCGAGTTGAAAGGCATCAGGCTTCTTAAGCAACAGCAAGTGCTTGATGCCCATCGACGCTTCGCCTGCGTCATACAGTCCTGGCTTAAGACTGGCGCGCACATCGCTCGTATCTGATCCCTTCATCCCCGCCGGCAGCGCTGGCGCCGGTTGCGGAGCAAACGGATTATCGTTGTCGTCGTCATCCGCGTCTTCGGCTTGTTGCGTAGGTGGCGGAGTCGGAGGCGCCTGCGCCTTCGTCCGGCCCACACCGAACCATGCGAAAATCCCGGCCGCCGCCACACGAAACGCAACATTGGACATTCGGTTCATCGTTTCTCCTCTGAAGTTTCTTTCTCCAACATAGTCTGCATAATCTTGATTTCCGCGCGTTGCGTATTGTCCGCATCCGTCGCGAAGTTAAAAACATCGGCATCCTGTCCCGCGCCCGCGGTGTCGAACAGATCCTTCACCATGGTCAGCGCGCCGCCGTGGTGCTGAATCATCCCCGCCAAAAATAAGCGATCGAACTCGGCGCCCGTGGCTTTGCGCAATGCCTCCATCTGCTCGGGCGTGAGCATACCGGGCATCAGCGCCATCGACGCATTCGATATATCCA
>Ga0137403_10004098_pt1 | contig 17236 bp, 14 predicted proteins | sample CZOMad2_1_16fung_FD_122057 | JGI IMG/M metagenome (GOLD analysis project Ga0137403, IMG submission 122057) | Vadose zone soil fungal communities from Angelo Coast Range Reserve, California, USA - CZOMad2_1_16fungal (Hybrid Assembly) | ecosystem: Environmental > Terrestrial > Soil > Vadose zone...
ACTGATAGATGGTGTCCGCTTGGACGGGCGCTGCGAACAAAGACAGCGCCACCAGGCCCAGCGGAAGGCTCAAGGACTTGGCCATCGTCTCTCCCGAACGCGCCGATTCTTATTCTTGGACGGATGGAATCTTGAACAGATTGAATAAATTCTATGTCTGGGACGTGATCGACGCACGTGATATTTGTATGCCGTATGTGATGTATTAAGGATTGCCGGTGCTGCGCAGCAGCGAAAAATTGAGTGAGGCGGTGCTGCGAGATGATGGATGCGTCAGAATTGAGTGACGGAAAAACATCCCAGCGCATCACCCTATAGGTGTGTTGGGTTTTGTTATCACATCATCCAGCTCGTCGCGACGCCGGCCCAGCCGCTCGAATTGAACCCCCCTTGAGCCAAGAGTATTCTGCTGCCCCGAAGGCCCTGACCCGCCTTCGCCCTGCGGGCTTCGGCGGGCAGGCCCGCTGGGCGAAGGCGGGCGCGCTCACAAGGCGCACGGCCCCGGCGCGGCAATCGACCGGCGCCCGTGAAGTTCCGATAAATACCCGTGTCGGGATAAAGGCATCCGATGAACGCTCCGCTGGACCATAGCCTGCAGCGCGCGCTGGAGCAGGCGACGCTCGAAGACAAGTGGACGCGCGATCAGGGGCGCATCTACCTCAGCGGAACCCAGGCGCTGGTGCGCCTGATGATGCTGCAGCGGCAGCGCGATCTGGCCAACGGCCTGAACACGGCGGGATTTCTGACCGGCTACCGCGGCTCGCCGCTGGGCGGCGTCGACATGACCGCGGTGCGGGCGCGCGAGCACCTGGAACGTCACCACGTTCGCTTTCAGCCCGGGGTCAATGAAGATCTGGCGGCCACCGCGGTTTGGGGCACGCAGCAGGTCAACCTGTTCGCCGGCGCCAAGTACGACGGCGTGTTCTCGATGTGGTACGGCAAGGGTCCGGGCGTGGACCGTTGCAGCGACGTGTTCAAGCACGCGAATGCAGCTGGCACCAGCAAACACGGTGGCGTGCTGGCGATTGCCGGCGACGACCACGGTGCCAAGAGCTCGACGCTGCCGCATCAATCGGATCACATCTTCAAAGCCTGCATGATCCCGGTGCTGTTTCCGGCTACCGTGCAGGAATATCTCGACCTCGGCCTGCACGGCATCGCCATGTCGCGCTTCTCGGGCTGCTGGATCGCATTCAAATGCGTCACCGACGTGATCGAATCGGGCGCGGTGGTGGAGGTCGATCCGCGGCGCGTGCAAATCGCGATGCCCTCCGACTTCGCCATGCCCGAAGGCGGTCTCAACATCCGCTGGCCGGACGGGTTTCTCGAGCAAGAAGCGCGGCTGCTCGATTACAAGGTCTACGCGGCGCTCGCGTATTGCCGCGCCAACAAGCTCGACCGCATCGTCTGGGACAGCCCGCAGGCGCGTCTGGGCATCATCACCACCGGGAAATCCTTCGGCGACACCTTGCAGGCGCTCGCCGACCTCGGCATCGACGAGAGCGTCGCCCGCGAAGTCGGAATCCGCCTGTACAAGGTTGCGATGTCCTGGCCGCTCGAGCCGCAGGGCGCGCGGCGCTTCGCCGAAGGTCTCGAAGAAATCCTCGTCGTCGAAGAAAAACGCCAGGTCATCGAGTACCAGATCAAGGAGGAGCTCTACAACTGGCGTGAGGGCTCGCGCCCACCGCGCGTGGTCGGCAAGTTCGACGACAACGGCGAATGGTCGATCGCCGAAGGGCAGCCCGCCGGCAACTGGCTGCTTCCCGCGCACTACGAGCTCTCGCCCGCGTTGATCGCCAAAGCGCTGGCGAATCGTTTCGCAAAGCTCGGCCTCAGCCAGAGGATGGGCGACCGCTACCGCGAGCGGCTTGCCTACCTCGAATCCAAGGAAAAGTCTCTCGCGAAACCGCGCGTCGTGGCCAATCGCTCGCCCTATTTCTGCGCCGGCTGCCCGCACAACACGTCGACGAAGGTGCCCGAAGGCAGCCGCGCCATGGCCGGGATCGGCTGCCATTTCATGGCGTTGTGGATGGACCGCAACACCACCACCTTTACGCATATGGGCGGCGAAGGCGCGCCCTGGATCGGGCAAGCGCATTTCACCGAATGCCCGCACGTTTTCGCCAACATCGGCGACGGCACCTATTTCCATTCCGGGCTGCTCGCGATCCGCGCCGCCGCGGCTTCCGGTGTGAACATGACCTACAAGATTCTCTACAACGATGCAGTCGCGATGACCGGCGGCCAGCACGTCGACGGGCCGCTCGACCCGGCGATGGTCTCGCGCCAGATCGCCGCCGAGGGTGTGAATCCGATCGTGGTCGTCGCCGACGAGAAAGAGGAGCTTCCCGCCGGGCTCGACTGGGCGCCTGGTGTGACCATTCGCCCGCGCGAGGAGCTCGATGCGGTGCAGCGCGAGCTGCGCGAGAAGAAGGGCGTCTCCGCGATCATCTACGTACAGACCTGCGCCTCCGAGAAGCGCCGCCGCCGGAAGCGCGACGAATTTCCAGATCCCGCCAAGCGCGTGGTGATCAACGAGCTGGTGTGCGAAGGCTGCGGCGACTGCAGCGTCCAGTCGAACTGCCTCGCGGTCGAGCCCCTCGAGACCGAATTCGGAAGGAAGCGCACGATAAATCAGTCCGCGTGCAACAAGGACTTTTCCTGCCTAAAAGGGTTCTGCCCGAGCTTCGTAACGGTCGAAGGCGGAAGTCTGAAAAAGGGCAGGGCAGCGACGCCCGGCGGCGAAGCGGAATTCCCGCTTTCCGAACCTCGGTCGCGCGGTCTCGACCATCCGCACGGAACGCTGGTCACCGGCATCGGCGGGATGGGGGTGATCACCATCGGCCAGATCATGGCGATGGCCGCGCACCTCGAGGGCAAGGGCGCCACGGTCCTGGACATGAGCGGACTCGCGCAGAAGTTCGGGCCGGTGATGTCGCACGTGAGGATCGCGCGGCAGCCCGAGGATATTCAATCGGTGCGCGTCGGTACCGGGGCGGCCGACCTGGTGCTCGGCTGCGACCTCGTCGTCACCTCCGGCACAGAGGCGCTCTCGAAAATGAACGACCGGATGACCAAAGTGGTGGTCAACGCTACGGTGTCCCCGACCGCGGACTTCGTCAAGAACCCCGACTGGCAGCTCCCCGGAACCCGCCTGGAAGCCGACCTCGTCGATGCGGCCGGAGCGAAGAACGTCGATTTCGTCCCTGCGGGGAAGCTCGCCACCGCGCTGATGGGCGACGCCATCGCGACCAACATGTTCATGCTCGGTTACGCGTTCCAGAAAGGCTGGGTGCCGCTTGCGGAAGATTCGCTCCTGCGCGCAATCGAGCTGAACGGCGTGGCGGTCGAATTCAACCGGAAGGCATTCACGTGGGGCCGTCGCGCCGCAGTCGACCTCGCGCGGGTGCAACGGCTTGCGACTCCGGCCGAGATCGTCTCCATATCGCAGGCATTTTCACGCGATCTCGATGAGCTGATCGCGCGCCGCGTCGAGTTCCTCACTGCCTACCAGGATGCGGCCTACGCGTCGCGCTACTCGGCCCTGCTCGAGCGCGTGCAAGCCGCCGAGTCGGAGCTCGGCGCGGGAACCGCGCTCACCGAGGCCGTCGCCCGCTACGCCTTCAAGCTGATGGCGTACAAGGACGAATACGAGGTCGCGCGGCTCCATGCCGACCCCGAATTCGCCCGAAAGATCGAGGGCATGTTCGAAGGCGGGTACCGCCTGAGGTTCCACCTCGCCCCGCCGATTTTCAGCAAGGCCGATCCGCGCACGGGAGAACAGCGTAAATCGGAGTTCGGTGCCTGGATGATGCCGGCGTTCAGGATTCTCGCGAAGCTGAAGGGACTGCGCGGCACTGTTCTGGACATCTTCGGCTACACCGAGGAGCGCCGAACCGAGCGCGGACTCATTCGCGACTACGAGGAGACCGTGAGCGAGCTGCTCGAACGCCTCGACCGCGACAATCACGCGCTGGCGGTGGACATTGCCGGAATCCCCGATCGCATCCGCGGCTTCGGCCACATCAAGCGCCGCAACCTGAGCGAGGCGAAGAAGAAGGAAGCCGAGCTGCTCGCCGCATTCCGCGCTTCGCGGCCCGCAGCCAAGGCGGCCTGACATCTTGCTCACTCGCGCCGATCTCGAAAAGGATCTCCTGCGAGAGACGTTTCGCAGGAACCACCCCGGGCTGCCGGTGCTCTCGGACGCCGACCAGCAGGCCTCGCTCCGGGGAATTCTCGATCAGCACCGGGCAGGCTCCGACGTGTGGGTGTTCGGCTACGGCTCGCTCGTCTGGAACCCGATCGTGCACCACGAGGAGCGGCGCGTCGCGCGCCTTCACGGGTTTCACCGGAGCTTCTGCCTTTGGTCGCACGTCAACCGCGGTTCGCTGCAGAAACCCGGTCTCGTCCTCGGCCTCGACACGGGCGGCAGCTGCCGCGGCGTGGCCTTCCGCATCGCGGCCCGCTGCGCCGACGAGGAGCTTCGGCTGCTGTGGCGGCGCGAGATGGTCCTGGGCGTGTATTCCCCGCGCTGGGCCACGGTCGAAACCGGCAGCGACGCGCTCCGCGCGATCGCGTTCTTTGCCAATCGCGAGCACGCGAATTACGCGGGGAAGCTGCCCCTCGAGACGGTGATCAAGACCCTGGTGAGCGCGCGCGGCCAGCTCGGCACCCCGGCGGAATACCTGCTCGAGACGGTGCGCGGTTTGATTGAGCACGGGGTGCGCGACCCCTACCTGCTCGAGTTGCGCAAACGGGTCCTTGCCGTGCATCCGGAGACCATGCCCTCGAGGGCGCGCTGATACCTGAATAGCCCGATCGGCGCAAGTGTTAGAATTCTCGCTCACCCGCAACCCCACAGACCCTTCAGCCTTGTCGCGCGAGGGGAGCAAGTTTGGCCAAAATCGTAGTCATCGAAGACGACGTCACCTTTCTCGACCTGCTGCGCGTGCACCTGGCGAGCGCGGGACACGAGGTGCTGACCGCCGAGGACGCGGCGTTGGGCCTGCATGCGGTCATCACCGAGGGGCCCGACCTCATCCTCCTCGATCTCACGGTTCCCTATCTCGACGGATTCGAGATGATCAAGGCACTGCGCAACGACCCGGCGACGAAGACGATTCCCGTGGTCGTGCTGACCGGACGCGGCGACGACGAGACTTTCGCCCAGGCGCGCAAGCTCGGCGCTTCTCAATTTCTGACCAAGCCGGTCACGCGGGACGTGCTGATCAAGGCGATCGAGGCGCAGCTCAGCGCTCCCCTCGATGATCCCAAGATGCGCGCTCGAACCAAGAAGAAGCGCAGTTGACGGCGCCTCGATTCCTTTCTTCCTCCGCTAGTTTCTTTCCTCCCGGAGCGCCCGGCGCAGGATCTTCCCGACGTTGGTCTTCGGCAATTCCTTCCTGAATTCTATGTACTTGGGCCGCTTGTAGCCCGTAAGGTTGATCTCGCAGTGCTTGCGCAGGTCGCCTTCGGTGAGCGCCGGGTCCTTCTTGACGACAAAGAGCTTGGGCACCTCGCCCGAATGATCGTCGGGCACGCCGATCACCGCGCACTCCAGCACGCCGGGATGCATCGCAACGACCGACTCGATCTCGTTCGGATACACGTTGAACCCGGAAACGAGCAGCATGTCTTTCTTGCGATCGACGATCCGCACGTAGCCTTTCTCGTCCATCACGCCGATATCTCCGGTGGCGAAGAATCCATCGGGGCCGAGCACCTTGGCCGTCTCGGCGGGGTTGTTCCAATACCCCTGCATCACCTGGGGTCCACGCACGCAGAGCTCGCCGGGCGAGCCCAGCGGCACTTCTTTCCCGTCCTCGCCGCGCAGCACGACCTCGGTTGACGGAATCGGCAGCCCGATCGACCCGTTATAGTCCTTGAGATCCAGCGGATTGATGGTCACGGCGGGCGAGGTTTCCGACAGCCCGTACGCCTCGACCAGGGTGCAGCCGGTCATTTTCTTCCAGCGGTCGGCCACCGCCTTCTGAACCGCCATGCCCCCGCCCAGAGCGACCTGCAGGTGGGAGAAATCGATTTTCGTGAAATCGGGGTGATTCATGAGCGCGTTGAACAGTGTGTTCACCCCGGTAAACATGGTGAACTTGTGCTTGCGCATCTCCATCACCAGGCCGGGAATATCGCGCGGGTTGGTGATGAGGATATTGCAGCCGCCCGCTTTCATCATGAGCAGGCAGTTCGCGGTGAGCGACATGATGTGGTAGAGGGGAAGCGCGGTGATGATCGCCTGCGGCTCCTCTTCCTTGATCCACGGCCTCAACCAGGCCACGGATTGCTCGAGGTTGGCGAGAATGTTCCGGTGCGAGAGCACCGCGCCCTTGGACACTCCGGTCGTGCCCCCGGTGTACTGGAAGAACGCGGGTTCCTCCTGTCCGACTGCGACGCGCTTGAGCTCGAGACCTTTTCCATCGTCGAGCATCCTGTTGAAACGGACCGCGCCGGCGATCTCAAAGCGGGGAACCATCTTCTTCACGTGCCGCAGGACGAAATTCACGATCACGCCCTTGGCTCCAAGCAGATCGCCGAGCGCAGTGACGACCACTTGCTTGACCGACGTTCTCCCTGCCACCTGCTCCAGCACGTGCGCGAAGTTTTCAAGAACCACGATCGCCTCGGCGCCGGAATCCTTCAGCTGGTGCTCGAGCTCGCGCGGCGTGTACAGGGGATTGACATTGACCACGATGTAGCCGGCCCGCAGAATGCCGAAAACGCACACCGGATATTGCAGGCAATTCGGCATCATCACCGCGACCCGGGCGCCTTTTGCCAGGCCCTTGAACTGAAGCCAGGCCCCGAAGGCCCGCGACATGCGTTCCAGGTCACCGAAGCTAATCGTCCTGCCCATGTTGGTGTAGGCCGGGCGGTCGCGGTACTTGTCGGTGGCGCTTTCGAACAGCTCTCCAGTGGAGCGATACTCGCCGTAGCTGATTTCCGTCGGAACGCCTGGCGGGTAATACCGCAGCCAGATTTTTTCCATAGCACCCTCCTCTAGTGCGCCTTCTACAGAGCGCATTCGACCCCGGAGCGAGATTCCGGCAGGGCCAATCGCTACCTTATCGCGTTTGCGCGCCGGACGCTTGCAATCATGCTACTCACCATAAGGAACTCGCGCCGGCTCTCCCGGCTCGATGCCTGGCGGCGCAGGTCCTCGAAGTTCTGCCGGCGCCTCTCCTCGGATTTTTCGTTGAGCCGCCGCAGGTTCTTGATGGAATGCTCCTGAACGTACTCGAGGTTCACGGTGCGGCGCTGCCGCACGTAGGCGTCCAGCAGGGACGGGTCGGCTTCACCGCGGCACACTTTCGCGAGCTTCTCCGTGAGGTTGAAGGAATCGTGTATCCCCCCGTTCAGACCGAAGGCTCCCATGGGATTGTTGAGGTGGGCGGCGTCGCCCGCGAGCAAGACGCGGCCCACGCGGAATTCCTTCGCGACCCGCTGGTGTACCTTGTAGATGCTCTTGTACTTGATCTGGTAGCGCTCTTTCCTTGAGAGGAAGCGCTGCATGCGCCGCTCGACCATTTCCTCGGACAGAGTCACCGCCTCCTCCTCCTCGGGCGGGACCGGAAAAATCACCCGCCATATGCCCGGCGGCCCCTCGTCCGGCATCTTGAACAGGGCCGCCCATTCCTCCGGGTCCGCCAGGTAGGCGTTCAGCGTGTACCCGTGGGGCGCGTAATCGTAGGTCGTGCTCGCCACCACGAAGCGCTCGTCCCAGGTAAACCCGTCGAAGCCCACGTCGGTGCATTTGCGCACGGCGCTGCGGCCGCCGTCCGCGCCGACCAGCCATTGCGCCGCGAAGGTCTCGCTTCCTCCCGGGGTATCCGTGTTGACCGTCACCTCGTCCGCGGTCTGGTCGACGTCGGTCACCCTGTGCGAAAAGCGCACCTCGGCGTGCGGGTAGGCCCTGAGCTTGGAGAGAATGATGGGCGTCAGCCGATGCTGCTCGAGGTGCAGGCGATAGGGGTACGGCGTGAGGTCCGCGATCTCGCCCACGTCCCACTCGACGATGACCCCCTGGCGCCGGTCGCGTATCTGCCAGCGCGGCACCTTGATGGCTGTCTTTTGCATCTCATCGGTGATGCCGTAGGGCGCCATCAGCTCGAGCGACGGGGGGTGGTAGGTGCCGGCCCGCAAGTCTATGGCCAGCGCGGGCTCGGCTTCGACCACGAGCACGGGAACGTCCTGCTCCGCCAGCGCGAGCGCGGTAAGCAGCCCGACCGGCCCGGCGCCCGCGACGATCACCTGCGGTTTCTTCTGCATGGATCCGATTATGCCTGACGGGATTCCGGGAGAAGGCTCAGCCCGGCACCGGGCTCTCGGCTCGCGAGCGGATAAACCCGGCCATGAGGATCGCCCCGGCACCCAGAGTAGTGAAGGCGAGCCCCCAGGCGGAGGAGCTCGTTTTGCCGCCCGCGAGATCGAGCACCACGCCGAATACGAGCGGCGCGACGAAGCCCGCGCCGAAACCGAGCATCGAATGCACCGCCATGGTCGCGCCGCGAATGCGCTCGCTCGCACGGGTTACGACGCCCGCGGTGAGTGCGGAGGAGTCGCCCATGATGAGGCACATGTGGAGCATGATGAGCGCGGCGAGCGCGGGCAGCGGCAGGAACGACGCGAACCCGAGCGCGCAGGTGAGCGCGCCCGAAGCGAGCATCGCCTTCCAGATCAGGCGCTCGCGGCCGTGGCGCATCGCCAGCTCGTTGCCATAGATGCTCGCGGCCGGACCGAAGAGATTCGCGACCGCGGCGATGGTGACGGCGGACCACGCGGGCGATACGGTCCCCGCCGCGACCGGCAGGCCCTGGGCGAATACGATGAAAGCGACCAGCCAGGAGCGCGAGCCGAACAACTCCCAGCAGTGCACCGCGTAGCCGAGGATGTAAGGCCGCACCTCGCGGCTTGCGAGCACCGGCCGGAAATCGAGCACGTGCTGCTCGTGCGTGCGCTCGGGCGTTTTCGCCGGAAGCCCGTACACGACCATGAAACCTGCGGCGACCGGGCCCGCGGAGCTCAGCGCGAAGGCCCAGCGCCACCCCATGGCGTCGGCGATGCTGCCCGAGAGCAGGATCGACAGGCTCGTGCCGAGGCCGAACACCGCGGTGTAGAACGCGACGGCGCGGCTCTGCGCTCGCGTGCCCTCGACGTTGTCGGTGAGCGCGCGCAGCCCCGGCATGTAGGTGCCGGCGATGCCGGCGCCCGCCGCGAGCTGCAGCGCCGCCGCCGACTTCACGCCCACGACCAGGAGCGAGAATCCCGCGAGCGCCGCGGCGGCGACCAGGCTGGAGGCCAGATAGATCCGCCGCGCGTCCATGCGATCGGTGAGGCTGGTGAGCAGCGGCACCGCGGCCATGTAGCCGGCGAAGAACATTCCGCTGATGAACCCGGCCTGCGAGTTGTTCATGCCCCACTCGTCCTGCAGCCTCGGCAGCAGAGTCGCGTAGGTGGAAAACCCAGCCATGCTCGTGACGTGTGCTGCGCACATCCAGGCGATGACCCGCCAGGCGGGAGGTCGAGTCACGGGATTCGTCGCGACTACTTGTGCCTGAACCTCGGCTTGCGCTTCTCGACGAACGCCGTCATGCCTTCCTTCTGGTCCTCGGTCGCGAAGAGCGCGTGGAACAAGCGCCGCTCGAACAGCACGCCCTCTCCGAGCGGGGCTTCGTAGGCGCGGTTCACGGCTTCTTTCGCCATCATCACCGAGGGCAGCGAGAATTCGGCAATCTGCGCCGCGACGGCGAGCGCTTCGTCGAGGAGCTTGTCGGCCGCGATCACGCGCGACACCAGCCCCGCGCGCTCGGCTTCCTGGGCGTCCATCGTGCGCCCGGTGAGCACCAGGTCCATCGCCTTCGCCTTGCCCACCGCGCGCGGCAGGCGTTGCGTGCCCCCGGCGCCCGGGATGACGCCGAGCTTGATCTCGGGCTGCCCGAACCTCGCGCTGTCGGCGGCGATGATGATGTCGCACATCATCGCGAGCTCGCAACCGCCGCCCAGGGCGTAGCCCGCGACCGCCGCGATCACCGGCTTGCGGACCGACTTCAGGCCCTCCCAGTTGCGCGTGATGTAGTCGCTCTTGTAGACGTCCATGTAGCCCCAGTCCTTCATCGCGCCGATGTCGGCTCCCGCGGCAAAGGCCTTGTCGCTCCCGGTGAGGACGATCGCGCCGACGCCTTCGTCGGCGTCGAGCTTCGCGAGCGCATCACCGAGCTCGTTCATCAGCGCGTCGTTGAGCGCGTTCATGTGCTTGGGGCGATTGAGGCTTACCAGACCGACGCGGCCGCGCGTCTCGACCAGAATGTTTTCGTAGGCCATGCGAATTTCCAGGGGGTGAGCGACGGACCGATTCGAGCGTCCATTCTACTCGATCGCGATTTTCTGCTCGCGAATCACCCGGCCCCAGTGCTCCATCTCGATGCGTATCCACCGGTCGAGATCTTCGGGTGAGCCGGGTGCGGTCTCGAGACCGAGCTCGGCGAAGCGCCCCCGGGTGTCTGGCAGGTCCAGGATCTTCGCGACCTCGGCGTTGAGGCGCGCGACGATCGCGGGCGGGGTTTTTGCGGGCGCGAGCAGTCCCACCCAGGCCTCGGACACGAAGCCGGGATAGGTTTCGCTCATCGCGGGAACGCCCGGAAGAGCGGCGCCGGACCGTGCGGAAGTCACCGCGAGCGCGCGCAAGCGCCCCGCTTTCAGGTGCGAGCTCACGCTTGGAACCGTTGCGAACATGGCGTCGACCTGCCCGCCCACGAGGTCGCCGAGCGCGATGCCGGCGCCCTTGTAGGGCACCATGGTGATATCGATCCCCGCTTCGAGCTTCAGCAGCTCCATCAGCAGCCGCGCGGGAGAGCCCGGTCCCACCGTGGCGAAGTTGACCGCGCCCGGCCTCGATTGCGCGTGTTTCACGAGCTTGTCGACCGTGTCCGGGCCGAGCCTCGGGTTCACCACGAGGACCAGCGGCCCGCGCGCCAGCAGAGATACGGAGGCGAAGTCGGCGAGGGTGTCGTAAGGCAGATCCTTGAAGAGATACGGATTGGTGGCGTGGCTGTCGAACACGGCGAGCAGCGTGTAGCCGTCCGGAGCGGACCTGGCGGCCGCCGCCGTGCCCAGGGTTCCGCCCGCGCCCGGCCGGTTGTCGACGAGAAATTGCTGTCCGAGCGGCTCCGCGAGCTTTGCCGCGACCAGGCGCGCGCAAATGTCGGCGAGACCGCTGGTCGCGTTGGGCACGATGATCCGCACCGGCTTGGTCGGGTACACTTGGGCGCTCGCCTCGCCGCGAGCGGTCGCTGCTAAAATCGCAACAGCGAGCAGCATTACCGCACCGGGGCATTTCCTCATCCGCGCATTATGACCGCTGCAATCGAAAAGTTAGAGCACCCGGTCCGCGAGCGCGTGAGCGCGGAAGAATGGCGGCTTCGCCAGGAGCTCGCGGCCGCGCACCGTCTGGTCGCCCACTTCGTCTCGGTCGACCTCACCTACAACCACGTCTCGGCGCGCGTCCCCGGCGAGCCGCGGCATTTTCTCGTCAAGGCCGACAACGTCTTCATGGAGCAGGTCACCGCCTCGAACTTGGTCAAGTACGACGTCGACGGCAGGCAGGTGATGGACTCCGGCCACAAGGCGAGCGCCGCCGCCACCAACCTGCACGCGGCCGTGCTCAAGGCGCGGCCCGACGTCATGGCGGCGGTGCATACGCATTCGCCCGCCAACCTCGCGGTGTCCGCGCAGAAAGGCGGGCTGCGACCGATCACGCAGCAGGCGATGCGTTTCTACGACCGCATCGCGTACTACCCGAACGAGGTCGATGACACCACTGCCGAGGGCACGGCAGCTCTGGCGAAGGCGCTCGCCGACAAGTGGACCATGATCCTCGAGAACCACGGAGCGCTGGTGTGCGGGACCTCGCTCGCCGAGGCCTACATCTACCACCACTTTTTCGAGCTCGCGTGCCGCGCGCAGGTCGGCGCGCTCGCCGGCGGCACCGGGCTCATCGTGCCGGCGCCCGAGGTGTGCGAGGAGCGCGCGAAGAAATTCGGCCGGATCGGCCAGTACAACCACCAGAGCCGGGACTGGGTGGCGAGCATGGCGCTCGCCGAGAAGCTGTTCCCCGAATACAAGGAATGAGTCAACCCGGAGACCGTCATCCCGAGCAAGGCGAGGGATCTCTTCCGGCACATCGTGCCAAGAGAGATCCTTCGCTCCGCTCAGGATGACATGAAAGGAGTCCTGAGATGCCCGCCAAAGCGAAACGAAAATTCGACGTCGGCGGCGTGATGCTGCCTCAGCCCTTCAAGATCCGGCGCCTGGGCCATTTCGGACTGAACGTCCCCGACCCGGCGGCGTGCCTCGACTTCTATTGCGAGGGGCTCGGCTTCCGCATCTCCGATCCGCTCGACATCGCCGAGCGCCATCCGAAGCGCGACGAGCTGAAGGAGATGGGCGACACCAACATGTACTTCCTGCGCCACGGCACCGACCACCACTCGATGGTCCTGTGCAACGGCGCCATCTACAACGCCGCCGGCCGCGGCGGCGACATTCCCGCCGACGTCACCGTGAACCAGATGACCTGGCAGGTTTCGAGTCTCGCCGAAATATCCGGCGCCATCGACTGGTTCAATTCGAAGGGCGTGCGCATCAGCCGCGCCGGCCGCGACATGCCCGGGTCGAACTGGCATTGCTATCCCTACGACATCGAGGGGCACCGCAACGAGCTCTATTACGGCATGGAGCAGATCGGCTGGACGGGACTTTCCAAGCCGAAAGCGATGCACGAGCGCGGCTTCCGCGAGCGCCCGCCGTTGCCGCAGATCCCCGAGTACGAGGAGGTGAAGCAGAGCGCCGCCAAAGGCGTCGACTTCAACTCGGGCTTCCGCCATCCCGAGATCATGCCGGCCAAATACGACGTCGACGGCATCATGCTGCCGCGGCCGTTCAAGATCGTGCGCCACGGCCCCATTCGCCTGTTCTGCCGCGACATGAAGAAGATGGAGGCCTTCTACACCGACGTCATGGGGTTCACGCGCACCGAGGCGATCGGGTGGAAAGGCCACCGGTGCGTGTTCTTCCGCTGCGGCACCGAGCACCACTCGCTCGCGCTCTACCCGATCGCCCTGCGCGAAAAGCTCGGGCTCTCGCCTTGCACCACGGTGATGAGCTTCGGCGTCCAGGTCGGGACCTACAAGCAGCTGCGCGCGGCGGTCGATTTCCTGAAGGGGCGCGGCGGAAAATTCATCGAGATCCCGAGCGCGCTCTCGCCCGGAATCGACTACAGCGCCCACGTGCTCGACCCGGCGGGCCACGCGATCCAGCTCTATTACTACATGGAGCAGATCGGGTGGGACGGGCGGCCGCGCCTCGGCAGGAGACGGACGCCCGAGCGCGTCGCCGACTGGCCCAAGGCGGTCGAGCCGAAGTCCGACACGTATACAGGCGAGCCCTACCTCGGGCCCTTGGGCTGAGGGCTACTGCAGCGGGGAGATGTTGCCGCGGATCTCCCCGTTGGGGAAGGCCGCGCTGGTGACGTTGAAGTATAAGAGGCTGTTGTCGAAGTCCGACAGGCTCGGCAGCACCGACCCCGCCACCGGTGTCGCCAGGCTCGTGCCGAGGCCGTCGAAGTTGTCCTGGAGGTTGGCGAAGGCGAGCGCCTTGCCACCCGTGGTGTTAATCGCCGCGGAAGTCGCTCCGGCGACTGTATGGGCGATGTAGGAAATGACGAGCCTGCGTGTGGCGCGGTCCACCATCAGCACGCCGGCGCCGAAGGCGCTCGTGGCCGTCGGCGGCACGACCTGGGAGTTGTCGAGCGCGGGGGCGCTGGCGCCCACCCCGCCCTGAAGCTCGATCGCACCGCGGATTTCGCCGTTGGGATGCGCCGGGGTGCTCACGTTGAAGTACAACTCTCCGGCGAACAGGGCGGCGAGCGCGCTCGTGCTGAGTCTCTCGTCCGGACGCAGGACGGCGGTGGCCCCGTCGGCGGTGAGGAGCAGATGCAGGATCGCCAGCCCGTTGCCGCCGGGATTCCCCTGGGGGGCTTGAAAAATGCTCACGTCTGTCGGCGCCTGGGTCAGCCCCGAGAGGACGAGGCCGCCCACGATGGCCACATTGCCGCTCGCGTCCTTGTCCGTGGGGTCGGCGATGATTCCGCCGATGGCGCTCGCGGCGGTCGTGACCGCCGGGATCACGTGGCTCCCGTCGACGTTCGCCGATCGGATCACGATCTGGATAAGCCCGGCGGGAGTCGTCGCGTACGCGGCGCAGGAGATGCTGACGTCCTTGACGTTCGACTGCGCCACCGTGCCCGCACCGTTCTGGACCGTGCACCGGCCTGTCGGGTTCGCGACCTGCACGTTGAAGAGGTCATCCTTCACGAGCTTCTGCGTAAACGTGAAATTGCCGTCCCCGCTCACGGCAAGGTCGTTCGCGCCGTTGAGCCTCAGGACCACCGGCCCGTTGGTGCCCGAGATGTTCCCGCCGATGGTATAGGTCGCCTCGGTACCGTGGCAGGAGACGAGCGCGGGCACGATCGCGGCCGCGACCACCCCAACCAGCACGCCCCGGACCCGAGCCATGAACCTGTCCTTTCGGGATGTTCCGCGGGATTATCGCCGTTTCGCGAACGGGATGCGTGACGGTTTCGTAACGGCGTGTAACGCCGCCCTCAGAAAAACGCATGCCACTGGAGGAAGACCTCCGCGGTGTTCTGCGCATCGTCCTGCGTAGGGCCTCTGTTCTTGCGCGCCCCGAGTCGGAACTGGGTGAACTGGAACGGCGCGTATTCCCACACCAGGCTGTAGCGCTCGCGCTGATCCTCGCTCACGTCCTTGTTCGGATCCAGCCATTCGTAGGTGAGCTTGACGTTGTGCCCTCGGGCCACTTCGACGTTTCCCTCGACGAGCGTCGCGACCTGCAAGACCCGGCCGGCCGGCGTTCCTTCGTCGGCAATAAGGACGCCGGAAGCCAGCCAGCTGACGATGCCGGTTCGAAAACCGCCGAACGCGCTCTGCATGCGGCGCCCCGCGCCGCCACCGGTGGAATTGTCGCTGGCGCTCGCGCCGATGCGCCAGCCCGGTTGGACGTAGTTCGCGGTGGCGCTGACCATCTTGCCGCGGTTGGTTTCGGAGCCCCCGCCCGAGCCGTTGGTGACTGAGACCTGCGTCGACCAGGGCCCGACCTCCAGCCCCGCCTCGACGCCGTCGTCGAAGGAGTTGTAGCTCGTGCCCGATTGCTCGCGAATGAAGGCGGTATCGTCCTCGATCCGCAGCCCGAAGGGAACGAACATCCGGCCTGCCTTCACATAGAGGGTCTTTCCGGGACTCCACAGCATGGCGTAGGTCTCGCGGTTGATCGCCGCGCCCGGGGAAACCTGCTCATCGAGGTAGATCGTCAGGCGATCGACGATGGGCTTCACCTCGAGGTAGGCCTGGGCGCGGATCGGATCGAACGCGTAGGTGTCGGTCGCGTGGGGGATGAACGTGGCGGTCGCATTGGCGCGGAGATCGGCGCCCAGCCCGATGTGGTCGTTTATCTTTCCCGTCCAGGGGGCCGGTTCTGGGGCGCCCTCCGGCACAGCCGCGCCGGTCGCCGGGTCCAGGCGCGAAGCCGCGAACGCGGTCTGGCCGTAGATCGCCCCGAACTCGGTGCGCTTGCCGCCGCCCGTGGGATTGACGTGGCACGCCCCGCATTTCAAGCCGCTGCGCACGGCAAGATAGGGCTCCGCAAGCGCCACGGCAGGCGCAAGCGCGACCGTCGCGAGCAGCGCACCAGCGAGCGCCGATCTCACTGAGGCGCGCCGTTGGCGATCCACTGGCGGATCACGGCGATCGTCGACGGATCGAGGAACGGCCCGCCGAGCGGCATGCGCTGGCCGATGTTCTGCGTGCCCTCGAGCTTGTGGATGAGAAAGCTGTTGTCGGGATCGCCGGGGATCACGCGGATCTGGTTGGGATCGCGGGGAACCGGGACGTTGATGAGCTTCGAGGCGCTGACTCCCGCATCGAGCTGCAGACCTTGCGGCGCTCCCCCGCCGGTGTGGCATGCGGTGCAGATCGGGGTGAAGACGTTGTCTTGGATCGAAGCGAGGGTCGGTTGCAGCCCCTGGATGGGCGGTCGCGTTCCGGCCGAGGCCTGGCCGTTCGGATCCATGCCGTCCCCCGACCCGCAACCGGCGAGGACAAGAACCAGTGATGCCATTCCAATGGACGTGCCCCTTCTGATCGATGACATGACGTTCCTTTCAAACGTCCTCCCCTGTGAATGCCGCATGGCGCCAAGAACTGAGATCGAGAGACGGTCTGGATGGTTCCGTCGCGACCCCCGCTGATGAAATCAAATTTCGGTTCACTTTCCGCGACGCGTGGCATAGTTCCAATGGGGTGCGCTTTCGAGCCCGACGCGTCGCTGCTTGCAGACGTCGCCGATAGGAGACGTCGCCTACCTGCAGACGGAAATGCGGGATCAGCTCGGGGTGTTCAGAAGAACGCGTGCCACTGCGTCCGTCACTGCTGCGCCCCGTTCGCGATCCACAAGCGAATCACGTCGATCGTGGATTGTTGGAGGTAGGGCCCGCCGTCGGGCATGCGGGCGCCGAGGATCGGAGCGTTATCGAACCTCCTCCCTTCGAGCTTTTGAATGATCAGGCTCTTGTCGGGATCGCCGGGAATCACGCGCGTCTGGGTTGGGTCCTGGGGACTGGCGACGCCGATGAGGTTGCCATAGGAGAATCCGGCATCGAGCTGTGCGGGCGCCTCGCGGATAGCGGGATAAGTCTGCCGGTCGTCTATATCACCGGCAATGACAGCGAAGCGAACCGCGCGAGCGCAATCGCGTCGGGCTGTATTGCCTACCTGACCAAGCCTTTCGCCGCATCGGCGCTCATCGAACCCATTGAAAAAGCGCACGCAACCGCCGCCTAGGCGATCCTCAGCTCATTCATCTATATCCTGCTCAAACGTCTGTGCGGGCGCGCCCTTGTGTGCGGAGGCGAACAGGCCAAGCGGTGCCGACGTCGTGAGCGTCAAGAGACTCGAATCCACGAATTCCAGTCGTAGCGTCTGCCCGGAAGCCATTTCCTTGACCATCTTCGGGTCTGCCACGGTCCCCGCAATGCAGGCGTTGGTGAGGCACCAGGTGTAAGGCACGGTATGGGGCTCGCCTTGGTCGATCGTCAGCTTGGCTGGCTTCGGCAGATACATGCCGACAGGGGAGAATACCTGCAGCCGTGCCG
>Ga0137403_10004100_pt1 | contig 17235 bp, 22 predicted proteins | sample CZOMad2_1_16fung_FD_122057 | JGI IMG/M metagenome (GOLD analysis project Ga0137403, IMG submission 122057) | Vadose zone soil fungal communities from Angelo Coast Range Reserve, California, USA - CZOMad2_1_16fungal (Hybrid Assembly) | ecosystem: Environmental > Terrestrial > Soil > Vadose zone...
TCGCCGAGCCAGTCGGCGCCCTTGACGGTGTCGTACATGTGCCAGCGCCAGTCGTCCTCGCCCATGTTGCCGAGCGACGCCGCGATGCCGCCCTGGGCCGCGACGGTGTGCGAGCGGGTCGGAAACACCTTGGTGATGCAGGCGGTCTTCAGGCCGGCTTCGGAGCAGCCGACCACCGCGCGAAGCCCCGAGCCGCCGGCGCCGACCACCACCACGTCGTAGCTGTGATCCTCGATCGGATAGGCCCGACCATTGGTTTTCGGCGCAGAGCCGTTGGTGCCGTTACCAGCCATGACTTAAAGTCCGAATGAGAGCTTGAGGACCGCGAACACCGCCGCGAGACCGACGGCGAACGAGAAGAACGTGTTGAGCATCAGGCTGACGAGCTTCCAGTTCTCGTCGTGCACGTAGTCTTCGATGATGACCTGCATGCCGAGCCACATGTGATAGGCGCTGGTCACGATGAACAGCAGCATGGTGAGGGCGACGAACGTCGAGCCGAGGATCTGCACCACCGCGGCGTGATTGCGGCCCATCAGCCCGATGATGATCACGATCAACGCGATGGTCAGCGGCACGTTGGCGACCGCGGTCAGGCGCTGATGCCAGAACACGCGGGTGCCATGATGCGCTGAGCCGAGATGGAGAACACGGCCGAGCGGCGTGCGCATCGAGCGATGGTCCTCGGTCATCGGAGGACTCCCATGACCAGATAACCCACGATCCATATGAGGACGGTGAAACCGATCGAGCCGACCAGCGTCGCCACGGTGAGCCATTCGCGCTCGACCGGCCCGAAGCCGTAACCCAGATCCCAGATCAGATGCTTGATGCCGCCCAGCATGTGGTGGATCAGCGCCCAGGTGTAGCCAAACAGGATCAGCCGTCCGAGCAGCGTCTCCATGAACCACTGCACCGAGGCATAGGCGTTGGGGCCGGCGGCGGCGGCGATCAGCACCCACACCAGCAGGAGCATGCCGAAAAACAGCGCGGCACCGGTGATCCGGTGGACGATGGACATCATCATCGTCAGCAGCGGCTTGTAGATTTGCAGGTGCGGAGAGAGGGGGCGATCCTTCAGACGCGATGTCTTGGCCTCGGCCATCATTCCCACTCCGGCGGTAACTCTGTCCGCTTTGGAATTGTTCGTATCCGAAGGCCGCACCTGCTGCAACGCCGGTATGGGCACACCGGCATGACAGAGGTGCGAACCGGCGCCGGGCTGGGCCCGCAGAATTGTTTCGCCTTGGGCGAAAGATGGGACTATTCTAAGCCCCAATCAATATGCTTTTTTGATAGCCATCCTTCTCCAAATACGAAGTCTACATGCGCTTCGACCTGACCGACCTCAGCCTGTTTCGCCACGTGGTGGAGGCGGGCTCCATCACTCACGGCGCCGAGCGCGCCCATTTGGCGTTGGCTGCCGCGTCGACCCGCATCCGCAATATGGAGCAGACGCTGGGCGCGCCGCTCCTGGTCCGGGCCCGTCACGGCATCACCCCGACCCAGGCGGGGCTGACGTTGCTCACCCACGCCCGCACCATGCTCGAGCAGGCCGAACGGCTGCGCGAAGACCTCGGCGCCTATGCCGGCGGTCTGGCCGGCCAGGTCCGGGTCTTGTCCAACACCAACGCGCTTACCGAATTCCTGCCAGAAGCCTTGAGCGCGTTCCTGGCCAGCCATCCCAATGTCAGCGTCGACCTCGAGGAGCGGCTGTCCGACGAGATCGTCGGCCTGATCGCCGAAGGCGTCGGTGACATCGGCATCGTCGCCGGCACGGTCGATGCCCGGCGGCTGACCACCTATCCGTTCCGCAGCGACCGCTTCGTGCTGGTGGTGGCGAAGGATCATCCGCTGGCTCGCCGCGCCAAAGTAGAATTCGCCGACACGCTTGATCAGGACTTTGTCGGCCTCGACCGCGCCAGCGCGATACAGCGCTTCCTCGGCGGCAAGGCGGCCAACATCGGCCGCCCGCTCAAGCTTCGCGTGCAGTTGCGGAGCTTCGACGCGGTCTGCCGGCTGGTCGAATGCAACGTCGGCGTCGGCGTGGTGCCGGCGACCACGGCGCGGCGGGCGGCCAAGAGCATGGCAATCAAGGCGGTCGATCTCGCCGACCCCTGGGCGTTGCGCGATCTGACGATCTGCATCCGCGACTTTGCGGCGCTGCCGCCCTATGCGCGTCAGCTCGTCGAGCACATGCGGGCGGCGGTGAATTAGCCGTCCCGCGGGTGGAACTGGAATCCCCCGAGCGTGGTTGTGTTGGCGGAGTAGCCCGTCACGGAGAAACACCATGCGTATCATCAAACTGTTAGGGATGGTCGGCGCCGCCGCGCTGCTGGCAGCGGCCGTCTCGATACCCGCCAATTCGGCCGACATGGCCAACACCCAGCTCAAGGATACCAGCGGCAAGCCCGTGGGCGACGTCGATCTGATGCAGACACCCGCCGGCGTCCTGATCAAGCTGCAGATCAAGGGCCTGCCGCCAGGCGAGCACGCCTTCCACGTTCACGCCGTCGGCAAGTGCGAAGTGCCGTTCGAATCGGCCGGTCCGCATTTCAATCCGGGCAACCACAAGCACGGCATCCTGTCCGGCGAAGGCCATGCCGGCGACATGCCCAACCTGCACGTGCCGCAGAGCGGGGAGCTTTCGGTCGAGGTGGTCAACTCGGCGATTTCGCTGGAGCAGGGCAAGCCAAACTCGGTGTTCGACAGTGACGGATCGTCTCTGGTGGTCCATGCCAAGGCGGACGACTACAAGACCGATCCGGCCGGCAACTCCGGCGATCGCATCGCCTGCGGCGTCATTCAGCCAAGCGGTGCGGCAACGGTCGGCAGCTCGCCGGCGCCGAAGAAGTGATTCAGCGCGGGATCAACACCCAGTAATCGAGATCGAGCAGAACGGCGGGGTCGTATTCCTCGCCGTTCTTGTACGGGAAGTCCGCGCACGGACGATCTTTCGTCGCCACCGTGCGCAGCCGCAGTGCGCCAACGTCGCTTCGCCCTGGCAGTTCGCTCGCCGCCAGCACCTCCGTCCAGGCGAACACCGTGCCGCCCGCAAACAGCGGCGCGACGTGACGCCCGCCGTTGATGGCGGCGACGTGGAAGGCGTTGGCGAGGCCATTGAACGAGATGGCGCGGGCGAGCGAGATGACATGTCCGCCGTAGATCAGCCGGCGTCCGAAGCGGCCCTGCGCCGCCGAGAACTGATCGAAGTGGATGCGCGCGGTGTTCTGATAGAGCCGCGTCGCGGTCTGATGCTCGGCCTCCTCGACGGTGATGCCGTCAACGTGGTCGATCTTCTCGCCCACCGCGTAATCATTGAAGCGGTGCGGGCCTCCGGCCAGCGCCAAGTCATAGGCCTTGCCGTCGATGGGCGGGCAGGCCCCGCCGAGCAGCCGCGGCTCGACCGCGGTCGGCAGCCGCGGCACGTGATCGCCGGGGGCCGTCGCGCTCTCGTCGCGCTTTCGCACCATCACCCAGCGCACGTATTCGAGCACCGCGGTACCGTCCTGCTTTATGCCGCGGGTGCGGACATAGACGATGCCGGTTTTGCGGTTGGAGTTCTCCTTGAGGCCGATCACCTCGGAGGTTGCGCTGAGGGTGTCGCCGATGAACACCGGCGCCAGAAACTGCATCCCGGCGTAGCCGAGGTTGGCCACCGCGTTGAGCGAGACGTCCGGCACGGTTTTGCCGAACACGATGTGGAACACCAGCAGATCGTCGACCGGCCAGTCCGGATAGCCGATCGCCTTGGCAAAGGCCGCCGACGATTGCACGGCGAACCGCCCGCCGAACACCGCCGTATAAAGCGAAACGTCGCCGCCGGTCAGGGTGCGCGGCGTGGCGTGGCGGATGATCTGGCCGAGGCGGAAATCCTCGAAGAAATTGCCGGCGCTGGTCTTGGTCATGACGATCATTCCTCACACGATGGAGGCAGTCCGGCGCTCTTTCTATAGCGCATTTTTCAACTGTCACGAAGCCGTGAGATCGCGATGAAATCGGTCAACGGAAATCTGATGCGGACGTGCGTCGATCCCCTGATAGCAAGGCAGTGCTCAGCTAAATCCAAGGAGGGTGACCCATGAAGACGCTTTTTGCCGCGATGCTTGCGACCGGTCTGGCTTTCGCTCCGGCGGCGTTCGCTGAAGACGCCATGAAGCCGGCGATGAAGGACAGCAAGATGGAGAAGACGGACAAAATGGACAAGAAGACTGACGCAATGTCCAAAACGTCCGACAAGACGAAGAAGTCCGACGGTATGATGGACAAGAAGGATACGATGATGAAGAAGGACGAGATGACGAAGTAGCTCGCCTTTGACCATCGGGTCCGCGTCTTGCGGACCCGATGATTTTCCATCAGATTCGCCGGTAACGTCATTCTTCGGCAAGGTCATGGCCAGCATCGACAGCAGCGCCAGTGCCCCCTTACACCCTGTGATCCATCCGATCTGGGTGCGCCTCACGCACTGGATCAATGCGTTCGCCATGCTGGTGATGATCGGCTCCGGCTGGGAAATCTATAACGCCTCGCCGCTGTTCGGCTTTACCTTCCCGGGCTCGGTCACGCTGGGCGGCTGGCTCGCCGGCGCGCTGCTCTGGCACTTCGCGGCGATGTGGCTGCTGGCGGTGAACGGCATCATTTATGTCGCGTTCGGTCTCGCCACCGGCCGGTTCCGCAACAAGCTCTTCCCGATCCGTGCCGGCGACGTGATCGCCGACGCCAAAGCAGCGCTCACGTTCAAACTCGCCCACGACGATCTGTCGAAATACAATGCCGTGCAGCGGCTGCTCTATGCCGGCATCATCGTGGTGGCGATCGTCATCGTGCTGTCCGGGCTCTCGATCTGGAAGCCGGTGCAGTTGCAGTGGCTCACCGCGCTGTTCGGCGGCTACGACGCCGCGCGTTACGTGCATTTCTTCTGCATGGCGGCGATCGTTGGGTTTCTCGTCGTCCATGTCTTGCTGGCGCTGCTCGTGCCGAAGAGTCTTCGCGCCATGGTAACAGGACGCTGAACATGCCGCGCACCCGCACTATCATCCCCGGCGTCGATAAAAAGTTGCTCATCAAGGATGTCGCCAAGCTGCTCCCCGATCCGACGCGGCGCCTGTTGTTGCGCGGCGGCTTGAGTCTCGGCGCGCTCGCTGTGCTCGGCGGCTGCGACATCGTCGATAGTGACGCCGCCGAAGGCGTGCTGCGCAAGATCTCGAAATTCAACGATCGCGCCCAGGCTTGGCTGTTCAACCCGAACACGCTGGCGCCGGAATATCCCGAGAGCGCGATCACGCGGCCGTTCCCGTTCAACGGCTATTACGCCGAGGACGAGGCCCCGGACGTCGACGGCAAGACCTACCAGCTCGAAGTCGGCGGCATGATCGACAACAAGGAGCCGTGGACGCTCGACAGGCTCTATGCGCTGCCGCAGGTGTCGCAGATCACCCGCCACGTCTGCGTCGAGGGCTGGAGCGCCATCGGCTCATGGCAGGGCGTGCGGCTATCGGAATTCCTCAAGCGGATCGGTGCCGACACCCGCGCCAAATACGTCTGGTTCCAGTGCGCCGAGGGCTATTCCAACACCATCGACATGGCGACCGCGCTGCATCCGCAAACCCAGCTCAGCTTCAAGTTCGACAACCAGATCCTGCCGCGCAAGTACGGCTTCCCGATGAAGTGCCGGATCCCGACCAAGCTCGGCTTCAAGAATCCGAAATACATCACGGCGCTGTACGTGCAGAACAACGATGCCGGCGGCTACTGGGAGAACCAGGGCTACAACTGGTTCAGCGGGCTTTAACCTACCAGCACCAGCATCACGCCGCCGACCGTCAGCGCGGTCCCGGCGACCAGCCGGAACGTGATCTTGACGTTGCCGAGGAACAGCGCGCTCATCCCGACTGTGAACAGCGGATAGGTTGCGTACAGCGGCGCGACCAATGACACCGGGCCGGCGCCGAGCGCGACGTACAGCAGCAGCGTGCCGATGCCGTTGCAGATTCCGGTGCACGCGAACCACAGCTTGCCGGGCAACGGCGCCTGCACCATGAAGCGACCGGTGCGGACGCGCTCCACCGTAAGGACCGTAAGCGTCGACACGATGTAGCCGGTCAGGCCTGCGGCGATCGGGCTCGGCCAGGTTTCGAGTCCGATTTTGATCACCGGTGGAATGATGCCGCGCCCCACCGACGCGCCGAGCGGCAGCAGCAGCGCCCAGGTGCGCCAGTCGCGCATGTCGTCGGTGCGCGTGACGGTGATGGTCAGCACGCCGAGCACGGTCACCATCAGTCCGCCGAACTGCAGCGCGCGGAGCGGCTCGTGCAGCAGCACGACCGCGACGGCGACCGAAAGCAGCGGTGATAGATTGCCGAGCGCGCCGGTGACCACCGGGCCGAGCGCGCGGTTCGAAGCAAAGGTGATAATCGTCAGCACGGCTGGGAACACGAGGCCCACGGCGACAAAGATCGGCACCGCATGCCAAACGATGGTTTCGCCGCGCAGCAGAATCGGTGAAAGCAGCAGGAAGACCAGGGTGAACGAGGGCACACTGATCGCGGCGCCCGACAGCGGATGGATGGTCCGCAGCCCGAATTGCGTCAGCACCAATCCGGCGCCCAGGAACGCCGACGCCGCGATGCCAAGGATGATGGCTATTGTCATGGCGCTGATTTGATCCGGCGCCCGCATGCTTGCCAATCCCTGCGTTGCGCTTTAGCAATCCGCGCAGTCCTGCGTGAGGAAACGATAATGGCAACCCACAAGCTCTTGCTGCTCCCCGGCGACGGCATCGGTCCCGAAGTGATGGCCGAGGTGAAAAAGCTCATCGCCTGGATAAACTCCCACGGCATGGGCACGTTCGAGACCGAGGAAGGGCTGGTCGGCGGAAGCTGCTACGACGCCCACCAGGTCTCGATCACCGACGCCACCATGGAGCGGGCGCACGCCGCCGACGCCATCATCTTCGGCTCGGTCGGCGGGCCGAAGTGGGACAAGGTGCCCTATGACGTGCGGCCCGAAGCGGGCCTGCTGCGGCTGCGCAAGGACCTCGCGCTCTACGCCAATCTCCGCCCCGCCGTGACCTATCCGGCGCTGGCCGACGCCTCGGCGCTTAAGCGTGAATTGGTCGAGGGCCTCGACATCATCATCCTTCGCGAGCTCACCGGCGGCGTTTATTTCGGCGAGCCGAAGACCATCACGGACTTGGGCAACGGCCAGAAGCGCGCGGTCGATACCCAGGTCTACGACACCTACGAGATCGAGCGGATCGGACGGGTGGCGTTTGAGCTCGCCCGCAAGCGCAAGAACAAAGTCACCTCGATGGAAAAGCGCAACGTCATGAAGACCGGCGTGCTGTGGCACGAGGTGATGACGCAACTCCACCAGCGCGAGTTCAAGGACGTCACGCTTGAGCATCAGCTTGCCGATTCCGGCGGTATGCAGCTTGTCCGCAATCCCAAGCAGTTCGACGTCGTCGTCACCGACAACTTGTTCGGCGACATGCTGTCCGATATCGCGGCGATGCTGACCGGCTCGCTCGGCATGCTGGCGTCGGCCTCGCTCGGCGACATCGATCCGAAGACGCGAAAGCGCAAGGCGCTGTACGAGCCGGTGCACGGCTCGGCGCCCGACATCGCCGGCAAGGGCATCGCCAATCCGATCGCGATGATCGCCTCGTTCGGCATGGGGCTGCGCTACTCGTTCAACATGGGCCGCGAGGCCGACATGATCGACAAGGCGATCGCCGCGGCGCTCGCCAAGGGCCTGCGCACCGCCGACATCAAGTCGGAAGGCACCAAGCTCGTCGGCACGACGGAGATGGGCGACGCGATTATCGCCGAGATGGAGAAGCTCGCCGCTTAGAGCATTTTTCGGCGAAGTGGGAACCGGTTCGCCGCAGAAAATGCGACCATTGCAAGGAAGCTAGCGGAAGTAGGGGTTGTTCTTGCCCGGCAGGAAAAACGGATCGTTGATTGGCCGGCCCGGGACGATGTTGTCGTTCGACACCGCCGACCTCGGATTCTGCTGCATGTCGATGAAGTTGGTTTGGTGGCTCTGAATGTCGCCGGGCATCACCTCGGTGCCGCCGTCGAGATAGGAGCGTTTCTGCACCAGGATCTTGGTGCGGACGCGGCCCCGTTCATCCTGGGACGTGATGACGGTCGATCCCGGTCCTGGTTGGACATAGGCGACCTCTTTCTTGCGCGGCGCGGCATCGGCGATCGACACGGCACCCACGGCAAACGCGGCAACAACGGCCATAGCCACAAGGCGCATTTTCATCCTCGATTCGAAGCCGGCAACATCAATAGTTTACAAGCTGCCTTCGCACTGCACCACAACAAAACGCCCCAGGGGCTATCCCGTTCCGGGACAAGCCTGATTGATGCGATCTTGAATGCCTTAATTGCCGCCCTAGGAGGGCCACTAAGGCCGCAATCGATAAGCGGCGGCGGCAATGGCCGCTCGTTCGTCGCGCCGATCGCGCCGGCATAGCGCCGCGTCGCCTTCCCCTCTCGCTTTTCGGTTGCAGGTGGCTTTCGGGCCCCGTCGGCCGGGTGCTAGCCTGCGGAGGGGCGACAGCAATAACAACAAGAAAACATTGGGATTGGCCGCAACAGACGGTCAACAGGGGGAGGGCATACCGTGGCTCAGACCATCGAGGGCTTTGTCGGCACGTCGCTCGACAATGCCAAAATTTCGCCGCTGCACGTCAAAGTCATCGCGTTGATCGCCGCCGGATATTTCTTCGACGTTATCGACCTGATCGTGCTGGGATCGCTGATCCCGGACATGCTCGCGACCAAGTTCGCAACCGGTCCCGAGGCCGGATGGATCGGCAGCGCGACCGTGCTCGGCATGTTCATCGGCGCGGCGGGCCAAGGCCAGTTCAGCGACCGATGGGGCCGCAAGACCGTCTACCAGTTCAACCTGCTGCTGTTCGGCATCTTCACCATTCTCGGTGCGTTCGCGCCGACGGTATGGTGGCTCGTCGCCGCGCGCTTCATTGCCGGCATCGGGCTCGGCGGCGAGCAGCCGCTCGCCTTTGCTTACGCCGGCGAATATTCGCCCAAGGCCATCCGCGGCCGCATCCTGGCGATCGTACACTTCATCGGCGGCGCCTGCGTCTGGCCGATCGCCTCGCTGTTCACGCTGTTCTTCCGCGATTCGATCGGCTGGCGCGGCGTGTGGATCGTGATCGGCGTCGGCGCACTCATCGTCTGGCTGTTCCGCTTCTGGCTGCCGGAATCGCCGCGCTATCTGGCAACCCACGGCCGCGGCGACGAAGCGCTCGATGTGCTCGGCCGCATGGGAATCGCCAAGCCTTCCGAGCCGCTCACGAAATCCGTCGCGAGCGACACCAAAAGCGATCCGTTCGGTGTCGTGTTCACGATGTTCCCCCGGCGCGTGGTCGCCGGCATGATCTGCTTCTCGGCGTTCTTCGGCGTCGCGATCGGATTGGGAACGTGGCTGCCCAACATCATGACGACCAAGGGCTTCACCATCACCAAGTCGCTCACCTACACGTTCGGCATGACCTTGGCGGTGCCGTGCGCGAGCCTGTTCATGATGTATGCGCTCGACAAGTTCGGCCGCAAGATCACCTCGGTCTGCGCCTTCATCGGCGCCGGCATCATGGCGATCGTGTTCGCCAACGCCGTCAGCGACACGCAGCTTCTGGTCGCCGGCTTCATCATGATCTTCTGCATCCAGGTGGCCGGCAACTCGATGCAGATCTTCGCGTCCGAGGTGTTCCCGACCAACGCGCGGGCCTCGGGCTTCGGCTGGGCCGCATTGTCTTAGTGGCAACATAGCTCCGCTGGTATAAGGTCGCCCGCGGCTGAAGGGAGCGCAATGACTCCCTCGGGGGACCCGGGCTCAGGGAGGTCCGATGCTCACCATCTGCGAGTTGAAATCGGGCGAGCGCAAGCCGCAGACTGCGCTGTGCCATCTTGAACGCGAGGAAACCGAAGGCCAGCCAATACATGGTGACGGTCAGCAGGAACATGCTGCCTGCGCCTGGTGCAATCGGGTCGATGACTGACCACAGAACGGTCATCACCGGAGATTGCCAATCGCCGAGGAAGCCTTTCGCGATGTCTTGGTAGATGTATCGGGCGTCTTCGCTCATGACGCCTGGGTAGAAAACACCCACGGTCAAGCCAAACGCGGCTGCGGTGACGAAAACTGATTGGCAGCATTCGGAGACAGCATCGATTGGTCAGACTGGTAGGAACGAAGTGCGTTCCCGAGCGCCTTTTGGCCGCCTGGTTGCCGCACGTCAAGCTCGTGTATCTATGTTCCCCGAATAATCCGACGTCGAACCTGCTCGACGCGGCGGCCCTGGAGGAGATCTGCAAAGCGCTGGATGGGAAAGCCATCGTCGTGATCGACGAGGCCTATATCGAGTGGTCGCGTTCCCTGAGCCTTACCCGCTGGCTGAATCGCTTCTCGACGCTGGCGATTTTGCGCACCCTGTCCAAGGCACACGCCCTGGCGGGCGCCCGCGTAGGCGCACTATTGGCCAACCCTGAGCTGATCGAATTGGCGAAGCGGGTCATTCCACCCTATTCCTTGGCGGCGCCATCGGTGGAGGCGGCCTTGCGAGCATTGGATCCCCCCGAACTTGCCGCCGCGCACGCGCGGCTCGAAGCTCTATTGGCGGAGCGAGACTACCTGACCCAGGGACTCGCAGCGTCGCCGCTGGTGGACCGAGTCTGGCCGAGCGACGCCAATTTCCTGCTCATCGATTGCCGCGACGCCGACCACTTCATGAGCAATACCTTGGCCGGCGGTCTGATCGTCCGCGACCTACGCGCTCATCCCGCCCTGCCCCGCTCGCTGCGCGTCTCGGTGGGCACCCGCGCGCAGAACGATGCGCTGCTTCACTGCGTAGGGTCGGCGTGAACGTGGGTTGGACTGACATGAATGCTGGTGGAGGACAGAGATGAACTTGGGTGCGGCCGAGATGAGCGCGCGTGGGCCTGGTGCGGGCGGCCGGCGAATATTGTTCCTGGACCGCGACGGCACCTTGAACGAAGAGACACCGGACGAACAAATAGACAGTCTCGAGAAAGTCCGCCTCATGCCCGGTGTGGTGCCGGCATTGCTCGAGCTCAAAGCTGCGGGTTTCGCTTTCGTGATGGTCACCAATCAGGACGGACTCGGCACCCCGAGTTTTCCGCAGGAGAACTTCGAGCGCGCTCATCGATTCATCCTGGAGCTGTTCAGTTCGCAGGGGATCGAGTTCGAAGCAGTGTGTATTTGTCCGCACTTCAAGCGCGAGGGTTGCACTTGCCGTAAACCCGAGATCGGCATGGTGCGAGAGTTCTTCGCGGCTCATACCATCGACAAGGCGCGCAGCTACATGATCGGCGACCGCGACACGGACATGGAGTTCGCCGTGAATCTGGGAATCCCGGGAATGCGGATACGCTTGAACGGCGATGCGCACGAGACCTGGCCGGCCATCGCCCGTAGCATCCTCGGGCAGGCGCGGCGTGCTCGAGTGCATCGCAAAACGAAGGAAACCGACATCCATATCGATCTCGATTTGTCGCGCGGCGGCCCGAGCACGATCGCCACCGGCTTGGGGTTCTTCGATCACATGCTGGAACAGATCGCGAAGCATGGCGGCTTCGCACTCGATCTGCGATGCAGCGGTGATCTTCATATCGACGAACATCATACGATCGAGGACTGCGCTTTGGCTTTGGGAGCCGCCCTGCGTGAGGCGCTCGGCGACAAGCGCGGTATCGCACGCTACGGGTTCTTACTGGCCATGGACGAGGCCGAGGCTCAGGTCGCTCTCGACCTCTCGGGCCGGCCGTTCTTCGTTTGGGAGGGTCGCTTCAATCGCGAGAGGGTGGGAGAATTGCCGACCGAGCTGGTCCCGCATTTTTTTCGATCGCTCGCGGAAACTCTGGGGGCCGCGCTGCACATCAGCGTGCGCGGTGAAAACTCACACCACATGATCGAGTCTTGCTTCAAGGGAGTGGGCAGGAGCCTCCGTCAAGCTATCCGGCTCGAAGGCGGCGACTTGCCGAGCACCAAGGGCAGTCTGTGAGTGCGCGACAAATCGTGATCGTGGCCAGCGGCGGCGCGAACATCGCCTCGCTGCAGTTCGCCTTGCAGCGGCTTGAAGTCGATTCGGTGGTGTCCGCGGACGCGGCAGAGATTCGCGCGGCAAGCCACGTCATACTGCCCGGGGTGGGAGCCGCCGCGGACGCCATGTCGCGGCTGCGGCAGAGCCGCCTGGATACCCTGATTCCCACCCTCGAGCAGCCGGTGCTCGGCATCTGTCTGGGGATGCAGCTATTGTACGAGGCGTCGCAGGAGGGCGATGCCCGCTGCCTCGGAATCATTCCCGGCAGCGCCTCGCGTCTCGCCGAGGCTCCTGATCGACCGGTCCCGCACATGGGCTGGAACACCCTCGATATACGGCGTCACTGCCCGCTGCTGGCGGGTCTCGCCGATGGTGACCATGCGTATTTCGTGCATAGTTACGCTTTGCGCTTGAGCGCCGCCACCATCGCGAGCACCGGCTACGGCGCGCCCTTCAGCGCCTGTGTGCAGTGGCGCAATTTCTACGGCGCGCAATTCCACCCCGAGCGCTCCGCCGCCGTGGGCGCCCGCCTGCTCAAGAATTTTCTGGCCATCAATTGACCATGTGTCGCCGGCCGCGCCATGACATGCACATACACCGCCAACGTGCGTAACAACGTCCGTCTCATTCCCGCCATTGATCTCAAAGCCGGATACTGTGTGCGGCTGCTGCACGGCGATTTCGCCGCGGAGACGCGCTACGGCACGGACCCCGAGGCGCTGCTCGAAAAATACCGCGACATGGGCGCGGACTGGCTGCACGTCGTGGATCTCGACGGCGCCAAGGAGGGCAGCCTCGGCAATCGCGAGAGCATCGAGCGGCTTTCCGCGCAGAAGGCCGTCAAGCTGCAAGTGGGCGGCGGATTGCGCAATACCGCCGCGGTGAGCCGGATGCTGGAACTGGGCGCCGCACGCGTGGTGATCGGCAGCGCGGCAGTGACTCAGGTAGTTCAGGTACGGACCTGGCTCGAACACTTCGGCCCGGACCGCGTGACGCTGGCATTCGACGTGCGGCTGGACGATGCCGGCACTCCGAGAGTCCAGACCCATGGATGGCAGCGCCAGTCCGAGTTGTCTCTGTGGAGCGCGGTCGCGAATTTCACCGGCTCGCAGCTCAAGCATGTGTTGTGCACGGACGTAGGGCGCGATGGCGCCTTGACCGGACCGAATGTCGCTCTGTATCGCGAGGCCGTGCGGCGCCATCCGCAAATCCAATGGCAGGCCTCGGGCGGCGTCCGCGATGCGCGCGATCTGCACGCGCTCTCCGACGCCGGAGCGGCCGCGGCGATCAGCGGCAAGGCATTGCTCGAAGAGCTCATTCCCATCGAGGACTTGCAGCCATTCTTGCCAAACGCATAATCCCCTGCTTGGATGTTCGGGACGGACAGGTGGTCAAGGGTGTGCGTTTTCGCGATCATCGAGTGGTCGGCGACATTCTCGAGCTCGCGGCGCGTTATCGCGATGAGGGCGCGGATGAGCTCGTGTTCTACGATATTTCCGCAAGTCCCGAAGGCCGTTCGGTGGATCGCTCCTGGGTCGCACGCGTGGCGCGCACCCTCGATATTCCGTTTTGCGTGGCCGGGGGAATTCGCTCCGTCACGCAGGCGGAGGAAGTACTGGCATCCGGCGCCGAAAAAATCTCCGTCAATTCACCCGCGCTGGCCGACCCCGACTTGATCGACGCCCTGAGCCAGCGCTTCGGCGCCCAATGCGTGGTGGTAGGAGTCGACAGCCAGACCGTGGGCGAAGGCTACCGGGTGCAGCAATTCACCGGCGATATCGAGCGCAGCCGCGATACCGCGCGCAGCACCGTCGATTGGGTCATCGAAGCACAACGGCGCGGCGCCGGCGAGATCGTGCTCAATTGCATGTCGAGCGACGGCGTGCGCCAGGGCTTTGACATTACCCAACTGCGCGCCATACGCGAGGTGTGCCGCGTGCCGCTGGTCGCCTCGGGCGGCGCCGGCGCAGTGGAACATTTTACCGAAGTTTTCCAAGCGGCCCGGGTGGATGCGGCACTCGCCGCGAGCGTGTTTCATTCGGGCGAGATTGCGATTCCGAACTTGAAGCGCCGGCTGCGCGACGCGGGCGTCGAGATACGGCTTTGATCGACGTACGACATTGAGCGCGGACGCACGGCTTTGAGTGCCGAGGCCACGAATTTGGGTGGGGAGGTATCGCTTTGAGCACGGTGATGGAACTCGATTGGGACAAGGGCGGCGGCCTGGTACCGGCCATCGTTCAGGATGCCTGCAGCGGGGCGGTGCTCATGCTGGGATATATGAATCGGGACGCGCTCGCCGCGACGCAGGCGTCCGGCCGCGTCACCTTTTGGAGCCGCAGCAAGGACCGCCTCTGGACCAAGGGCGAGACTTCGGGTCACTTTCTCGCGGTCAAGCAAATCGCTGCCGATTGCGACGGCGACACTCTGTTGATATTGGCCGAACCCTTAGGTCCCGCCTGCCACAAGGGCACGCCCACCTGTTGGGGCGAGACTCCGCCCCAATCGAGTGCGCAGCGCATCGCGTTCCTGGGCCGGCTCGAACAAGTCATCGCCGAGCGAATCGCCGCGCGTCCGCCGGGCAGCTACACGGCCAAACTCCTCGGGGAAGGCACTCGGCGGATCGCGCAAAAAGTCGGCGAGGAAGGTTTGGAGCTGGCGCTGGCCGGCGTTGCGCAGTCCGACCCGGAAATCATCGGCGAAGCCGCGGATCTCGTGTACCACATGCTGCTCCTGCTCGAGGTCAAAGGTCTGTCGCTGTCGCAGGTCATCGCTGAACTCCAAACGCGCCACGCCGAGCCCCGTGCCGGCTCCGCTTAAATATCGGATCGTCGTCGGCCAAACAGGCGCGGCAGCTCGGCAGTTAGCCGGCCTTGAGCCGGCTATTGCGCCGTAACGCGTAAACACCGATCCCCACCCACACCACATTGAGAGCCACGGACGGCCATGCGCCGTTCCAGGCACAGTTGATGATGAATCCGAGAGCGCCGAGGATATTCATCAATTGGTAGATCGGCGAGCGCGCCTGAATCTTACCGAACGACAGCAAGCCATAACTGCCGAGGATCAGCAGGGCTGCCGCCCATCCGGATAAGTCGACGAAGGTCTTGAGCGTCATGTGCGAGAGGTCGAGAGGACCGGCACGTGCCGCCGAAATTCGCTGCGCTGGCTTGCCCAGCTGCGGTAATGATCGATCAGCGTCTCCTCAATGGGTCTATACACGACGCCGAGTTCGTCGAGGCTGCGATGATTGTCCACCGCAAAGCGGATGCCCAGATGATTGCGGATATATTGCTGCGTCACACTGTCTGTCCCATCTCTGTACCTGTCAGAATCGGAGAATGATTTGCGGCGTGCCCGGGGGGCCTCCACGATCGCACTTCGGGATCAGGAGCCTGTCTGACTAATGATCGCCAAAAGGTGCCGCTGTGGGGCGGCCGCAGCAGGCGCATCATTAGTCAGACAGGCTCCTAGTGAATCTTCTTCAGCGCCGCCGCATCGCGCGCGAGGGCTTCGATGCCGGCCCAGTCGCCCGCGCTGAGCATTGCCTTGGGCGCCACCCACGAGCCTCCCACGCAGGCCACATTGGGCAGCGCCAGATAATCCGCCGCCGTCGCGCGGGTTATGCCCCCCGTCGGACAGAACAAGACATCGGGAAATGGCGCGCCCAGCGCCTGCAACATGGCCACACCGCCGGCCTGTTGCGCGGGAAACAGCTTCAGCACATTGAATCCCGCTGCGCGCGCCGTGATCAGTTCGGTCGGGGTCATGACGCCCGGCAGCAGAGGAAATCGAGCGCCGCGCGAAGCGGCGGCAAGCTCCGGCGTCAGACCCGGCGTCACGCCAAATTGCGCACCCGCGCGATCGGCCGCGGCAAAGTCCACCGCGCGCGTGAGCGTGCCCGCTCCGACGATGGCGTCCGGGACCGCTTTGCGCATGGCCTCGATGGCGGCGAGCGCCACCGGCGTGCGCAAGGTGATTTCCAGCACGCGCAAACCGCCCGCGGCCAAGGCGCGCGCCAGCGGTACGGCGTGATCGAGCTCGGTCACGGTCAGCACCGGTATCACCGGCGCCAGTCCCACGATTTCACGGATGTTCACGAAATGATCCTTTGAGGTTCACGTAAACAAGGACAGCGCGCCGGCTTCCGCATCGCCGGCGGCGCGCCGCAGGCTGGCAAACAGCTCGCGCCCGCAGCCGTACTCGTTGTGCGCAGATCCAAGTCCGGGCAGATCTCGCCGTTGCCAGACACTCTCGGGGACCTTCGCCTCCAGCACACCGGTGTGACAATCCAATCGGATCACGTCACCGTCCCGTACCTTTCCCAGGGGGCCGCCGTTCAAACACTCGGGCGTGACGTGAATGGCGGCCGGCACGCTGCCGGATGCGCCCGACATCCGGCCGTCGGTGACCAGGGCCACATGGAATCCCTTGCTCTGCAGCGATGCCAGAGACGGCGTCAGCTGGTGTAGCTCGGGCATGCCGTTGGCGCGCGGTCCTTGAAAACGCACGACGGCCACGAAATCTCGAGCCAGCTTCCCGGCCTTGAACGCGGCGATGACCTCTTCCTGATCGTTGAACACCAACGCCGGCGCTTCGACGACATGGTGCTCGTGCGTCATCGCCGAGGTCTTGATCACGGCTCGTCCGAGATTGCCGGTCAGCAGCCGCAATCCGCCGTGACTGCTGAAGGGATCGGCCACCGGCCGCAACACGTGGAGATCGCCGCTCGTCGCGGGGGCGGCACGCCAGGCCAGTCGGCCGCCGTCGAGCCATGGCTCCATCGCGTAGGCGCCCAAGCCCCTTCCCACGACGGTCAGGGTGTCGCCGTGCAGGAATCCGCCATCGAGCAATTCGCGAATCAGGAACGCCATGCCTCCCGCCGTGTGGAAGCGGTTGACGTCGGCACTGCCGTTCGGATAGATGCGGGTCAGCAGCGGCACGACCGCCGACAGATCGCTGAAATCGTCCCAGGTGATCGCGATGCCGGCGCAGCGCGCTATCGCCACCAAGTGCAGCGTATGGTTGGTCGAGCCGCCGGTCGCCAGCAAGCCGACGATGGCATTCACGATGGCCGCTTCATCGACGATGTGCGCGAGCGGCAGATACTCGTCCCCCAGAGCGGTTATCCGCGCCGC
>Ga0137403_10004102_pt1 | contig 17231 bp, 15 predicted proteins | sample CZOMad2_1_16fung_FD_122057 | JGI IMG/M metagenome (GOLD analysis project Ga0137403, IMG submission 122057) | Vadose zone soil fungal communities from Angelo Coast Range Reserve, California, USA - CZOMad2_1_16fungal (Hybrid Assembly) | ecosystem: Environmental > Terrestrial > Soil > Vadose zone...
CGTCACCAACAACGAATACTATTTTCAGGGCCATTTCCCCGGGAAGCCGATCATGCCTGGGGTGCTGATCATCGAGGCCATGGCGCAGACTGGCGGGCTGCTGCTCCTGCTGGAAATTCCCAACCGCGAGAGCAAGCTGCTCTACTTTGTGGCTGTGGACGGCGCCCGCTTTCGGCGGCCGGTGGTGCCCGGAGACCAGCTGAGGCTTGAAATCAAGGTCCTTTCCTGGCGTGGTGGTGATTTCGCGAAGTTGGAAGGCCGCGCGACCGTCGATGGGCAACTGGCTGCCGAGGCCACGCTGATGTGCAAGATGGTCGATCGCGACCCGAAACCGAAAGAAGCCAAGCCCGGAGCGAAGACGGAAGCCAAGGCCGAAGCCAAGGCCGAAGAATCCAAAGCATGAGCGTTGCGCACATCCATTTGCAGGCATCGGTCGCGCCGGGCGCGAAGCTCGGCTCCGGGGTCCAGATTGGTCCCTACGCGGTAGTTGGCGACGAAGTCGAACTGGGTGACGGGTGCGTGCTGCACGCGCACGCGGTGGTGCAAGGGCCTTCGACGATCGGCCGCGAAAACGTCTTTCATCCGTTTTCCTCGGTCGGCGGCGATCCGCAGGACCTAGGATTTCGCGGCGAGCACACGGAACTCCTCGTCGGCGATGGAAATACATTTCGCGAGTACGTGACGATCAGCCGGGGGACCGCCAAAGGCGGCGGAAGGACGAGCATCGGCAACAACAATCTGTTTCTGTCTTCGTCGCACGTCGGACACGACAGTCACGTTGGAGACAACAATCTGTTTGTGAATGGAGCGACTCTTGCCGGCCATGTCGTCGTCGAAGATTTCGCCACCATCGGGTTTTCGTCGCCCGTGCATCAATTCTGCCGTGTAGGACGTTACGCGTACGTCGGCGCGTCCACAGTGATCACGCAGGACGTGCCGCCGTTTTCGCTGGTCGTGACCGAGCGCAAGACCGTGTGTTTCGGCGTGAACAAGGTGGGCTTGCAGCGTAAAGGATTTTCTGAGGAACGCATGCGCGCTCTACAGACAGCATTTCGCTTGTTGTTACGCTCCAAGCTGAACACCAATCAAGCTTTGAGTGAGATGCGGGCTTCGCTCGCCGATTCGGCGGACGTTGCTGAGCTTGTCCGATTCATTGAGGCCGCCGAACGCGGCATCGTCAAGTAGTTTGGCCGAACGCCCATTTCATGACCGACGCAATCACTACGGGCTGGGGGCTCATCGCCGGGAACGGGCGGTTTCCGTTTTTGGTGCTGGAGGGCGCGCGCAGCCAGGGCATTGAGATGGCGGTGATCGCGTTGAAGGAAGAGGCCTCGGCGGAACTGGAGAGTTCCGTGAAGCGACTGCATTGGGTGAGCCTCGGAGAACTGAGCAAGGCTATCGACCTGATGCACAAAGAGGGCGTTACACAAGCAGTGATGGCCGGGCAGGTGAAACACAGCAAGATATTCAGTTCGATACGGCCCGACTGGAAATTGGCGAAACTCTTGTTTTCCTTGCCGCGCAAGAATACGGATTCACTGATTGGCGCAGTGGCGCGGGTTCTGGAAGACGAAGGCATACGGCTGGTGGACTCGACGCTTTTTCTGAAGCCGCTCGTGCCGGAAGCCGGCGTGCTTACCAAACGTGCCCCCGATGAGAGGGAAGCCGCAGACATTGCTTATGGTCTCGGAGTTGCGCGACAGATTTCGGCGATGGACATCGGGCAAACCGTGGTGATTTCCGATTGTGCGTGCGTGGCCGTTGAGGCGATGGAAGGCACTGACGAAACGATCGCCAGGGCGGCGCGAATCGCGGATGGAAGATCTTTGGTCGTCGTGAAAGTCAGCAAGCCTGGGCAGGACATGCGCTTCGATGTACCCGTGGTGGGTCTGCCGACCATCGAACGGATGAAGAGTGCCCGCGCCACGGCTTTAGCTCTTGATGCCGGGCGCACCCTGTTGTTTGACCGAGCAAAATTGCTGGAGCAGGCGGATGCGGCGGGAATCGCGATTCAGGCGTTTCCACCGGCAGCCTCTGTGGAACCACGGACCGCTTCCGGGGGAACGAACAAGGAATGAGCGCGGTGACTGGGGATACCAAGAAGATCCGTGTCGCCGTGGTTGGCACCGGTGAATTCGGGCGCAATCACGCGCGCGTGTACCGCGAAATCGAGGGTGCGGAACTCGTTGGCGTCTACGACAAGAATTCGGAGCGCGCGGCGGAAGTCGCGACCGAATTTCAAACGCGGGCGTTGGCATCGCTCGAAGCTTTCCGAGGTGTCGTAGACGCAGTGAGTGTGGCGGTACCGACCGTCGAGCACTCCGCCATCGGTTGCCGGCTGATGGAGTTGGGGCTCGACGTTCTCGTCGAAAAGCCGATGGCTACGAATTTGGCGGAGGCCGACGAACTGCTTCAAGCTGCGAAGAAGTTTGAGCGCATTCTTCAAGTCGGCCACGTGGAACGGTTCAATCCCGCAGTAGTCGCGGTTGAGCCTATACTGAATCATCCGCTCTTTTTCGAGGTCCACCGCCTGGGTGTCTTCACAGCGCGCAGCCTGGATGTCGATGTGATTTACGATCTGATGATCCACGATCTGGATATATTGCTGACGTTCGTGAAAGAACAAGTTACCGAGGTCAAAGCGGTGGGCATTCCGGTGCTTACCGACAAAGTGGATATCGCGCACGCCCGGCTGGAATTTGCGGGCGGCGCGGTAGCTAACGTCACCGCCAGCCGGGTGTCCACCGAGCGCGTGCGCAAGACGCGGTTTTTTCAGCAGCACGAATACATTTCGCTAGACTATGCCCGGCGGGACGCTTTGCGCGTGGCCGTGAAGACGCCCGGACCTCGGCCCGAATTCGCCTTTGAGAAGTTGACGTCGCCTGCAGTCGAGCCATTGCGCGCCGAGCTGGAGGAGTTTGTGGAAGCGGTGCGCACCCGGCGGGAGCCGCGAACCAGCGGTCGCAGCGGCCGGGCAGCGCTGGAGTTGGCGGAACGCGTGATGGCAAGCATCCAGGAACACGGCGAGCGCGTCCAACTCTTAGCCTTCGCCGCCGCGCAGAAAACAAACGAATGATTCCCAGATTCCTGGTTCCTCATGGGTCCAAGGCGCCTGACGTAGACACCCCGTCCTCGCGGCGCCGTCCTACGACTATGGATGAGCGCACGCTGGTGCCGGCGATGCTGCCTATCGTGCATCTGGACGGCCATAGCACGATCCCAACGTCGCTGCCGCTGGAGTCGATTGCCGCCCGCGTGGTGGTGCCGCGCGATGTGAAGCACGCCGAAATCGTAATCGAAGAAACCAACCATCTGCCGCTGCAGCCCACCGATATGGACGAACGCATCACTGTCCCGCAGGGCGCGGCCCCTCCGCAGATCATCAAGCCGCTGGAAAACATTCCGTCCGATCTGGTCGAGACCGACATTTTCATGACCGGCGAGGTCAATCTTCTCAACAAGGAGCCTTCGGAAGCTCACAACCGCGCTGAGCTGATCAAGTCGATCTCGTCGTTCGCCTTTCACGTCTTGTTCATCGCGCTGATTATCCTGGAGCCCAAGATTTTTCCGCCGCATGCGCCCACACGTGAAGAGGACGAACTCGCGCGTCGCCAGATGACGATCCTGCTCCCGCCCGGCGCCCTCGACGAGTTGAAGGCCACGCCGCGCCCCAGGCCTCCGGCCGTGCATGTTGATCCGCGGATATTGCGCAAGGTAGCGCCGCCGGTGCCTCAGCCGATACCCACTCCCGCACCGAGAGAACCCGAGCGAGTAGTCAAGGAACTACCGAGCGCGCCGACGCCGCAACCAAATTCTGCGCCGCCTAAGTCGCAGCCCGATGACAGCACTGCGAAAGCGGAAGCTCCCAAGCAGCCCTTGAAGTTGGAGACGCCCCAACAGCAGCCCACCGAGCATTCGTTGCTTCTGCCAAAAAGTTCGCTCGGTCGTTCGCTGCAGGATTCGGTTCGCGAGTCCGCTAAGATGAATGCGCCCTCGGCGATTGGCGGTGGCGGGCAGGTTCCGAGCAACAGCGGCATCCCCGGCGCGAGTGGGCAGGCACAGGCCTTCGGCAATATGGAAATGTTGACGCCCACGGAAGGCGTAGACTTCAATGATTACCTGCACCGCGTATACATCACTGTGAAGCGAAACTGGTTCTCGGTGATGCCGGAGTCGGTGCGGCTGGGAGATAAGGGCGTCGTCGCGCTGCAATTTCGCATCATGCGGAACGGCACCGTTCCCGACGGTGAGCCCGTTCGCCTGGCCGGATCGGGAAAAGAGCCGCTGGATCGCGCGGCAGTTTCTTCAATACGCGCTTCCAATCCGTTTGAGCCGCTGCCTGCACAATTCAGCGGGCCATATATCGAATTGCGATTTACGTATTACTATAATTTGCAACCCGAATACGCACACTAAGTGAAACTCGCTCGCCAACAAGTTCTCGGTAGTCTTTTGCTGGCGTTATTTGTGCTGATTTTCCTCTTCGTCCGCGCGCGTCATCTCTTGTTCCCATGAGTCACGACAAATCGCTCCCTCCCCTCGTCGCCATAGTGGGTCCAACGGCTTCGGGCAAGTCAGCGCTTGCAGTTTGGCTTGCCGAGCGCGTTGGTGGAGAAGTGGTGGCCTGCGACTCCACGCAACTCTACCAAGGGTTTGACATCGGCACGGCGAAGCCGTGCATCGCGGAACGCCGCGGAATTCCGCATCACCTGATTGATGTGCTAACGACGCGCGACGACGCGACGGCCGGCGGATACCGGCAGATGGCCATTCGCATACTCGATGATCTGCGACGCCGTGGCCGCGTGCCGATCTTTACGGTTGGGACCGGACTCTATCTGCGCGCACTACTGGAAGGATTAGCGGATGTGCCACAAAGATCGGAAGAACTGCGCGAGCGATTGCGGGCCAGCATCGACAATCATCCGCCCGGCCACCTGCATCGCATCCTGCAGCGACTCGATGCGGAAGCTTCTCGCAGGATTGCGTCGAGTGACGAGCAAAAGTTGATTCGCGCCATCGAAGTCTGCTTGCTCACGAAACGTCCTTTGTCGGAGGTCCATCGATCGGGACGCGTTCCATTGGAGGGATGGCGCCCGCTGAAAATTGGCCTGCGGCCGCCGCGCGAAGATTTATATGAGCGGATCCATGCCAGAACAGATGCTATGTTCACGCGAGGCTGGATCGACGAAGTACGCTCACTGCTGGGCAGCGGCCTAGCAGAAAACGCGAAGCCTTTCGATTTCATCGGCTACCGTGAACTTCGGGACGCTTTGCAGGGCAGCACGAAAATGGACGACGCCCGTAATGCCATAGAACAGGCCACTCGTCGATATGCGAAACGCCAGATTACCTGGTTCCGCAGAGAGTCTGGCGTTCACTGGTGCGACGGATTTGGCGACGATCCTCGCGTGCAAGCGCAAGCTCTGCTGTGGGCCTTGGAGCAGGGCCTCGATCCAGGTCGCGGTGCGCCAGCGACCGGCGTATAATCCGACCTTGGAGAAAGTGGAGAAAGTCACTTTCCGCAAGCCGCTCCGCGACCACTGAACCCGATCGGCACGATGACGCTCACGCCTTTCAACCTATGAAGACATCGCATCAAACTTCGTCAGCGGAGCGCGCTTTGCTGGTTGGCGTGACTTGGAAACGCGCGCGCCGCATTCCCGGAACTCTTGCCGGCGAGCAGGGACGCGAATCTCTCGCCGAACTTGTCGAGTTGGCACGCAGCGCCGGCGCAGAGGTTGTGAGCACGGTGCATCAGGTTCGCGACGCAGCCGACCCTGCGACTCTCGTCGGGCGGGGCAAGTTGGACGAGATTCGCGCGGAAGCTACGGCCCACAAGGCGCCGCTGATCATTTTCGACGGCAACCTAACGCCCATGCAGCAGAGGAATATCGAGGAAGCCACGGAACGCCGCGTGATCGATCGCACGCAGCTTATTCTGGACATTTTCGCGCGCCACGCGCGCAGTCGGGAAGGCCAGTTGCAGGTGGAACTCGCTCAGCTGAACTACATGCTGCCGCGGCTGACGGGCAAAGGCACGTCTATGTCCCGGCTGGGCGGAAAAAGCGGCGGTGGTGGTAGCGGTGGCGCCGGGGGCGGCGCGGGACGTATCGGTATTCGCGGCCCCGGTGAAAAGAAACTGGAGACCGACCGGCGGCGTATTCGGGATCGTGTGAGCAAGATTCAAGCGGGCATCGAGGCGGTGCGTCGACAGCGTTCCCTGCGACGCGAAGCGCGCAACGCCGTGCCTCTTGGCACGGTCGCGTTGGTTGGCTACACCAACGCCGGCAAATCAACGCTGTTCAATGCGTTGAGTCGCGCAGAAGTCCTCGTTTCTTCGCGCATGTTTGCGACACTCGATCCCACCATTCGAGCCATTCGCTTGCCTTCGAATCGCCGCGTACTGGTCTCCGACACGGTGGGGTTCATACGCGACCTTCCTAAAGGATTGCTCACTGCATTTCGCGCGACACTCGAGGAAGTTCAAGAAGCGGCGGTGATCCTGCACGTGAGCGACGTCTCGAATCCACATCATGACGAACTGGACGAAGAGGTCGACAAAATTCTCGCCGAGCTCGACGTCACGAATAGGCCAAAACTGCGTGTCTTGAATAAGATCGATCTTCTGTCGCCTTTGCTGAGAGAAACTCTCGAATCGAGTGTCGCGAGAAATGGTGGCACCGGACCGGTTCTCGTGTCGGGCCTCACGGGCAAAGGCATCGACGACTTGTTGAAGCGCATTGATGCGGCCTTGCCCGTCGATCCGGTGGTGACCCTGTCGTTGCGACTACCACTTGCCGAAGGACGCACCCTCGCTTTGGTTCACGCCATGGGGCGCGTACTGCACTCGGTGGTCGAGGATTCGCACATGCTGTTGGAGGCCGAAGTGCCGGCGTCGATTGCGCGCCGCCTGCATTTGAGCCAATATACCGCCCAGGGAACTTCTAAGCTGGCACTAACGTAACTTAGAGTGGAGGAACTTCGATGGCCGCCTTTCTGTTGTGGGTCATTTTGTTTATCTTGTGCTGGCCGCTGGCGTTACTGGCACTTATCGCCTACCCGTTCGTCTGGCTAATTCTACTTCCGTTCAGGATCGTTGGGATTGCAGTGGGCGGTGTACTTGGGTTGCTCAGTGCGCTTTTTTTTCTTCCCGCGCGCCTCTTGCGTGGCCCGCGTGCAATTTGAGGGAATTCGGGCTGGCGCAGGCCATAACTTTGCGGTAAAGACCTCAGAAAATGATACTTTGTCAGCACCGAGGGCCCGGAATTCCAGCATCAAACTACCCCGTGGACCACTCCCAATATTGTGGAAAACACTGTGGAAACAAAAACCTCCGTCCGAATGGCCTGTAGCAAATGTGATTAGCTGATTTCGCTTAATTCTTGCACTCTACGCTGTAAGTGGTACATAGCAAAAGAGTTGTTACGGTCGAAGGAATAAATATGGGCGGGACCATGCACTTCTACCGTACCAAAGCTAATTCCAACATTTGCACAGGTTTGCAGGCATCGTGTTACGAGAAAGTATTTCCTCGCGGTGGCGGGAACCCGTCGTGTAGTTAACCCAGAAGTACTTGTCCGTCCAGTTGTTTACATTGAGCCGTGGCGTTGACGCCTGCGTAACCCGGGTCTATAGTGAGGCTCCGCGGTGGTAGTGGCCGCAAAGCACAGCCTTTCCACCGCTAGGCGCCTATGAACCTCCCCAACGGATTGACGCTGCTGCGGATTTTCTTCGTCCCCGTCCTCATAGTGATCTTACTGACCCGCAGCCCGAACGTGGAGCTGTGGGGCTTCCCCATGCATTTCGAGTTTTGGGGTGTGTTGATTCTCCTGATGGCGGCTGCGACAGACTGGGCGGACGGTTACTTCGCGAGGCGCCGGCTGCAAGAAACAACGCTAGGTATGCTTCTGGATCCCATCGCGGACAAGTTGTTGATTTCCGCAGCGTTCATTTCGTTGGTCGGCATGCAACTGGTGCCCGCCTGGATGGTGGTTATCATCATTGGGCGAGAATTCACCGTTCAGGGATTGCGAAGTATCGCCTCGGTGGAGGGTTTCACCATCGCCGCTTCGACTCTCGGAAAGACAAAAATGGTTTTGCAGGTCTGTGCTGCGGCGGTGCTGATCGCTGGTGCCAGACATCCTTCCTTGAATCCGCTTGCATTGCTCCTGCTATGGCTGGTGGTCGCCAGCGCACTGGTTTCTGCGGCTCAATATTTCTTGCGCTTCTGGGGGCGGCTCGATGATCGCGTCAAGCAGCGCAGGAAGTTGCGCATGCTGGAGGGTCGCGAGAAGACCGAGGATGCCGTTCCCCTCTGAACCCGAGCGCCAGAATATGCTGCGGTTGGCGCGGCAAGCTGTTGTTGACGCCGTCTCCCGCGGCCAACTCTCCGACAAGATTGCGAAGGATGGTCCCTTGGCCGAGCCGCGAGGCGTATTTGTCACGCTGCGATTGATGCGCCGGCTGCGCGGCTGTATTGGCGTGATCGAGGGAGACGAGCCACTTGGCGAAAGCATCGTGCGCTGCGCCGCCAGCGCCGCGCTACAGGATCCAAGATTCGCGCCCCTGCGTCTGGAAGATTTAGCAGAGCTGCAGGTGGAAATTTCACTGCTTTCGCCACCCGCCGCGATTGATCCCGGACAAGTGGAGGTCGGCCGCCACGGCCTGTTGGTTTCGCGGGGCACACAGCGGGGACTATTGCTTCCACAAGTGGCTGTCGAGCACGGTCTTACTCGCGAGCAATTTCTGGACGAGGCTTGCCGGAAAGCGCTGTTGCCGCGGGAAGCCTGGAGAGATCCGGAGACCCAGGTGCTGGGATTTACGTGTGACGTGTTCGCCGATGACGGCGTGACGAGTGGACGCGCAACGTGAGAAAAAGAAGACCCGCATCGGAACATGTCCGCGCGGGTCGGGAAGATCCCAGGCTTTCGAAGCCTACTCGATTTCCGCGAAGTCTCCGGCATACATGTCGACAGTGCCGTAGGTAATCAGCACCGTAGCCGCGTTGCGGGTTACGTTCAGCACGATCCCTTCGCCGAGCACTTCGCGAGGTAAGTCTTTGCCTGCGTACTTGCTCGGAGCTTTACCGAAGCCAAAGACTTTGTATTGATAATCGGGCTCTCCCGCTGTCGCGGCGATGTCCTTGTTGGCTCCTTGGTATCGGAAGACGCGCATGTAATCGCCCACTTTCACGCCTTTGGCCGCGCCGATGTTTACATAGGCGGCATCGCCGCGTCCCAGCAATTGATGGTAGTCAAACGAGGAGACCAACGTTCCCACCGGCTTGCCGCTTACGGGCGCAAAATGATCGAACCTGGTGGGATCCTTGTAGGGTGGCGCAGGACGCTCCTCAAAGGGTCGGGCAATATCACCGCGTTGCATGTAGTTGCACGAGAACACAACCTCGGCGATGGAAACTTTGGGCTGGACGTTGACCACGCGAACCTGACCCGCATCACGGTAAAGCGCGCCCATCTCCTTCAACAACTTGGGCTGCCCATAAAACCATTCGTTGGCGGGATCGGTATCCGGCCTCACAATGGTGTAGCGATCGCCAATCTTAACGCCTTTGTCTTCGCCGCGGTTGAGATACACATAGTCCGCACGAGCGAAGGTAATCCGGTAGCTGGACTGCTCGCCGGAAATAACCCGGATGTCATCGGGGACCTTGGGATCGCTCAGAAATCCGGAACAGTACACGCTGGAATAGTCCGCCTGCCCAGTGGTGGAAGGGGCTGCCGGCGATGCGGTCTGAGCCGAGGATACGACCGCGCATGAGAGGATCGAGACACACACTGCAGCTAGCTTCGCGCGCATTACATTGCTCCTTAGACAACACGCCCTAAGGGCCGTGCGGGGACGTGCTCATCGAAAGTAGCAAGGGGCCCCAGGTGCGTCAACAAATTGGGCGCGAGTGCTTTACACTTTTGATACGGCCTCCGATGCGCTTTGCTATAGGCCGTGTTTTCAATAGAATGGCGGGCACGAAGGTGGCCATGAGTGGGCTTGGGACGGGTGTCGGGCGTATCTGTGCTGTTGTCGCTGCGCCTACAGCTTTGGAAATGGCCGCCGACATCAGGTCAGCGGTACGCCAGACGCCCACAGTCGAACTCCGATTGGACTGGCTGGCCAGCGACGCAGAACGCTCCAAACTGCTTGCATTCGTCCGCAAGCTCCCGCTTGGTCGCTACAGGTTGCTGGCAACATGCCGCCGCAAGGGTGCGGGGGGACGCTTTGCCGGGAACATCAATGCCCAACTTTACTGGTTGATTCAGGCACGCGAGGCGGGCTGCCAATGGTGCGACATCGAGGTCGAGACGCTTCGGAAGCTTCCCGAACAATCGGCACGTGGGTATGCCGTTCCCGCTCGTATCATGCTCTCCGTGCACGACTTCCAGCGAACGCCAGATCTGTCAAAGTCAATCCGCCTGCCACCGTATTCCGGGGTCGACGCCGTCAAGATCGCGGCGCATGCTCGGACCATTAAAGATAGTGTGCGCCTGCTCGGCTGGGCCCAGCGATCTGGGGACTGCATCGCGGTTCCGATGGGCGAGGTTGGCTTACCGGCGCGCATCCTGGCGCTGCGAGAAGGCAGCACCCTGGCTTATGCACCGGTATCAGCAGCGACCGCGCCTGGGCAAGTGTCGCTTCACGACTTGATGCACCTCTATCGGGCCCACGAGCTGAACCCGCGGACCAAAGTGTTCGGGGTCATCGGCGATCCCGTCGGACACTCCTTGTCCCCGCTCCTGCACAACTCCGCCTTCGTTGCGAAGAAAGTGAACGCGGTTTATCTGCCATTTCTCGTGAAAGACTTGCGCGATTTCCTGAGTGCTATCCCGGAGTTCGGCATCCGTGGCTTTAGCATCACCCTGCCGCACAAACAGACCATCCTGAAGTATCTGAAAGAGTGCGACTCTTTGGCAGCGGACATTGGCGCGGTCAACACTGTCGTGGTTCGCCGCGACGGTTCGCTCGCGGGTTCCAACACGGACTACGTGGGAGTGCTTCGCTCGCTGGAAAAGAAGCTTAATCTCGCAAAGAGCCGGGTGTTGTTGTTTGGCGCAGGCGGCTCGGCTCGCGCCGCTGCGTTTGCGCTGGGCCGCGCGGGGGCATCTGTAGCTATTTGCGCGCGGCGAGAGCGCGTCGCACGTGAGCTGGCTCGCGCGGTAGGTGGCGAGGTAGTTCCGCGGCGTGCGCTTCGCACGGAATCCTTCGACGCTCTGCTGAACACCACGCCGGTGGGCATGTATCCTCGTTCAGAAATTTCTCCGTTGAGCCTCGGCGAGCTACACTGTCGGATTGTCATGGACCTCATTTACCGCCCAGAGCGAACGCAATTGCTGAAGCTGGCTGCCGGCAAAGGAATCGTTATCGTTTCCGGCGTCGAGATGTTTCTAGCGCAAGGAATCGCACAGTGGGAGCTCTGGACCCGGCTGCGCGCTCCAGAAGCGGCCATGCGCCGCGCGGTGCTTGGGGTGTTGCGCGGGGAAACGCCCGCACCAGTCCCCAAGCCGCGGAGGCCACGGTGATTCGTCCGGATTTCAACGAATTCCAGCGGCTTGCGAAGCAGGGGAACTTGATCCCCGTCTTCGACGTGCTGCCTGCGGACCTGCTGACGCCGGTCAGCGCCTACTTGCGCATCGCGCAGGGCGCACGTTACTCATTTCTACTGGAAAGCGTAGAGGGCGGCGAGAAAATCGCGCGGTACACCTTCGCCGGCGCGAATCCGGAGGAAGTTTTTCGTTACGCCAATGGCGCGTGCGTGATGGAAGGCCGCGACCGAGTGGTCTGGGAAGAACGCGATCCGGTGTCGTTTCTGCGTGCCCGCATGGAACGCTTTCGCCCTGTCCGGCTTCCGGGTTTGCCGCCACTGGTGGCCGGCGCTATCGGTTATTTTTCGTACGACATGGTGCGGCTCATCGAGCGTTTGCCGAACCGGCTGCGCGACGACATCGGTCTGTTCGACGCCATGTTGATGTTCTACCACGGGATCATCGCCTTCGATCACGTGCAGCATCGCCTTTGGATCGTTCGGAACGTCTTCACCGATGGATCCGGCAGCCTCCGCGCCAAATACAACGCTGCTGTTCGAGAAATTAAAGAGACGCGAAAATTATTGGAACAGCCCGTCCCCGCGGAAAAACCCCGTCGAGAGGCCCAGGCAGGGAAGAGCCCCGCGCTGAAAGTTGCTTCCAATTTTCGCCGCAGCGAATACCTCGCCGCGGTCCGCAAGTGTAAGGAATACATCCGCGCCGGAGACATTTTTCAAGTTGTCGTCAGCCAGCGTTTTTCCGCAAAGACCAAAGCCCAGCCGTTCGACATCTATCGCGAGCTTCGTGCCCTCAACCCCTCTCCCTATCTTTTCTACCTGCAGATGAACGACATCGCCGTGGTTGGCAGCTCCCCGGAGATGCTCGTCAAGGTTCAGGGACGCGACGTTTTTTACCGTCCCATCGCCGGAACGCTTCCTCGTGGCAAAGACGAAGCCGAAGACCAGCGCCTGGAAAAGCAAATGCTCGCAAGCGAGAAGGAACGCGCCGAACACATCATGCTCGTCGACCTGGGCCGCAACGATCTCGGCCGCGTTTGCGAGTATGGCACGATCAAAGTCGAGCAGCTGATGGCCGTCGAGCGCTTCTCTCACGTCATGCACCTGGTCTCCAGCCTGCGCGGCCGCCTGCGCGAAGACGTCGATTGTTTCGATGCGCTGATGGCGTGCTTTCCCGCGGGGACAGTGTCCGGCGCGCCAAAAGTTCGAGCCATGGAAATCATCGAAGAGCAGGAACGCACGCGCCGCGGCATATACGCCGGAGGCGTTCTGTACATGGATTTTGCTGGTAATCTGGACTCGTGCATCGCGCTGCGCACCATGGTCATCAAAAATGGTGTGGCCCACGTGCAGGCCGGAGGCGGCATCGTTGCTGATTCGACGCCTGCCGGCGAGTATCAGGAAAGCGTCAACAAGTCTCGCGCACTGCTTACCGCTCTCGAAACCGCGGAGCGCCGTCGCCGTTAGAGGAACATCGTGATTCTGCTGCTCGACAACTACGACTCGTTTACCTACAACCTCGCCCAGTACCTCGGCGAACTCGGTTGCCAAGTCGAAGTGCATCGGAACGACAAAATTTCAGTGGAAGAAATCATCAAGCGCAAACCGGAACGTATCGTAATTTCACCGGGCCCCTGTACACCGAAGGAAGCAGGAATCTCCGTCGAGCTTGTCCAGCGCCTGGCGGGGAAGTTTCCCATTCTGGGCGTCTGCCTGGGTCATCAGGCTATTGGAGCGGCATTCGGCGGAAAAGTTATCCGCGCCCCTAAACTGTTCCACGGCAAAACAAGCTCCATCCACCACGACTCCAAGGGGGTGTTCCGCAGTCTTGCCGATCCGTTCACCGCCACGCGTTATCATTCGCTAATCGTCGAGCGCAAATCTCTCCCACGCGAACTCACCGTCACCGCCGAAACCGACGACGGCATCATCATGGGCTTCCGCCACCGCCGGCACAAACTCGAAGGCGTCCAGTTCCACCCCGAATCGGTCCTGACCGAATCGGGCAAGCGACTCCTGAAAAACTTCCTCGCGCTCTAGCTATAACGTTTGTCGGACCGCACGTCCTTGTGGGGCGCCGGATTCCTGCGCCCCATTTCGGCAGACAGTAGGCGCGACTTGATCTGTTCACCAATCCAAGTCCGCCAAGACCGCCGCGTACAACTCGACACCATTCCACAAGTGTCCCAACCGCAAATTTTCATCGGAGCTGTGCTGATGATTGTCGTAGTTCACGATCGGCGCCCCGATCCACGGCATGCCAAGGTCTTCAAAGATGTACATCGGCACGCTACCGCCGAGTCCCGGCGCGATCACCGCTTTGCCTCCCGTCGCATCCTGCACGAGCTGAATCATCGCTTTCGACACCGGCAAATCCATCGCTGTCCGGGACGCCCGGTACCCGCCTTGATCCATCACCTTGGCTATCAACGCGTGCGCGCGACGTTCGTCCATCGTCGGTTCGCGATCAACGACGAAGTAACCTTGTTTGCGGATGAAGCCGGCGATCTGCTCGAACTTTCGCCGGGGATCTTCGCCTTTCACAAGCCGCGCGTCGATCGAGGCTTCGGCGCGATCCGGAACCACGTTTTGCGCGCGTTCGCCGACATAAGCGCTATTGATCCCGCGAATATTCAGCGACGGAAGCGCTAGCAACTCGACCAGCTTCTTGCCGCCGCCGTCCGGCTTCGCGATGCCCAGCTCGTGCTCGAGTTCCGTGTCGTTGTCCGGCAACTTCGCGAGCCACTCTTTTTCGACGTCGCTCAGCGGAACCACGTCGTCGTAATACCCGTCGATCAATACGCGCCCGTCCGCATCCATCATCGACGCCAATAGTCGAGATAGTTTCATCGCCGGATTTGGCGCCCAGTTTCCATAGTGCCCGCTATGCAGGGCTCGAACCGGTCCATACACCGTGATGTCCAGCCCGATGTCCCCGCGATTCCCGAAGAAAATCAGCGGCCGTCCCGACGGATGCACCGGACCATCCCCGGTGATCAGCAAATCCGCACCCAGCAGATTCTTGTGTAACTCCAGAGTGCGTTGCAGGTTGGTCGAGCCGGCTTCTTCTTCGCCCTCGAAAATCACTTTCAGATTGACGCCCAGCGGAATGCGCTTCGCTCGCAACGCATCGAGCGCCGCCAGCAGCGCAACGATGGGCGACTTGTCGTCCGACGCCGAGCGCGCATAAATCCGCCAGTCGTCTTTATAATTCGCAGGGTGCCTCGCGGTATTGTCCGGAAAGGCAATCCGCTTACCGCCGCTCTCGATCGCCGCATCGCGCAGCGCAGGCTCAAATGGCTTGCCGTCGGTCCAAGCAGCTGCATCCACGGGTTGCCCGTCGTAGTGCGCGTAGAAAATCACCGTGCGTTTCGCTTCGGGCGTCACCAGCTTGCCGAAGACGACCGGACCTCGGCCTGCGATCGGCAGCAAATGCGTTTCAATCCCGCGTGCTTCCAGCATCTCTACCAGCCGCGCAGCATTCTTCTGAATGTTCACGGTGTCGCTGGCCACGTTGGGTATGGCCAGGAACTCAGCCAACTCTCGAACGATGCGATCTTCGTTGCTCCGTCGATAGTCCCGCACCCGCTGAACAACTTGCTCTGGCGCAATGCGCGGGGCGGCCGCAGGGTTTTGCGCGCCAGGGCCGGTTGCCGCGCTTAGCGAAGCGACCACCAAAGCAATCCAACACGTTCGGAAGCGTAGTCCTCTCAAATCCGAGTCTCCCTTTCGCCCTGCGGCCGATGTGGCGCAGAGCGGCGTCATCGCGACCCGGTTCGCCCCGAGCTTAGAAGGACGGCCATTCACTCCTACTCGAGTACTCCAAAAGTCACGCGAGCGTGCAAAACAATGCCGAATTGTACCCGACCGGCCGCGCCTCTAGCCAACTTCGCGCGTCTGGATACAGCACCGCCCAATCGCTGATGTCAGGTGCTAGTTTTTTTATCTTATTGTAATGAGTATCAGTAAGTTATATAAATGATCCTCAAATAGCAGGTGGCGTCGCAGGCAAAACATACCGCTGTCCGTCATTCGCTTGTCACTCACGGAGTTCTTCTTCCATGACATTCAACTCCCGTCTAACCGCCATCCTCCTGACACTGTCCCTGGCCGTCGGCAACGCCCGCGCCAACGTATACACCCTCGGCGTGGTGATGCAGGCGCGCAGAGCCTATCTCGGCGGCGCCGCAGCTTCGGCCGGAGCATCCGTCTACGATGGCGATCGCCTGTCCACCGACGCAAGAGGTTCCCTCGTCCTCCGCAGCGGCGACTCCACGATTTATCTGAGCAATGCCACCCAGGTGGTGCTGCGAGGCATAACGAAGGACGCCAAAGCAGCCCAGGCCGAGGTAGCGGCTGGCACAGTGGTTTTCTCGATGCCGTCCGCCGCAACCATGGTGATCTCGTCCGGAGGCGCAACCATTCGCCCCGATACCAATGCGCCCACGCTCGGACAGATTACCGTCATCGATCAGAAATCCTTCCAAATATCGGCCCGCAAAGGAGCGCTCAAAGTCTCGTATTACGATGACAGCGAGGTCGTCCCAGAAGGCAATTCCTATCGCGTCGAGCTGTACCGATCCGACGACAGTCCCACGGCCACCGCCATCGCGGGCAAACCTCGTCGCAGCAATAAGCGCAAGCGCATCGCCTTATTTCTGATCGCCGGCGGCGCTGTAGCCGCCGCTGTTGCGGCTGGCGTTGCTACGGGCGGCGCCGGGTCGAATACCTCCTCGGGTATTGCGAAGGATTTCGAGAGCCCGGATCATCCATGACCCGATGCGGATGAGACATGCGCATAGCACATGGAGAAAAACGGGTGGGAAAGAGCTAGAGCTGACCGCCGCTGGAATGTTTCACGTTAGTGAAGGCAGCGAGTGCCATCAGCTTCTGTTCCGCTGCGCCCGATGAAATCGTCGCGTCCGCCAGGCGCGCGGCATCCAGGAAATTCTCGGCGACGCCGGAAACCACCAGAGCCGCTGCGGCGTTGATCGCCACGATATCCCGTGGAGCGCCTAATTCGCCCTGGAAAATCCGGCGAATAGCGACCGCATTCTCGCGGGCCGATCCACCGGCGATCGCTTGCAGCGGCGCACGCGACACGCCAAAATCCTCGGGTGTAACGGTGTACCGCCGCACTTCGCCTCCCTTCACCTCCGCGACCAAGGTCTCGCCCGCCAGGGACAGCTCGTCCAGCCCGCCGGCTCCGTGAACCACCAAGGCCCGGTCGATCTCCAACTCAGCAAGCGTGGCCGCAACCAAGTCGATCGTCTCCGCCGAAAACACGCCAAGAACTTGCGATTGCGCGCCTGCCGGATTCGTCAGCGGACCCAGCAAATTAAAAACCGTACGAACTCCGATCTGCTTCCGCGCCGGCACCGCATGTCGCGTGGCCGCGTGAGCCGCCGGAGCAAACAGAAAGCCGATGCCGAGCTCGCGAATCGCTCCACCCATCCGCGTCAGCGGCACGTCAATGCGCACGCCCAGCGCTTCCAGCACGTCTGCCGACCCGCTTCGCGAACTTGCCGCGCGATTGCCGTGCTTCGCCACGTGCGCGCCAGCTGCCGCCGCCACGATTGCCGCCGCCGTCGATACATTGAAGGAGTCGAAACCGTCGCCACCGGTTCCACACGTGTCCACCATTTGCAGGGGCCGCGACTCGCCCTCGGCAAACACC
>Ga0137403_10004103_pt1 | contig 17230 bp, 12 predicted proteins | sample CZOMad2_1_16fung_FD_122057 | JGI IMG/M metagenome (GOLD analysis project Ga0137403, IMG submission 122057) | Vadose zone soil fungal communities from Angelo Coast Range Reserve, California, USA - CZOMad2_1_16fungal (Hybrid Assembly) | ecosystem: Environmental > Terrestrial > Soil > Vadose zone...
CTGCGCGGGTAGACTCGATCGCATGGCCCTCGAGCATCCCTGGAGCGAGCCGCCGGCGGCGGCGCAGACGATCGAGGTGGCGCCGGGCGTACGCTGGCTGCGCATGCCGCTACCGTTCCAGCTCGACCACATAAATCTATGGCTGCTCGCCGACGGCGCCGGCTGGACCGCGGTGGACACGGGCCTGGCCCTGCCGCCGACGCGCGAGCGCTGGGAGCAGCTCTTCGCTCACGCGCTCCATGGCCGCCCGATCACGCGCGTGCTCGTCACGCACTTTCATCCGGACCACATCGGCAACGCGTCGTGGCTCACCGAGCGATGGAAGGCCGAGCTCTGGTGCACGCAGACGGAGTGGCTGGCGGCGGAGTATGCGCTGCGCAGCCGAGACGACGCCGACCTCGACCGCCGCGTGGCGTACTACCGGCGCAACGGCATCGCGGAAGAGGCCACGGCGCAGATGCGCGCGCGGGGCAATCACTACCCCGGGCTCGTGGGCGGGCTGCCCTTCCAGTTCATGCCGATCGCCGACGGCGAGACGGTGACCATCGACGGCCGGCGCTGGCGCGTGATCACGGCGCGCGGCCACTCGCCCGAGCACGCGTGCCTCTGGTGCGAAGACCTGCGCGTCCTGATCGCGGGCGACCAGGTGCTGCCGAAGATCACGACGAACGTCAGCGTGTGGCCCGAGCGCCCGCGCGAGAACCCGCTGCGCTACTACCTCGACTCGCTGGCGCGCTTCCTCCGGCTGCCGGCCGACACGCTGGTGCTGCCGTCCCACGGCCTGCCGTTCCGCGGTCTGCACCACCGGCTCTCCACGCTCGTGCAGCACCACGACGCCCGGCTGGCCGAGGCGGCCGACGCGCTCATCGAGGCGAAGACGGGCGCCCAGCTCATCCCGGTCCTCTTCCGGCGCGAGCTCGACACGCACCAGCTCGGCTTCGCCATCGGCGAGACCCTTGCCCACCTGAACTTCCTCGAGGCAGAGGGCCGGGCCGTGCGCGACCTCGGCCGCGACGGCGTCGAGCGTTTCCACAAGCCCTGACCTCGTTCTTACAACCGGTGCCGCGGCCGGGGCCCCGCGAGGCTCGAAAGTGCGGCCATTCGATCCGCGGCTGGAATGGCATAGCGCCTGCACTCAGAACACTCCGATAACGCAGAGTCTCGTGGGTACCGTCGAACCGAAGAGTCAACGCTCAACGGAAAAGACGGCTGACGAGCGAAGCGCTGTCACAGCGGGCGGGGCCTCGACCCCTCGGTGACCGGATGAAAATCCGAAAATACCGAGAACCGACGCCCCGCCCGTTGGCTTTTTCGAGGGATGGGGGGCCATTTCGGGGCCCCCCATCTTCAACCGATGGCCAGCTCGGCCAGCTTGGCGTCCGTGGGCTTCCTGGTCTGCGGATCCCAGCCGGCCATCTCGTAGTAGGTCTTCCGCGCGGCGAGGAATTCGTCGGGACTCTCTCGCCCTTGGGCCTACCGATAGGTTGAAACAGACAACTGAGTTAGTTGACTATCGTCAACCATCGGGCGGGAGGGCGGATGGCAGCGAAAGCCGAGCTCGAGCGGCGGGTGGTGGCGGTGCGACGCTTCAACCGCTTCTACACCTCGAAGATCGGCGTCCTGCACTACCTCGGCAGCGACTTCTCGCTGGCCGAGGTGCGCGTGCTCTACGAGCTGGCCCACCGCGCCGACCCGCCGGCGGCGACGGAGCTCTGCCGCGAGCTCGGCGTCGACGCCGGCTACCTGAGCCGGCTGCTGCGCGGCTTCGAGCGGCGCGGGCTGATCTCGCGCACGCGCTCGGCGGCCGACGGCCGCCGGAGCCACCTCGCGCTGACGGCCGCCGGCCGCGCGGCCTTCGCGCCGCTCGGTGCGCGCTCGCGCGACGAGGTCACTGCCCTGCTGGCGCCGCTCGCCGACGCCGATCAGCGCCGTCTGGTCGAGGCCATGGACACGATCGAGAGCGTGCTCGGCGGCGCCGACGGCACGCCGCCGTTCACGCTGCGGCCGCACCGCCCGGGCGACATGGGCTGGGTCGTGCACCGCCACGGCGCGCTCTACGCGGAGGAATTCGGCTGGGACGAGCGCTTCGAGGCGCTGGTGGCGACGATCGTGGCGAAGTTCATCGAGCGCTACGATCCGGCGCGCGAGCGCTGCTGGATCGCCGAGAAGGACGGCGAGCGCATCGGCTCCGTCTTCCTCGTGAAGCGCAGCAAGACGGCCGCGCAGCTGCGCCTGCTGCTGGTGGAGCCGAACGCGCGCGGCCTCGGCGTCGGCGCGCGCCTCGTCGCCGAATGCGAGCGCTTCGCGCGGCAGGCCGGCTACCGGACGATCGTCCTGTGGACGAACAGCGTGCTGGGCGCCGCGCGCCGGATCTACGAGGCCGCCGGCTACCGCCTCACGCACAAGGAGCGCCACACGAGCTTCGGCCACGAGCTCGTGGGCGAGACCTGGGAGAAGGGGCTCTGACCCGCCGCGCGCTGGCGACCGCGGCCGCGGCCGCCACCGGCGTCCAGGTCGGTTCGGCGATGGTCGCCACGCGCTTCGTCGTCGATCAGACGGGGCCGGCGTCGCTGGCGCTGCTGCGCTACGCGATCGGCGTGCTGTGCCTGCTCCCCGCCGTGCTCGTCTCGACGCGGCCGCGCTTCGCGCCGCGCGACCTGGCGCCGATCGCGCTGCTGGGGATCGCGCAGTTCGGCATCCTCATCGCGCTGCTGAACCACGGCCTGCGCTTCATCCCGTCCGCGCGCGCGGCGCTGATCTTCGCCACCGTGCCGCTGCTGACCATGCTGCTGGCCGCCGCGCTCGGCCACGAGCGGCTCGGCGCCGCCAAGGTGGCCGGCGTGCTGCTCACGATCGTCGGCGTGGCGCTGGCGCTCGGCGAGAAGGCCCTCACGCGCAGCGAACAATCACTCGGATGGTCCGGCGAGGCGGCGGTCTTCGGCGCGGCGGTCAGCGGGGCGGTGTGCAGCGTGCTGTACCGACCCTACGTGCGGACGTATCCGACGGTGCCGGTGAGCGCCTTCGCCATGCTCGCCTCCGTGGGGTTTCTCGCCGTGCTCGCCGCGGGCGAGGGCTTCTTCGCCGGCTGGCCGCGCTTCACCGGCGGCGGCTGGGCCGCCGTCGTGTTCATCGGCTTGTCCAGCGGCGTCGGCTACTTCCTCTGGCTGTGGGCGCTCGGCAACGCGCCGGCGACGGAGGTCACGGTCTTTCTCGCGCTGAGCCCGTTCACGGCGGCCGCGCTCGGCGCGCTGTTCCTCGCCGAGCGGATCAGCCTGCCCGCCGGCGCCGGGCTGGTGTGCGTCGGGCTCGGCTTGTGGCTCGCGCATCGGAGGGACGCAGGATAGGATCGACGCGATGGAGCCGCTCGTCGCCTACCTGCACCACCTCGCGATCGTCCTGATCTCGGGCGTTCTCGTCGCAGAGATGGTGGTCTGCCGGCCCTCGCTCGAGGCCGAACAGGTGCGGCTGCTGCCGCGCCTGGACATCTTCTTCTTCTCGGCGGCCTTGCTGGCGCTGGCGACGGGTCTGCTTCGGCTCTTCTACTACGCGAAGGGGGTGGGCTTCTACCTGCCGAACCCGTTCTTCGTCACGAAGATGGCGCTCTATATCGCGATCGCCGCGCTCTCGATCAAGCCGACGGTCTCCTTCCTGCGCTGGCGCCGGCGGCTCGCGGAGTCCGGCGAGCTGCCGCCGGCGCAGGAGATCGTGACCGCGCGCCGGCTCATCCACGTGGAGGTGGCGCTGCTCGCGCTGATGCCGCTGATGGCCGTGCTGATGGCGCGCGGCATCGGCCGCTAGCGCCGCACGCCGCCGCGCTCGACGCCGGCCACACGGTCGGTGGCCCGATGGTTGCAATCTCTACACACGCGGTGAAGGCGATGGCGCGTGAGGTTGCTCGCGAGGACGCGCGGCGGCTCCTGGCCGAGGGCGGGCTGCTGGTCGACGTGCTGCCGGCGGAGGAGTACGAGCGTCCCCCTCGCACGGCTCGGCCGCGAAGCGGGCCGCCTGCCCCGCGACCGCGCGATCGTCGTCTACTGCTACGACACCCAGTGAGATCTGAGTGCGCGGGCCGCGGCGCGGCTCCGGACGCTCGGCTTCGCCAACGTCCACCGGTACACGGCGGGCAAGATGGACTGGTTCGCGAGCGGGGGCGCGCGCGCCGGGCGCGAGGCCGATCGCCCGCGTGCGGGCGACGCGACGCGCGCCGATGTCCCGACGTGCCGGCTCGAGGAGCGCTGCGGTGACGTCGCGCGCCGCGTGCGCGCGACGGGCGGGTCCGACTGCGTCGTGCTGGACGACGACCGCGTGGTGCTCGGCCTGCTCGACGACGAGGCGCTCGACGCCGAGCCGACGGCCGCCGCCGCCGACGCGATGCGGGCGGCGCCCGCGACGATCCGGCCGCACGTCAGCCTGGAGGACACGCTGAAATCGCTGCGCTCGCGCCGGCGCGAGCACGTGCTGGTCACCACATCGGACGGCCGGCTCGTCGGCCTGCTGCGCCGGGCCGACGTCGAGCGGCGTCTGACCCCGGCCGCGTAACTCGTTTCGCCCCGGGCGACGACTCCGGTATCATCGCGGCGAGGGCTCGCCGGCGCGATGATCGCTCTTCGCAACGTCACCAAGCGCTTCGGCGGTCGCGTCGCCCTCGACGACGTCTCCCTCACCGTCGAGCCGGGAGCGACCCACGTCCTGCTCGGCTCGAGCGGCGCCGGAAAATCGACGATCCTGCGGCTCATCCTCGGTCTCCTGCGTCCCGACGGGGGCGAGGTGCGCGTGGAGCCGACCGCGCCCATGGGCTACGTCGTTCAGGAAGGCGCGCTCTATCCCCACCTCCCTGCGGCGCGCAACGTCGCGCTGCCGGCGCGCGCGGCCAACTGGAGCGCCGAGCGCCAGGCGGCTCGTCTCGATGCCCTCGCCGCGCTGGTCGGGCTCGAGCCCGAGCTGATGGCACGCTACCCGCACCAGCTGAGCGGCGGCCAGCGGCAGCGCGTCAGCCTGATGCGGGCGCTGATGTTGGATCCGCCCGTCCTCCTGCTCGACGAGCCGCTCGGGGCGCTCGACCCGATCACGCGCGCCAGCCTTCAGACGCAGCTCGTACGGGTCTTCGGCGAGCTGCGCAAGACGGTGATCGTCGTCACCCACGACGTGCGCGAGGCCTTCGTGCTCGGCTCGGTGATCACGCTGCTGAGCCAGGGCCGCGTCGTGCAGCAGGGAACGCTCGCCGACCTCGCGCAGCGGCCTGCCGATCCGTTCGTCTCGGAGTTCCTGAGGGCCCAGGCGCCGCCACCGGAGATGGCGCGGGAGCTCCGGCTGTGACGCGGCGAACCACGCTCGCGGCCGTCGGCTCAGCCCTGCTGGCGCTGCTGATCTGCGCCGCGGCGGCGCGCGCCGAGTCGCCGCGCATCCGCGTGGGCTCGAAGTCGTTCACGGAGAGCTACATCCTCGGCGAGATCGTCGCGCAGATCGTCGACGAGACGGGCGAGGCGCGCGCGGAGCGACGGCTGGGGCTCGGCGGCACGGGCATCGTCTACGGCGCCCTGGCCAGCGGCGACATCGACGTCTATCCGGAGTACACGGGCACGATCGCGCAGGCGATCCTCAAAGAGCCCGCGCTCACCTCGGTCGAGGCCATGCGCGGGCGGCTCGGCCCGCGCGGATTCACGCTCGGCGTCCCGCTCGGCTTCGACAACACCTACGCGCTCGCCGTGCGGCGCGACGCGGCGGCGCGCCTGGGCCTGCGCGCGATCAGCGATCTCGCCCGCCACCCCGGGCTGCGGGCGGCCTTCGACGCCGGCTTTCTCGAGCGCGCGGACGGGTGGCCGGGGCTCCAGCGTCACTACGGCCTGCGCTTCGCCGAGGTGCGCACCATGGAGCACGCCCTCACGTACCCCGCGCTCGTCAGCGGCCGCGTGGACGTGATCGACGTCTTCTCGACCGACGGCCAGCTCGCGCGCCTGGACCTGGCGCTGCTCACCGACGACCGGCGTTTCTTCCCCGACTACACCGCCGTCCTGCTCGCGCGCCGCTCGCTCGCCGAGCGCTTTCCGCGCACGTGGGCGGCGCTCGAGCGCCGCCTCGGCGGCCGGATCGACACCGCGACAATGGCGCGCCTCAACGCGCTCGCGGATCTCGAGCGTCGATCGTTCGCGGAGGCGGCCGCGACCTTCCTCGGTCGGGCGAGCGCCGACACGGCGCGGCGGCCGGCCCGGGAGCTGGCGACGCTGACGCTCGAGCACCTGTGGCTGGTCGCCGTCTCGACGACGGTGGCGGTGCTGCTCGGGCTGCCGCTCGGCATCCTCGCCGCGCGCCGACGGCGGCTGGCGCAGGCGGAGCTGATGGGCGTCGGCGTGATCCAGACCATTCCCGCGCTCGCGCTGCTCTCGTTCATGATCCCGCTCTTCGGGATCGGCCAGGTGCCGGCGCTCGTCGCGCTGTCCCTGTACGCCCTGCTGCCGATCGTCCGCACCACGCACGCCGGGATCAGCACCCTCGATCCGCGGCTCGTCGAGATGACGACGGTCCTGGGGCTCCGCGGCTGGCGGCGCCTGGCCTGGGTCGAACTGCCGCTGGCCTCGGTGACCATCATGGCGGGGATCAAGACCTCGGCCGTCCTCACCGTGGGCACGGCGACGCTCGCCGCCTTCATCGGCGGCGGCGGGTACGGCACCCTGATCGTGACGGGGCTCGCCCTCAACGACGTCGGCACCATCCTCGCCGGCGCCATTCCGGCCGCGGTGATGGCGCTCGTCATCCACGGCCTCTTCGAGGCGCTCGACCGCGTCGTGGTCCCGCGCGCGCTGCGCGCGGCGGCCTCAGCGCCGGGCTAGCGCGTCGGCCTCGAGCCGCTCGTGCAGCGCGCGGCAGGCCGCCACGACGTCGGCCCCGTAGCCCGGGAACCACGCGGCCATCCACTCCGGGCGCTCGAAGAACGCCAGCGGCGGTCGCCCCGCGCGCCGGATCGCGCCGCGCCGCACGAGACCGCTGGCGTTGATGAAGCTGACGTCGGTGAGCAGGCGGCCCGGCGCCGCGAAGCCAGCCGTCGCCGGCGCCAGGCGCCGGATCTCCGCGAGGCTCTCGGCGACCGCGCGCAGACAGAAGACGTGCGCCCGCGGCCGGAGCGGCGACGGCAGCGCCGCAAGCACCTCGCGCATCGTCAGTCCCGAGAAGATCGTGTCGTCCACGACCGCGAGCGACGCGGCGTCGGGCAGCGCGCCGAGCTGGCGCGCGAGCGGCGCGGGACCGGCGAGCCGATAGCCCCCGTCCTCGTCCTCCTCGCGCCAGACGTCGATCCGCCGGATGCTCGGAAACCAGCCCGTGCGCTCGTGAACCTGCGCGGCAACGGTCGCGCCGGCGGCGCCGATCGCGACGGCCGCTCCGAACGGCCGATGCCCTCCCTGCTCGATCAGCGCGGCGATCTGAGCGGCCGGCGTGAGCACGACCACACGGTCCGGCTCGCGCGCCAGCAGGCTGAAGAGCGCCTGCCCCAACCGTCGGGTCGGGGCTTCCTCGCCGTGCCGAGCCAGCTCCTCCGAGAGATCGTCGTGAACATAGAGCCGACGCGGCGTCGGCGCGCCCATCGTCACCGCGACGCGGCGGGTCGCGCCAGCGCCAGACCGAAGCGCTCGTGCTCGTCCGTGTACCAGGCCTCCAGCGCCAGCCCGCCGTCGGCGAGCATCGCTTCCGTCGAGGCGCGCGTGAACTTGTACGAGTTCTCGGTCCAGATCCCGTCGCCCGTGTGGAAGTCGAGGACCATGCCGAGCTTCGGCAGGTGCACGCGCTGCGGCGCGGTGGCGAGCAGGTGCATCTCGATGCGGCTCGCGGCCTCGTTGTAGAACGCGCGATGCCGATAGGCGTCAGGACGGAAGTCGGCGTCGAGCGCGCGGTTGACGACGGCCAGGACGTTGCGGTTGAAGGCGGCCGTCACCCCCGCGGCGTCGTCGTACGCGGACTCGAGGATGCGGCGGTCCTTGACGAGATCGACGCCGAGGAGCAGGCGGCCGTCGGCGCCGAGCAGGCGGCCGATCTCGCCCAGCAGGGCCGCGCGGCCGGCCGGCTCGAAGTTGCCGATGGTGCTTCCGAGGAAGAGCGCGAGCCGCCGGCCCATCGGCGCCGGGACGTGGACCAGGTCCCGCTCGAAATCGCCGATCACGCCGTGGACGTGCAGCCAGCCATAGTCGCGGGTGAGGGCGCTCACGGCGTCGCGGAGGCCGTCGCGGCCGAAGTCGATCGGGACGTACCGCACCCCGGCGGGCGAGCGGAGCGCGTCGAAGAGCCAGCGCACCTTGCGGCACGAGCCGGGCCCCAGCTCGACGATCTCGTCCGGCGCCGCGCGCTGCGCGACCTCGCGGGCCACCCGCGACAGCACGGCCTCCTCGACACGCGTCAGGTAGTACTCGGGCAGCTCGGTGATGCGCTCGAAGAGCCGCGCGCCGATCTCGTCGTAGAAGTACTTGGGCGGGATGGAGCGCGGCCGCGCGCTCAGCCCGCGCCGCACGTCCGCCTCGAGCATCTTGACGAAGGCCGCGTCGTCCGCGTGGACGTCGAACCGGCAGCGGGCGGGCCTCACGTCAGCGCCGCCGTCCGGAAGCCGGCGAAGACGTTGCGGCGCTGCCGCTTGAAGAAATTGCGCCACGTGCCCCGGATCAGGCGCGAGCGCGTCGTCCAGCACCCGCCCTTGAGCACGTTCTTCTGGCCGAAGTGCGGCTCGGAATACTCCTTGTACGGGTCGCACACGAATCCGGGATACGGCTGGAACGTGTCGGCCACCCACTCCCACACGTTGCCGATCATCTGCCGGCAGCCGACGGGACTGTCGCCGGCCGGCAGCGCGCGCACGTCGAGCGTTCCGCCGACGCGGTAGTCGAGATTGGCGCGCTCGGGCGTCGGTGGCGCGTCGCCCCAGGGGAAACGCTGCTTGCGGCCCGTGGCCGGGTCGAGGGTGGCCGCCATCTCCCACTCCGCCTCGGTGGGGAGCCGCCGTCCCGCCCAGCGACAGAACGCCTCCGCCTCGTACCAGTTCACGTGCACGACCGGGTGCCACGGCGGCAGCGGCACCAGCAGGTCGAAGCGCCGCTCGAGCCAGCGGCCGTCGGCGCGCTGCCAGAACAGCGGATGCTCGGCGCCCTCGCGGCGGCGCCAGTCCCAGCCGCGCCGTCCCCAGCACTCGCGACGCCGATAGCCACGGTCCTCGACGAAGGCCTGGAACTCCGCGTTGGTGACGGGCGTCGCGGCGATCCGGAACGGCTCGACCTCGACGGGGTGGGCCCACTTCTCGTTGTCGAAGACGAACGGCTCGTCGGGATCGGCGCCGAGCATGAACGCGCCGCCGCGGACGGCGACGTCGCGCGGACGGAGCCCGGGTTCGACGGGCGGCAACGACGCGGCAGCGGCAGCGAGGGTGGCCGGCCGCGCGTAGCCGAGGGTCTGGAGGATCGCGGTCAGGTTCTCGCTGTGCATGTCCTCGTGCAGCGCGGCCAGCGTGTAGAAATACGCGTCGTCGTCCCGCGGCTCGCGCGATTCGAGGCGGGCGACGCTGCACCGCAGCACCTCGGTGATGTACGCGCGCGTCGACGCGCGCGACGGGAAGCGATGATCCCAGCGCCGCGTGTAGGAGACGTTGAACGAGTCGTAGATGTCGTCCGCCCCGGGCAGCAGCGGATCGGAGCCGTCGAGCCGACGCAGCAGCCAGTACTCCTGGAACCAGCCGACGTGGCCCATCTCCCAGATCGGCGGCTCCACGAAGTGGGCGCGCTCGCCGAGCATCTGCGCGTCCGTGAGATCGTCGAGCAGCGCGAGCTCGACTCGGCGGGCGTCGAGCAGCGCGTCGACGAGTGCGTCGGAGGTCTGGGGCGTGATCATCGCGTGCCGGCGCCGGCGCATGAAAGTCTAGCGCGGCGTCGGTGTCCTGCAACTCCCGATAGCGCGGGGCGCGCTTCACCTATAGCTCGCCGGCGCGCGGCGCGCGGCTCAGCGTCGCAGGGCGGCGATGATCGCGTCGACGTCGTAGACGCAGCCGCCCCACGTCCCGCCGCCCGCCTGCTGCAGCGCCGCCCAGAGCCGCGTGTCGTCCGCGATCTCGGGATCGGCCGAGAGATCCGGCCGCGCCGGGCGCGAGGCCAGCGCGCGCGCGCCCTCGTCCGGTGAGAGATCGCGGCCGCCCTCCCCCACGAGGTCGATCGAGCCCTCGAGCCGGTTGCGATCGACGACGATGCGGATGGTGTCGCCCTCCTTCACCTTCCCGATCGGCCCGCCGGCGAGCGCCTCGGGCCCGACGTGGCCGATGCACGCGCCGGTGGAGACGCCGGAGAAGCGCGCGTCGGTGATGACGGCCACGTGCTTGCCGAACGACAGGTGCTTGAGCGCGGCGGTGATCTGGTAGATCTCCTCCATGCCCGCACCGAGCGGGCCGCGGCAGATCAGCACGAGCACGTCGCCGGCCTTGATCCCGCCGGCGCCGGGGTTCTTGATGGCGGCGATGGCGTCCTTCTCGCGCACGAAGACGCGCGCGGGACCGGTCTTGCGGTAGACGCCGTCGGCGTCCACGACCGACGCGTCGATCGCCGTGGACTTGATCACCGAGCCCTCGGGCGCGAGGTTGCCGCGCGGAAACGTCACCGTGCTCGTGAGCCCGCGGGAGCGCGCGCGGTCGGGATCCATGATGACGTCGTCGGGCGCGACGCCGTCGGCGTGCCGCAGCCGCTCGCGCAGCACGCGGCGGCGCTCGCTCGTCTCCCACCAATCGAGCACCCGGCCGAGCGTCTCGCCGCTCACCGTCAGCGCCGACAGATCGAGCAGGCCGAGGGACCGTAGATGAAGCATGACCTCCGGCACGCCGCCGGCGAGGAACGCGCGCACCGTCGGGTGCGGCCCGTTCGGCAGCGTGTCGACCAGGCGCGGCACGCGACGATTCACGGCGATCCAGTCCTCGACCTGGGGCCGGCGCAGCCCGGCGGCGTGGGCGATCGCCGGCGTGTGGAGCAGGAGGTTCGTCGAGCCGCCGAAGGCCGCGTGCACGACCATCGCGTTGCGGATCGCCGCGTCGGTCACGATCGAGGACGCGGTGATGCCGCGCGCGGCCAGGCTGACGAGCGCGCGCGCCGAGCGCCGCGCCATGTCCGTCCAGATCGGCTGGCCCGAAGGCGCGAGCGCTGAATGGGGGAGTGAAAGCCCGAGCGCCTCGCCGATGACCTGCGACGTCGCGGCCGTTCCGAGGAACTGGCAGCCGCCGCCCGGCGAGCCGCAGGCGCGGCAGCCGAGATCGGCCGCCTGCTCGAGCGTCAGCTCGCCGTGAGCGAAGCGCGCGCCGATCGACTGCACCTTGCCCGCGTCCTCGCCGTCCGTCGGCGGCAGCGTGACGCCACCGGGGACCAGCACGACGGGCAGCCCGCGCATCGCGGCCAGCGTCATCATCATCGCGGGCAGGCCCTTGTCACACGTGGCGACGCCGAGCACGCCCTTGCGCGTGGGCAGCGAGCGCACGAGACGCCGCAGCACGATCGCCGCGTCGTTGCGATAGGCGAGGCTGTCCATCATGCCGACGGTGCCCTGCGTGCGACCGTCGCACGGATCCGAGCAGAACGCGGCGAACGGCAAGCACTCCTGGGCGCGGAACTCTTCGGCCGCCGCCTGCATCAGCAGCCCGATCTCCCAGTGCCCGGTGTGGTAGCCGAGGGCGATCGGCCGGCCGTCGGCGCCCCGGATGCCGCCGTTGGTGCCGAGCATCAGGAACTGCGGGCGGCCCAGCTCGCGCGGGTCCCAGCCCATGCCCGCGTTCTGCGTGAGGCCGAAGATGTCGCCGCTCGGCCGCTCCAGCAGCATCTCGGGCGTGAGGGGGAGCCGGCCCTTCGGCCCGGCGGCGGCGGTCTGGACCTCGAGCAAGGCGCGCGCGGACTCGACGATCGTCTCGAACCCTGTCGATTTCATGCCGGGAGGGTACCACCGCACCCGCCCAAGGTATCGAGGGGCACGGCTTCGCCCGGGCGTCCCGAGCGTAGGCGGTATCGAGGGGCGCCACGGCTTCGCCCGGCGCCGTCACGAGCGTAGGCGGTATCGAGGGGCGCCACGGCTTCGCCGGGGCGACCCGAGCGTTGGGGGGTATGGGGGGCCCTTCGAGGCCCCCCATGTCAACTGTCAACGGCCGGGCACGCGATCCGTGGTGGCCTCGGCGATCGCCCGGCTGAGCTGGTCGATCATCACGGGCTTGCTCATGAGGATGCGCACGCCCGCCGGCTTCTCGCCCTTGGCCTCCATCAGGTCGCCGAAGCCGGTCAGCATGATGATGGGCTTGTCCGGCGCGACACGCGCGATCGTCGCCGCGACCTGGTCGCCGCTCATCTCGGGCATCGCCCGGTCGGTGATGACGAGATCGAACCAGCCGGACATGAACTTCTCGAGGCCCTCGACGCCGTTGTCCGCCGTCTCGACGGTGTGGCCCACGGCGAGCAGCTGCTGGGCGAGCGCCTTGCGCACGACCGGCTCGTCCTCCACCATGAGGATCCGCAGCCGGCGCGGCAGCTCCTCGGCGACGGGTCCGCGCCCGGTCGCCGCCGACGGCGTGCTCCCCGGGAAGCGCACGCTGATCGTGGTGCCGGCGCCGGGGCGGCTCTCGAGCGTCAGCGTGCCGCGGTGCCGCTCGACGAGCGCGTGCACCAGCGAGAGCCCGAGCCCGCTGCCCTGCTGGCCCTTCGTGGAGAAGAACGGCTCCAGGCAGCGCCGCCGGACCTCGTCGCTCATGCCGACGCCGGTGTCGGCCACCTCGATCCGGACTCCGTCAGCGTCGGGCCGCGCGCGCACCGTGATCGTGCCGCCGGCGGGCATCGCGTCGACCGCGTTGAAGATCAGGTTGATCAGCATCTCGCGCAGCTCGGCCTCGTCGCCGACGATCGGCGGCAGCGGGTCGGCCACGTCCGTCGCCATGCGGATCGTGACGCCGGTGGCGAGCGCCTGGCTCCGCCAGCGGGGCGCCGTCAGCGCGGCGGCTTCCTTGATGCAGCGGTCGAGGTTCACCGGGGCCAGGGTCGCCGTCTCCACGCGCTCGCGGTAGAGATCGCGCAGCCGGCGGACGACGGCGGCGGCGTCGCGAGCCGCGACGTTGATGAGGCGCACGTAGGCCTCGGTCTGGGCCGGGTCCGAGGGGCCCGCGGGGTTACGCAGCAGCAGCTCGCTGAAGCCCACGATCGGCGCCAGCGTGTTGTTGAAGTCGTGCGCGATCCCGCTCGCCATCTGCCCTACCGCGCGCAGCCGCTCCTGCTGGAGCACGTGCCGCTGGGTCGTCTTGAGCTCTGCGAGCGTCGCCTCCAGCTCGCGGTGGCTGCGCTGGAGGGCCGCCGCCGCGCGCTGCCGCTCGGTGATGTCGTTGAAGCTGACGACCAGGCCCGTGAGGTGATTGCGCTCGATCATCGGCGTGGCCACGTAGTCGACGGGGAAGGAGCTGCCGTCGGAGCGCGCGAACATCTCGTCGGTCACGTGCCGCGCCCGCCCGTCCTCGAGCGGGGTGAAGATCGGGGAGTCGGCCTCGGGCAGCGGCGTGCCGTCCGTGTTGAGCACGTTCAAGATTCGGCTGATCGGCAGGCCGACGGCGCGCCGGGCGTCGGCACCGAGCATCTCGGCGGCGGCCGGGTTGATGAACGTGATCCGGCCCTCGACGTCGAGCCCGAAGATGCCCTCGCCCGTGGCCTCGAGGATCTGCGCGGTCTGCGCGAACGCGCGCTCGTTGAAGCGCCACGCGATGACACTGCCCACGCACGAGGCGAGCACGAAGGCCGCGTGGATCCCCGCCCACGCCCACGGCGACTCGTACGCGGCGGCGTGGTTGTAGACCTCCTTCGGCCAGAGCACGCCCACCACGCCGTGGTGGACGGCCACGAACGCGACGGATAACAGATAGGGGATCCAGTCCTGGCAGAGGGCCAGGAACGCGAGCATGACGAAGAAGTGGAAGTGCGCCTCGATGTAGCCGCCCGAGAGGTGCACGAAGATGCCCGACGCGCTCATGAGCGCGAAGCCGACGCACGTGGTCTGGAACGTGCGGTTGGCGCGCGGCCAGCCCGCCAGCGCCGCGAAGAAGGCGACGACGAGGCCCTCCGCAGCGGTGTGCAGCACGGTCTCGTGCGCGAAGAGCGCGCGCAGGCTGAGCTCCCACTTGTGGCCGAGGACGGGCCCGGCGAGCACGATGGCCGCGGCGTGGAGCCACGCGAGAGCAAGAAGGAAGCGGCGCCGGGCGCGCCACACGTTTTCCGGCAGCGAGCCGCCCGACGGGACGAACGACCACGCGCGCTTGCCGAGCTCGATGACGGTGTGCCGACTGGGAATTGGTCGCACGTTTCCCTGGGGCCGAAGGGTCAGCAAGGAGGGTGCCGAAGGCGGCGCGCGCGCGTTTTCAGCCGGTTACGGCCGGGCCCGACGGGCGCGCCGGATCGAAACTGATCAGCCTAGTGGTCGAGGAATCCCTTGCCCGCGTCCGCGAGGCGGGTGAGCAGCGGCGCCGGCGTCCAGAACGCGTCGCCGGTCTTCTTCTGGAACTGGAGCATCGTGTCGCGCAGGGCCCGCAGGCCGATCGAGTCGGCCCAGAACATCGGGCCGCCGCGGTAGACGGGCCAGCCGTAGCCGTACACCCAGATCACGTCGATGTCGCTGGCGCGCAGCGCCATCTTCTCCTCGAGGATCTTGGCGCCCTCGTTCACCATCGGATAGAGCAGCCGCTGGAGGATCTCTTCGTCCCCGATCGGCCGGCGCGTGATGCCCATCTCCGTGGAGACGTCGACGATGATTTTCTCCACCTCGGGGTCGGGTGTGGGGTTCCGCTTCTCGTCGTACTTGTAGTAGCCCGCACCGGTCTTCTGGCCGAAGCGGCCGAGCTCGCAGATGCGGTCGGCGACCGCCGACTTCACCCCCCGCCCCTTGCGGATGCGCCAGCCGACGTCGAGCCCCGCGAGGTCGCCCATCGCGAACGGCCCCATCGGGAAGCCGAAGTCGTAGAGCACGCGGTCCACCTGGTGTGGCAGCGCGCCCTCGAGGATGAGCTTCTCGGCCTGGATCCCGCGCTGGTGCAGCATGCGGTTGCCGACGAAGCCGTAACAGACGCCGACGAGCACCGGCACCTTGTTGATGCGGCGGCCGACGGCCATCGCCGTGGCCACCGTCGTCTTCGAGGACTTCGCCCCGCGCACGTTCTCCAGCAGCTTCATCACGTTGGCCGGGCTGAAGAAGTGGGTGCCGATCACGCTCTCGGGGCGCGTGGTGGCCGAGGCGATCTCGTTGACGTCGAGCGTGGAGGTGTTGGTGGCCAGCACGGCGTCGGGCTTCGCGATCTTGTCGATCTTCGCGAAGACCTCCTTCTTGATCGGCATCTCCTCGAACACGGCCTCGATCACGATGTCGGCGTCGGCGATGGCGTTGAAGTCCGTGGTGCCCTTGATGAGGCCCATGCGCTTCTCGACGTCGGCCATCGTGAGCCGGCCGCGGCTCGCCGTTGTCTCATAGTTCTTGCGGACGATGCCGAGGCCGCGGTCGAGCGCCTCCTGCTGCACCTCGACGATGGTGACCGGGATGCCGACGTTGGCGAAGTTCATGGCGATGCCGCCGCCCATGGTGCCGGCCCCGATGACCGCCGCTTTCTTGACGTCCTTTGCCGGCGTGTCGGCCGGCACGTCGGGGATCTTGGCCGCCTCGCGCTCGGCAAAGAAGAAGTAGCGCTGCGCCTTGGACTCCGGCGAGTTCAGCAGCTCGACGAACAGCTCGCGCTCGCGCTTGAGACCCTGATCGAACGGCAGGCTCACCGCGCCCTCGACGGCCTTGACGATGTTCTCGGGCGCCCTGAAGCCGCGCGTCTGGCGCGCCACCGACTTGCGGAAGTTCGCGAACACCTCGGGCGTGCCGCGCACCGCCGCCAGCTTGTCGTCGAGGTCGCGGATCTTCTTGCGCGGGCGCTTCTCGGCGAGCACCTTCTCGGCGAAGGCCACGCCGGCCGCCGTGAGGTCGCCCTCCACGATCTCGTCGATGAGGCCGTGCTTGAGCGCCTCGTCGGCGCGGATCGGATCGCCGCTGACCATCATGGACAGAGCCTTCTCGACACCGACGACGCGGGGAAGTCGTTGAGTACCACCCGCTCCCGGAAGAAGGCCCAGCTTGACCTCGGGCAGACCGAAGCGCGCGTCCTTCACGCCGACTCTGTAATGGCAGGCCAGCGTCACCTCGAGCCCGCCGCCCAGCGCGGTGCCGTGGATGGCGGCCACCACCGGCTTGGGGCTGCCTTCGATGAGGCGGTCGCTGTAGGAAACGTACACGAGCACATTGCGCTTGCGATCGAAGAACCGCACGACGTGCAGTTCCTTGAACACGAGGCTGCGGTGCTCGTCGAACACACTCTCGCCATCCCTCAGCTCGCCGTCGATGTGGATGGGCCCGACCTGCCGGCAGGCGATGCTCGCATCGCTCGTATCCTCGGCGACACCGAGACCGCCCTTCACGCCACCGGTTACGGCGCGACTGATGTGGCAGGCAACGCCCTGCACTTTCGGGTCGTCGAAGCCGTCGACGACGATGCGATCGTTCGGGCCGAGCCAGCGGAATCGCGTGCTCACCTCGCCGGTGGTGCCGCGCTGCGGCCGGCTCCAGATCCAGCCGATGAACGCGAGCACGACCACCAGCACGCACGCTCCCAGAATCGCTGCGAACTTCTTCACGTTAGGCTCCACGTAGTTTCCGCAAACGCGATGCTACGCTGCAGGTGATCGCGACGACGATCTCATTCCTTTGCGCTTCACTGCAACGGCAGCCAGGAAGTGTGCGGCGTCTCTTCTTTCGTACAGACGCGCTCACGTAGAACCGACTCCCGAAACCACTCGCCTGTGGGGCGATGTCTCAGGAGTAGTCCGTTGCTTAAATCACTTCGTCTTGCCCGTACCGCCGCCGGCCTGGCTGCGCTGTTATGTCTCATGGCTGCGTGCGGTGGAGGTGGAGGTACTTCCGCAGTCACACCGCCTTCGTCGAACACGCCGCCGCCTTCGACGACGCCGCCTGTACCGGAAACCATCCAGGGCGTCGCCACACCGAGCTCCGTCTCGGTGGTCACGGCGACCAACGCGAACTGAGCATTCATCGCCTCATCCTTCCGGAGTCATCCATGACCACTTTCAAATTCCGCGCAAGCGCCTTGGCGCTTGCCGTCGCCGCCGCGCTCGCCTCGAGTGCCCAAGCCGCGCCGGACAGCACTTCCGCGTACCGCACCGAC